>Ga0268262_10006457_pt1 | contig 11229 bp, 11 predicted proteins | sample TergutNc150P3_FD_190354 | JGI IMG/M metagenome (GOLD analysis project Ga0268262, IMG submission 190354) | Nasutitermes corniger P3 segment gut microbial community from laboratory colony in Florida, USA - Nc150 P3 (SPAdes) (version 2) | ecosystem: Host-associated > Arthropoda: Insects >...
AATGACAATAATAGGAGAAAAACATGCTAAATTCCACTAATTTAAGCGTATTTCACGCCGCAAACGCCGTAAATACGCTATGCCCGTATACCCCCCCCCCCCCCCCCCCCCCCCCCCCCCCCCCCATACGCGCACACGCACACGCGCGCGCGCGTAAGCGCATCCAATCCGCGCCGCCGCGCACGTCCGTAAACCGCCTATATAATTATGGACTATCCCTATTATATACAGCCGCCGTTTGGCTGATTTTACCTGTCGCGGCCATAGCCCAAGAAGCCGAAAACAGCCCCGAAACCGCCGTCGGCACCGCCGAAGCCGCCCCCGATCCCGACGGAACCGCCGCCAAAGAACCGACCGACAGGCCCGCCATAGCCGTCTACGTCGCCGGCGACAGCATCCCCAAGACCACAAAAGACGCGCTGAGCACGTTCCTGCTCGACGCTCTCGTGAACAGCGGGGACTATCGGGCGATAGAACGCTCCGAGAGCGTCCTCGCCGAAATCGACCGCGAACACGCCAAACAACGCGACGGGTCTGTGGACGACGCTCAAATCAGCCTGATCGGTAAACAAGCTGGTGTGCGCTTCGTCTGCGTGGCTACAATCACGCCCACGCTCGGCTCCTACCAAGTCTCCGCCCGCGTGATAGACGTTGAGACCGCCGCCGTCGCCGCTTCAGGCGTATCCGCAAGCCCGCTTGAATCCCTGACCGACCTGAAACAGGTCTCCGCAGCCGTGGTCTACAAGATGCTCGGTGTGCGGATGAAGACGGAAGAAAACTTCGAACTCCTGACCGCTAACGAGAAGACCGCGCTCGAACACTCCATACAGCAAACCGTCCAAGAGACCATGCGGGCCAAACAGCCCTGGCGGAAATCCTTTTGGGTAGCCCTGAGCGCAGACGTTGCGGGAGCGGGGGTTTTAGGGATCGGATTATACAAGGAGATGAACGTAAGAGACCTGATCGGCAAAGGCAGATACTCCGAATCGAAAAGAGCGGAGACCGCCCGCGACGTTTGCTATGTTGCCGGCACGGTCATTCTATTATCGGGAATATCCATTCACATATTTTTTTAGGAGCTTTGACAATGACGTACAACAAAACAGTCGTAACAAAAATCGGCGGATACGCCAAATATCTACCCATCTTTGCGCTCATAGCCGTAATCGCGGCGTTGGCCGTCTCTTCCGTCTGCACCCGCACGCCCGAAAACTGCGCCGACGGACAAGAGCTTAAACCAGGTATGTTCTGCTTCGATAACAAGGCCTGGAGCAAATGCGGCGGAAGCGAATACATCCCCTACGCCCAATTCTGCTCAGGCGGGACGCTCTACGACAAGTGCGGCGGCAAGGACGACTACAACCCGCAAAAAGAGTTCTGCTCAGGCGGTAAAGTCGTAAGCAAATGCGGCAACGCGACGTTCGATCCCGAAACGCAAGGCTGCGTAAATAACATCGTGAAAGGACGGTGCGGGAACAACCACTTTGACCCGAACAATGAATTTTGCTTCAACAACACCAGAATCTACGACAAATGCAACGGAAACGAGTTCGACCCGGCAAAACAAAGCTGCGCCGGAGAGACGGTGAAACCTAAGTGCGGAACAAAAACCTACGAACCGGAAACGCATTTCTGCTACAACGATACCGAGTACCCCAAATGCAACGGGAAGGAGTACAACCCTGCGGAACGTTTTTGTTACGAAGACTCAACGTACCCGCTTTGCGGCGGACGGGTATATAATCCGTCGCAACAGACCTGCAACGTCACAAACAACGTCACGACGGTTGTCGATATCCCCAAGTGCAACGGATTTCCATACGACAGCGCGGCAAGCTTCTGCCATAGCAACGCAATCTACGCCAAATGCGGCGGTCGGGAATATGACCCGTCGCGGCAGACCTGCAACGGCTCAATAACCGTTGACCGCCCGCCCGAAACGCCGCGCCCAAAATACACAATCTATTTCAACACAAACGGCGGAACGGACGGCGTTGACCCGCCCAAGTCCATGACCGTGGACTCCGGCACGATCATAACGCTCCATGGACAGCAAACTATGGCCAAAGAAGGGTTCTCTTTCGGCGGATGGAGCGTCAACGAAACGAACTATAGCGCGAATGACCCATATCTCGTTATTGGCAACGCCACCCTATACGTCAGATGGATCCCCGTCCGCACAATAATATTCAACGCAAACGGCGCGACAGGCGGAGACGCGCCCGACGCGGTTAGAGCGGATTCAGGCAAAACCATAACGCTCCCTGGTCGGGGAACGATGGTCAGAACTGGGTTTAGCTTCGGATGGTGGAACACCAACAGCAACGGCACTGGAGCCAGCTTCCGAGGGGATTCCGCTTACACGGTCGCGGGCAACGTCACGCTGTACGCGAAGTGGGTGCCCGTTTACACGGTGACTTATAACGGCAACGGGACGACAGTGGGTGTTCCTGAGACGGCAAAGGTTGATTCGGGGACAGTAATTGCGCTTCCAAAGGCTATGACAAGGGACGGGTATAGCTTCGGGTGGTGGAGTACAAGCAGTACGGGTACTGGAACCAAATATGATCCCGATGATTTTTACACGGTTACGGGCAATATTAGTATATACGTGAAGTGGATTCCGATACGTACTGTGACGTTTAGTACCAACAATGCAACGAGTGGGACGGTACCAGCGGCGATAACGGTGGATTCTGGGACGGTTGTAACGCTTCCGAGTCAGGGGAATATAGTGAAAACAAATAATCGCTTCGATGGGTGGAGTACAAGTAGTTCAGGTGGGACGAATTACCCTGCGGGGTCTTCTTATACGGTTACAAGTAACGTTACTTTGTTTGTAAGGTGGATAGTCCAATACACAATCACGGTAAACGTATCTCCATCGGATGGAGGTACGGTATCACGTAATCCATCCACAAACAGCTATGAGGCAGGAACGAGTGTTACTATAACGGCAACCCCGTCAAGCAATTACATATTTGGTGGATGGTCGGGAACTGAGACAAATACAACAAGTTCTGTGACAATAACAATGAACAGCGATAAAATACTGACAGCTAGATTTTATCAAACGTTCATCGATACTAGAAATAGTAAGACATACAAGACCTATAAGATAGGTAATCAAACGTGGATGCTGGAAAATTTGAATTATCAAACAACAGACAGTTCTTGGTGTTACAAGAACAGCATCGACAGTTGCACAAAATACGGCAGGTTATATACATGGGCGGCTGCGAAGACGGCGTGTCCGACGGGGTGGCATCTACCGTCTCATAGCGAGTGGAATAATTTGGTAACGGCGGCGGGGGATTATAATACTGCTGGCAGTAAGTTGAAATCGTCAAGCGATTGGGATGATTATTATGGTCTCAGAAGTAGTACAGACGAGTTCGGCTTTTCGGCCTTGCCGGGCGGCTTCCTGGGCGCATTCGGCTATACCAATGCTGGCCACGCCGGCTACTGGTGGACGGCTACGGAGTACTCCATGGGCCACGCGTACTACCTAGTCATGTCATCCAGCGTCGACCTCGTGAACAACGAGGCCGGGGCCGCCGGGACCGGCAACGACAAGAGCTACGGCATGTCGGCGCGTTGTGTTCAGGACTGAGTGCGCCAGTTCGGCGCGTGTACTATAGCGCGGTGAAAACACCGTGTCTGGCAAAGTTTAGCGAACAGCCGATTAGAACCAAGGTCGCTACTATGCCTAAAAAAATAAAGTAAAATTTATAAAAAATTTGACTTTTGTTAAACCAAATCATATAAGAACGGAGAGAGATACAATGGGTAAGCTTTATCGTGAAGGTGTAGGCGTTGTCGGAGAGGTAACTTCTGACGGCAAAGTTTGGGTTGGCGAAAACCTTGTCGGTAGCGTCGATTCTGACGGAAAAGTCTGGAAAGACGGGGGTGTTTTCGGAACTTTTGATTCTGGCGGAAAAGTTTGGTGGGAAGGACGCGATGTTGGGTTTGTTACTCCAGACGGCGCAGTTTGGCGCGACGGCATAGGGCGTATCGGGTCTGTGGACGCGGGAAACGTGGGGGACGGTGCAGCATTGATCTTTTTTGCCTCGAAACGAGAAAAAATTACTCGTCCCCCTGTTATTAGATATGATGGTGTATACTATTCACCATCATCTTCAGACGCAGGTTTTACATACTATATTCGTTTTTATGCAGATGGAACGGTTATAACTGTGACATCATCGGGAACCATTTTTGATGTAAAAAAATGGTTTACCAAAGACCGTAAAGACATCAGTATAGGTAAATTTATACTTGTTGGAGATAAGATAATATTTTCGTCAGGAGATAGTTATGGGTCTGTTGATTACAACGGACATGTATTCAATGACAGATTATTATTAAATTCTCATAGCAATATTAATGGTCACGAAGAAACTAGACAATACCGATTTCGGGAGTGGTAAAGATAGTATGAAGATTACTCAGTAATTTTCGGGTTAAGGGAGCTCACGTCTTCGGATTGTTCTTTCCGTCATAGTGTCGGAAAGGATATTTTCAAAAGGTTCCTATGTTGGAACGGAAATTTTTTTCACAACAAATCGGCAGATACTGCCGGAGAGGAAAAAAGTATGGGCGATGTTATGGTTGATGAACTGCACGAAAATCTTCGGCAGATTGCTCATCTCTCTCTTTGGATGAGCAGTTACGTATGTTCGATGGTCATCTTAGCCAACTTGAAAGTTATGTGGCTAAGATAGAAGCTGACGCCATGTCTGAAAAAGAAGTAGTAGATGGGCTTATCCAATCTACTCGACATTATCCGTTGGCGCAAGCGAAATCGCTCTTTATTGCTAGGGTGTTTACCCCATGGCTTGAAAGAATAAAGCCAATGATCGAGTATTTATCCATATTACAGGATAAATTTCCATCGTCATCCCGCGTCTCTTCAGTACGAAAAAGATTCCTTGCTCGGCAAGAAAATCTTAATTCGCTGGTGAGAGCGGTCGAACGATACTAACATCAGAAACGGAAGCGTCGCGGAGCGCCGTTTTGAACAGACGGCGTTCTTCGACTATTATAACACTCAACTGCCCCATCAGTTCTTGGGGTATTGGTATATTAAAAGACGTTTTGCGGTATTTAACACGAGTTTTGGTTGCTTTCTGGCAAGGAAGCATATTACATCTAAAAAAACAACGAAAGGAGAAGTACCATGTCATTTAACGAAGAGCTTTCCGCGCTTGAGTCTGTTGTTAACGAATACGAAACAGAGATCAAAACCGGAAAAATCAGCGCGGACGGACTTGTGAACCGTATACACAGCGTTGGCGGCACGGACGCGCAATTGGCCGAAGAGCAAGCTGTCATTGCCATGTTGCAGAGTAAGGTCGATAGGATACAGATTGTAAATCTGAAAAGAATAAAAGATCAAAATCCAGACGATCCGCAGGTTGATAAATTAGTATGCAGAGCCGCTGACTGTTTTTTGACGCTGTCGAGCATTTGGTTATCAATGAGCGAAAAACTCATGTCGCCGGAAGTAAGGTCTCAGGTACATTCATCAAATCAAGATGCGTTGGACGGCATGAGAAAAATGGTAAATCATGCTATCAGGCGGTCGTAAAAACAAAGCACAAGAATTGGTTCCGAACTTTTTTGCAAGGAGTGTAGGTATGATAATAGGGCGTTGATCTTTTATCGCGTTGTATGTTGAGTAATAAGACCGTTTTCGGGTCAATGGAACCCCCGTTCTCGGCTTGTTCTTTCCGTCATTGTGTTGAGGAGAATATTTCAAACGATTCTTCACAAAAAACGAGAATAAGACAATGGCAACAGTATTTGTTTGTGGAAACAGAACATGTCCTGATATGGTAATGTATGGCAAGTTTGAAAGCGTGTTGTTGTTTTTGTGGTGATTTTGTGTATCAACCAATGAGAATGTATATATTCACGATAAAAAGAAAGGTTATTGAATAATGATTACGATAACATGCGATATTTGCGGCGGGACGTTGTCGATGGATGCAAGTGGAGAGTTTGCCACGTGTGATTCTTGTGGGATGAAGCATACGAAAGACCGTGTAAAGGCAAAAGCTCAGGCAAATATTGGGACAGTTGCCGTTAGTAATATTGCTAGTCTTGAATCATTGATGAAGCGAGGCCATTTGGCGTTGGAGGACTCCGAATGGAAACAGGCTGATGAATATTTTGATAGGGTGTTGGATATTAATCCTGAGTATGCATCCGCTTATATGGGGAAGTTGTGCGCTGAGGCAAAAGTAAAGCGGGAAGAATTACTTGTGGATAGTGAAGTACGAATTTCTAAACTCAATAGTTTTATAAAGGCTATTCGTTTCGCAATTACAGATAGTCAAGTTAAATTAAAAGAATACGATGAAAAAAACAAAGAACTGTTGCAAGTGAAAGAAAAAAGACAGAAAGAAGCAAAAGAAGAAACAAAGCGGAAATTAGCTCAAATTCGTGAGCATATCGCTAAATACAAAAGGTGTATTGCCGCATGTTATGGTCGTACTGTTGGTGTAAGAACTGATGGTACGGTTGTCGTTGCAGGGAATATGAAAACGTTGATGATTGGGGTGGATGTTACCTCCATTTATATGCAATCAATCCGTAAACAGGCAGAGAGTCAAGGGATTGATAGTTGGGAGAATATTGCTTCCGTTTATACGTCTTCTGGTATTATTGTTGGCTTGGGAATCAGTGGATATGTTTATGTTGCTGGAAAAGATTACGCAGATCGGTGGGAAAATAGACGTTGGTCTGATTGGCTCAATATTGTTGATATTGCCTTAACGAGCTCTAGTGTAATTGGTTTGAATCAAGAGGGTAAACTTTGTGGATTATTCTCAAAAGATGAATATAAAAAAAATGACATCTTAAAAATTAGCGATAAGGATTTGATTTCAATTACATTCGATGGTAGTGATATCTTCGGTTTAAAGAACGATGGTACGATTATTCACAGTGGATATCATGGAATAATTAAATTAACTGATATTGTAGAAATCGCTGGAAACTACGCGTTAAAAACAGATGGTACGGTGCATAAAATAGTACGTGGTCTAAGAGATAGCGATTATGGCCCTATGGAGTGCGGTATTTTCAACGGGCATGATATTGTAGCAATTTCCGTTGATGGAGGTCATATTGTTGGACTGAAAGCTGATGGTACTGTTGTCGCACAGGGACGAAATGATTATGATGAGTGTGATACAAGTAATTGGTGTGATATTGTAGCGATTGCTGCTGGTGGAACCCATACTGTTGGTCTAAAAGCTGACGGTACAGTTGTTGCAGTAGGTGATAATAAAGAAGGTCAGTGTAATGTCCATAGTTGGCGGGATATAGAGCCTTTTTCTAAAGAAAAGCTTCTCGAAAAGCAACGTCGTTATGAACAAAAATGTGCTGAAGACAACCGAAAAAAAACGGAAGAACATTACCAAGAGCTTCTTAAAATAAAAACAAGGTTATTAACAGAAGAACAATGTCAAAATCTTGCGAAACAATTTAGGGAGATGAATGGCTACAAAGACGCTACTGAGCTGTCGGTAGAATGCGAAGCTCGAGGCCGCGAGATAAAACAACTGTTAGAGGAAAAGGAACGGTCAAAGCGATACATCAAACTCGTTTGTGCTATGGAGCAAGCATTAACAGAAAAAGCGTATCAAGATGTTGCCGAACAACTTCGTAAAATGAACGGTTACAGAAATACGGCAGAACTAGTAGCTACGTGCGAAGAAAAATGTCAAGTCATTATACAGGACAAGGCAAAGAAAAACAAGGCAAAGAAAAGGTTACATCTGATAATTTTAGGTATTGTTTTATGTGGAATAATCGGTGGAGTGATTTTACTCTCTTTAAGATAGTTATTTTTGGTGTTATGGAGCGGTTCTGAATCTTTTTTGTGGTCTGTATCAAAAAATTCCGCATCCGAGAATGTGTAAGTTCAAGCCGTCATGTTCGGCCTACATGATTTTGGCGATAGAGAAATACGGATGCGCAAAAGGTTTTTTTATGGGTATACGGCGAATATTCCGCTGTAATCCATTTTCTAAGGGTGGAGAGGATTATCCGTAAAAAAGCCTAGTCCCCAACCGTCCCGCCCGTATCCCGTCATCTCGCTGGCGGAGAGATTTATCGGTTGTGAGGTCGGTTCGGTCATTCGCAATTACGCAACTCCCTCCCCCGCAACATCAATCCCCGAAACAATCCTGTCAATCTCGTCCGCTGTCGGGGCGTGGTCGGGCGCATTTGTATCTGTTATGCGTCGTAATTCGTTGAAAATCAAGGAGTTACGTGGAACATACCGTTTTTATCAGCTAAGCTGTGACAAAAAACAGTCGGTCAATCGTCGCCTCTAAAATAAATTTGACATTATTCTTACCAAATATTATTTTAAGGATAAGCATAAATTGGTGGTTTGTCGGATATTTTCAAATATAATATGTTGATTGGGGGCAACGGAACATTAATGGAACTTGATTTTGAAATTGATAAAATAACCGAATCTATTGAAAGCGCGGAAACCGGCAAGCGCTTTAAAACCTACGTATGGATGTAATTTATCGAAGTGGTTTGGATTTGGCGGAGTCTTATCTTTCGATTCTAAAACAACACTTGTTTCTCACTATGAAAAAACATTGGGAGCGGTACGTATAAGTGAGCGTAGAATGGTAATTTTTGAAGAAGAAGCTGAAATACTGATAAACAAATATTTTTAGGAAAGGAGTGAACCAATATGTATCGTATAGACACAGAAAAAAAGCTTAACCTATTTCTCGACGAACTAGAGAACGGCGGTATTGTTATTGGCGGGACAAATCCGACGGAACAGGACTTTGCCGAAATCAGCAGAGAAATTAATGAGTATAGGGAGAAGTCACGAAAGAGTCGTGAAAGTATGCCGACGGTTTAAGCTTAAACGGCGTATGGATGATTTTTATGATCGCCGAATCGTATTCATTCTTTAACATCAAGATTGTCCATATAGCATCGCTCCTGTTTCGGCAATTTCGTATTCAAGCGAAGTCGGGCGTTTGGCGTGAAAATAAAAATTATCTTGGTTATACGCAAGTAAATCTAACGGAGTTGTATTAATATCCCACACCAGCAGTCGGAAGTCGGCTATAAGTTCAACATTGCTTTTGGGTTTTATGGGCGTGAGGACGCACAGATCAATATCGCTTTTGGGTGTCTCTTCGCCCTTAGCGTAGGAACCGAACAAGATGATTTTGGTTACGATCCCTGTTTCGGCCAGCGTACTGACGATCTTGTCGAGTTCGGTTTTGACTGTTTGGTTCATATTGTCGCGCCCTTTGCGGTATATATTCAGACATCCATTAGGATATCCCTTGTCGTTCCCTAATCTGTGCGTCAACCCGTCCGAGGTCTGCGCGGAAGTCGTCAAAACTTTCTTTCGGCAGCTCGTGGCGTTCTCGCGTCCAGTCGCCGACACCCTCAAAGTGTTGCTTCATAAACGCTTGTGCGCCGTCGCTCCCAAGTTCACGATTAAGCGCCCGCATCCCGGCCTTGTGTACGTCAATAGGATTCCGAATGTCTAATACTGCCGCCATTTTTTGTATTCCTCCATAAAATCTATTGGGTTAATAACTTTAACGTAAAGTTCTAATCTTTTACTTGCGTTTAATAGTCGTTTGTCTAATGTTAGAAGGTAATCCGCGCCGTACGCTTCCGCTGTTGCTACGTGGTAGGCATCTTCTTGTTTCACGTTTGCGGCCATAAGTACGGTTGCTCGCGCATCTATTTCATCCAACAAAAGTGCTTCCTCCGTAACTACGCTGAAGTAAAAATCAAAGACATCTCGTCGTTTGTTCACCTGCGATATGCTGCCAATTTCCCGCTCTACCACAACACCGCCAATTATCGGAAAACCAAAGAATGCACACGTATTTAGAGCATCCATAATTGCCACCGTTTCCTGCCGAACGCGTAACTGCTCCATGTGTTCAGGTTTGTCGTATGGCCGACTGTAACAACAAGCATCTATATAAATTTTCATCTATTCACCACTATTCTTTCAAGTAGGTGCATCGTAATAACATATACATTAATCCGCCCCCATCAAAGCTATCTGTACTCATACGGGTATAGATATAATATAATAAAAGCCAACGCGTTTTGGTGAAAATTTTAGTATATCATGCGTAACTCATTGATATACAACGAATTATGTCGAGTTCGGTTTTAACTTTTTGGTTCATATCGGCACGTCCTTCTGGTTAACCTCGAACCCCATTTCCGCCAACTTAGACTTTGTGAATTCCATTATTTTGCCGGCATAATTCAGAGATAGTTTCATGTCCGATAAGGTGTTATTTGTGTTCATACAGCACCATGCCTTCCTTTGCGATTTCGTGTTCAAGCGATCCCGCATATGCCGCGCGATAGGAAAAATCATCCTGAGTACGAGTAAACAAATCTAACGGAGTTTCTTGAATATCGTATATCTTTCTCCGTAAGTCAATGGTAATATCTATCGGCCGTCTATCCCGTATCGGCGTGATGACGCACAAATCAATATCGCTGTCGGGGGTCTCGTCTCCCCTCGCGTAAGAGCCGAACAGGATGATTTTGGTTACGATCCCTGTTTCGGCCAGCGTACTTACGATCTTGTCGAGTTCGGTTTTAACTTTTTGGTTCATATCGGCGCGTCCCTCTGGTTATACCGTATATAATATAATAAAAAGCCAACGCGTTTTGGTGAAAATTTTTGTATATTATACGTAACTCGTTGATATATAAGGAATTACGTAATATGCTGTATATCGTGTACGCCGCCGACAGGTCACTAAAGCGCACATACCTATAAAAAATATTTGACTTCCGGCGCGGAAAGCAGTATATTAATAAATGTGGACAAAAACAGCATACATTTGCCGATAGAACAGGGGCGTACCGACGGCATCGGCGAACCGTGGGCTATAACGCGGCACGGCAAGCCGCTCAACGACAAACAACAGGCTCTTTTAGACCGATTGCCCGAATACGACAGCCGAGCGACCGTAGATAAAGACGATGTTTCTATGACGGACTTGGCGGCGCTTACGGCCAAAACCGGGGACGAGTTTGCGATGTTTACGCAGGGTTCGCGGCGGTTGATTGTGCGGGGGAACGCCGGACACGTGAATATAACGCCGAGCGACGCCGCAAAAATGAACGCGCAAGGGTATAAGTGGAGCGGACATACGCACGTTGACGGATTGATTGCGTCTAAGGGCGACA
>Ga0268262_10006458_pt1 | contig 11228 bp, 10 predicted proteins | sample TergutNc150P3_FD_190354 | JGI IMG/M metagenome (GOLD analysis project Ga0268262, IMG submission 190354) | Nasutitermes corniger P3 segment gut microbial community from laboratory colony in Florida, USA - Nc150 P3 (SPAdes) (version 2) | ecosystem: Host-associated > Arthropoda: Insects >...
CAGTCCGGCAACATTATTCGGTATTACCCGCTATTTCTAGCGACTATCCCCATCCTCTAGGTAGGTCACCCACGCGTTACTCACCAGTCCGCCGCTCTAGGGCGCATTGCTGCGCCTTGCCGCTCGACTTGCATGCTTAAGACGCGCCGCCAGCGTTCGTTCTGAGCCAGGATCAAACTCTCCATGATATTGTTCATTCAGCCCGAAGGCTGACTGATAACATCTTTAGGCCCATAAAATACGCTAAAAACAAAAGCGCTCGCGCTTCTGTTTCTTAGGAGTTTCACTAAGCTATCCACTATGGAATATCATGAAACTCCTCAACTGCCCGCCTGTCTTGCGGGCAGTTCGGCTGCTCTCCTTCCCTATGTTGCCAAAGAACAAAGAAAAATAGTCATAGAACTATTTTCCACGGTCCCAAAACGGACGTTTGAAGACCATACTACATCCATTATCTGTCTGTCAAGCCATAGGAGCCAATCGGATTGTAGAATTTGCGGTTATTTGCCGCAAAATTTCCCGACTTATTGGCTCCTCAAAGGCCAAAAGATAGAAATCCTAGCTTGTGAATTACACCGTCTTTAAGTTATTGTGCTTTCAATAGACTTCAAAAAAAGCGGTGAAACAACCGCCCCGCTCAACACACAAGCGGCAGCTAAATTGGTTCGTGGAAAATGGCCCGAAGGCCAGAACCATAAAAAATATACATATAGCGCAAAAAAAGATCAATAGCCTTTCGCGCTTTTTTGAAAGATTTTTCGCGTTTTGTAGCTAAAATCCGTAAATTCCTGAATATTTGGACTCCACATAACCCAAAAATGGCTCAGCGGAGAGGTTTTTCCCGGTTACAATTTTAAGCAGATCAGAAGGCTCCTTCCGCCTTCCCCATACATAAATTGTTTCCTTTAGCCAGTCGCGGATGGGGGCAAAATTGCTCTGGGCAATTTGTTGCTCCACGTCAGGCACCTCGGAAACAAGTTTTTCCCAGAACTGAAGACCGTAAAGATTCCCGAGGGCGTAACTGGGAAAGTAACCAAAAGAGCCCATTGACCAGTGTACGTCTTGCAGTACGCCCTCAGCGTCGGTTTCAGGCTGGACTCCAAGCAATTCTTTCATCTTTTCCCGCCAGAACCCCGGAAGCTTTGCGGGATCAAGCGAACCCTGAATTAACTCCCTTTCAAGTTCAAACCTGACGATAATGTGCAGGCTGTAAGTAACTTCGTCAGCTTCAATGCGAATAAGCGAAGGCTCTACCAGGTTAATTGCCCGGTAAAAATCTTCGGCTGTATATCTGGACAACGCCCCTGGGAAATAGGAGCGCAGAGCTGGATACATCGCTTCCCAAAAGGCGCGGCTGCGCCCTATGACATTTTCCCACAGCCGCGACTGGGACTCATGAATGCCCATGGAAGCCCCATCGGCAAGACTGGAAGGACGGATTTCTTCAGGAAAACCCATCTCGTAAAAAGCGTGGCCAGCTTCGTGTATAGTGGAAAAAATCCCACTTTGAACCTGACGCTTTAAATAACGGGTGGTTATGCGTATGTCGTCAGAACCCAGTGTGGTGGTAAAGGGATGGGCCGAAATATCAACGCGCCCCCTGCTAGTATCAAAACCAAGGCGCTTTAATAGATCCCTGCTGAAACAAGCCTGATTTTCAATGTCATAATCCTCGTCCAAAAAAGAATTATCAGGCTGCGGCCTTGAGGAAATTTTTTTAAGGAGATCTTTAAGCCTTTTACCAAGGGGCGTAAAAACCTCGCTAATAGCTTCAGCGCCCATTCCGCTTTCGTAAATGTCCAAAAGGCCGTCGTATGGATTATCTTTATAACCCCAGTAAAAAGCCCGTTGCCGGGAAAAATCGATCATCTTAACCAAATGAGGCAAAAAAGCTGAAAAGTTATTGTCCCGCTTGGCGCTTACCCAGGCGGCCTGAGAAAGCCCCTCGGCACGGGCGACGTCTGAAACGAATTCGCCAGGGAGCTTCACCGCACGGTCATAATTGCGGCGCAGAACTTTGAGAAAATCCCGTTCCAGCTCCGGCAGCTTTTCGTCTCCGCGGGGATTTTCCGGCGTAGAGCCCAGTTCCGAAAGCAGCCGCCCGGTATCAGGCGAGGTCAGCTTCTGGTGGGCTATACCTTCCAGCAAAGCCAACTGCTCAGAACGCTCCTCTACCCCCTTTTCAGGAAGGTAGGTTTCCTGATCCCAGCGGAGAACCGCCGCAGACCTTTCCAAATAGCGGCTTTCCCTGTCTATTGCATGCAGTTTTTCCAGTAACTCAGATGAACCCATTGTTTCTCCCCAATTAACCTTTATATAAAATATACCTATCATAGTAGATTTGTCAAAAGAAGTAATTTAAATTACACTATGGACAACTGAAGGATAATTTGACTTTATGAAAGATCGTCTTGCATGGCAGGAAGAAAGCCGAAAAACCGTGTTCAACTGTTCTGTTTTCAGCATAGAAGAGCGCGTCTGTCGTTCCCCGGACGATGACTTGAAAACATTCACCGTTCTAAACGCGTCGGACTGGGCAATTGTAATACCGGTACTTGAAACGGAACAGGGCAGAAAGTTCGTGATGGTAAGGCAATGGCGGCACGGGGCGCTGGAGCTGAGCCTGGAATTCCCCGGCGGCGTTTTTGAAAAGGGCGAGAACGCTGAAACAGCCGCCAGAAGGGAACTGAAAGAAGAAACCGGATACAGCGCGGGAAAAATCCGGAAACTGGGGGAATTCAGCCCGAACCCCGCCATCATGTCCAACAGGGTACACTTTTTCCTGGCGACGGATCTGAGCGCCCCTGTCGACCAGCAACTGGATGAAGACGAATACGTGGAGGTTGAAACCCACGCCGCAGAGGAAGTCCTCCACGGCATGGGAAAGCCGCCCTATACCCATGCCCTTATGGGCACGGCAATGGCCTTATATCTACAACAGAATCTTCATTGAGAAAGCAAATACGTATTCCCTGGATCCCACATACCATACCTGTACTCTCCCTTAAGACTTGGAATATCCAGCACCGTCCCAGGCTCGATAAGATCAGGATTATTGGCGTCGGGCAGTTTTGATTTGTTCGCTTCGTAAAGGGCTTTCCATAATAATGGATCGTTAAAGGCCCAGGGGCGGCCGGCTATGTTCCAAAAGCAGTCCCTGAAAGTACTCCATGTACGCACCGTATACTGGGCGGGAAGCGGATCCGGCACACTCCCGTCAACGTAGGCCAGAGCCGCCAGAACACGGTTTGCCGCGTCAATGGCGTCATCATACCTTTCCGCCGTCCGGAAAGAACGCGCTTCGGCGTAAGAGAATTGAGCTTCTTTGTACTCCTCTGGATACTTTCTGGCGGCGTTTATGGAAGCGGCGTATTCCAGCCTTCGTCCGGCGGCGTAAATTGCCCTGTCGGCTTCCCATATTTTTAGCCTTAACTTTACATAGGCGTCTGAAAGCTCGGCATAGCGGACCGCTTCTTCGGAGTATTTAATGGAATTGTCGTAATCCCCGTCTTCATAAGCCAACCTTGCCAGATTGGCCTGGCGCAAACTCTCCCTGTAGTATTCGTTATTCCTGATAGTCAAGGGGATATTCGTCTCGGTTTCTTGAGCCGCGGCTATCATCAAATTGCCAATTAACAAAAACACCAGAATTATCGGGCTGTATTTCATTGCACACCCCCTTCCAGAAGCTGTTCCGCGTTTTTGGCGGCTTCATCGCTTTCCGCGACCTTTTGGTTAGCCCTCCTAAGAGCTTCTTCCGCCATCTGCTGTTTTTGAATTGCCGCGTCGGCTGCCGTATTGAACATAGAGGTACAGTCAAAGAAAAGCCGGCCTGATTCATCATAGATTTTGTTGTTATAGGCCGTTCTTGCCCGGTTATAAACCGCGTCGGCGGCGTCGAAATCCGCTTTTACCGCGACATTGGCTTTATAATCCAAAGCTCTTTGCCGCGCCTCAGCCGAACCGGCGGCAATCGCGTCGGCGGAGGCTTCGTAGGCCGCCATTAAGACCTGATTGTATTGGTCCAAGGCCGATTCGGCGTCATTCATCGCAGGGGGATAATTCTTTGCTGACAAATTCGAGAGCGCGCTGTCCAGAGCGCCATCGGCAAGTCCAAGCTTGGCAGGATCGCTGTCCAAAAATCCCATTTTTACTATCTCTTCACGGACCTTTTTGGCATCCATGATGGTTTTCAGGGTGTTGTATATCGCAATGGCGTCATCCACCGAACTCTTGAAGCCGTAGTAATCGTTGGCAAGAAATTTTTCCTCCGCATCACTGGCGAAATTATCGGCTGTAAGAAGATATTCCGGAAACAAGTCCCCAGCGCCGGCGTTTATAGCCGCTTCCCTGGCATCCTGTAATTCCTGCCGCTTGTTATCGACGTATTGGGAGATGATCTTGTCAAACAGATCGTCAAACGCGTCAGCCGCTTTGTTATAGCGAGACGCGGATTCCTTGGCGGCTCCGCTGGTGGAAGTGCTTCTGTTCCGTTCCGCGTCGGCGTAAAGGGCATCCGCGGACTGCCAATCCGACGGAAGAATGGATTGGGCGTCAAAATCAACCGCTTTTTTTCGCGCCGCGGTAGCCCGCGCCACAGCCGCGTTCAAGGCGCTTAGATCCGTCTGACTGGCCGGGCCCGCGTCGCCTGTAAGCACAGGTTCTGTTGGAGGAGTGACTGTCGGAGGAACTTCAGGCGGCGGAGCGCTTGCGCAGGAAAACACGGCAAGAAGGACCAACGATCCTAACAAAACCCGCAGCAAAAATTTACATTTCATATACCCTCCCAATATTGCTTACATTGATTTTATTGCTTTCTATACATTTATTATTGGTATTATTACATATATTATTAAGTACAACTCTATATACCCCAACATACACCACTGGTTACATAGAAACAATGGCTGTTCTGGTTAACTCATCGCATCTTTCGTTATATTTATTGCCTGCGTGGCCCTTAACCCAAACCCAGCTTACAGAGAACAGTTCAGCGAGAGCCTCCAGACGCTGCCAAAGATCCTGGTTTTTCACCGGTTTTTTATCGCTGGTTTTCCATCCCTTTTTCTTCCACTCGGCTAACCAAAGGGTTATGCCCTTCTGGACGTACTGGGAATCCGTGTAAACAGCGATTTTTTCTTCTTTTTTTTCCCCCGAAGCGAGGAATTCCAGCGCCGCGATAACCGCCTGAAGTTCCATTCTGTTATTGGTGGTGAGCTTTTCCGCGCCCCATTTTTCAGCAAAAAGAACTTCGTCCTTGATGATCACATATGCCCAGCCGCCAGGACCGGGATTTCCCGAACAACCGCCGTCGGTGTAGATTTCCATGCAGGCGCCTCCCGCTCCCCCATCATGCCTAGTTTCTTCTTCCATGTCAAATTTTAACCCCCTTGCCCAATTCACGTCAATTTAGTACCCTTAGTACAATCCAGTATGGGTATATTAAAAAGCTCTTGTATTCAACCTCCCGTTCGGGAGTTAAATATTTAAAGTACACCGGTTTCTCAGGCGCTTAGGTAAGAATTTAAGCGAAAAGAAGCCGGGAATAAACGGACTATAGTCCGGAGGAGAGTAAGAATCATGGCGAAACAACTCATTTTCAACGAGGAAGCCCGCCGGAGACTGTTGTCGGGGGTTGAGCAGATTTCCCAGGCAGTCAAGGTAACCCTGGGTCCAAAGGGACGTAACGTACTTCTGGACAAGAAATTTGGCGCGCCCACAGTCACAAAGGACGGGGTTTCAGTGGCAAAAGAAGTTGAACTGGCGGATCCTTTCGAGAACATGGGCGCCCAGCTTCTAAAAGAGGTGGCTACAAAAACCAACGATGTGGCCGGCGATGGCACAACCACCGCTACGGTTCTGGCTTATTCCATGGTGAAGGAAGGGCTTAAATCGGTGGCCGCGGGCATGACCCCCCTGGAACTAAAGCGCGGTATGGATAAGGCCGTAATAACCGCTGTAGAAGAAATCAAAAAGAATTCCAAGAAAATCAACGAAAAAGAAGAAATTTCCCACGTGGCCTCGGTTTCAGCCAATAACGACAGCGAAATAGGCAACACTATTGCCGATGCCATGGAAAAAGTCGGAAAAGATGGCGTAATAACCGTTGAAGAATCCAAAACCATGGACACAACCATCGAGTTTGTGGAAGGTATGCAGTTTGACCGCGGCTACATTTCAGCTTATTTCGTAACAGACCGCGACACCATGAGCAGCGTGTACGAGGATGTATATATTCTTATTCACGACAAGAAAATTTCCGGTATGAAGGATATGCTTCCCCTGCTGGAAAAAGTAGCCCAAAGCGGGAAACCCTTCCTTATCATAGCCGAGGATGTTGACGGCGAGGCCCTCTCCACCCTGGTTGTAAACAGCCTCCGCGGCACCCTGCGGGCCTGCGCGGTAAAAGCGCCTGGCTTTGGCGACCGCAGAAAGGCAATGCTGGAAGACATCGCGATTCTTACCGGAGGCGAAGTTATCTCCGAGGAATTGGGCCTTAAACTTGAAAACACGGACATTTCCCAGCTGGGCAAGGCCAAAACCGTAAAAATCGACAAAGACAACACCACCATAATCAATGGCGCCGGAAAGCAGAAGGAAATCCAGGACAGGATCGCCCAGATAAAGGCGCAAATTGAGGAAACCACCAGTGACTACGACAAGGAAAAGCTCCACGAAAGGCTTGCCAAGCTCGCGGGCGGCGTGGCGGTTATCAACGTGGGCGCGGCAACCGAAGTCGAACTGAAAGAAAAGAAACACCGAGTAGAAGACGCCCTGTCCGCCACGCGCGCGGCCATCGACGAAGGCATAGTTTCTGGCGGCGCAATCGCCATGATCCAGGCCGCCATAGCCCTGGACAAAGCCGACACCTCGGCTCTTACGGATGATGAAAGAGTGGGCTTCAAGATCGTTAAGCGCGCCCTGGAAGAACCAATACGCCAGATCGCCGAAAACGCGGGCCTTGACGGCGCGGTTGTCGCCGAGAAAGCCAAAAACGAAAAGAAAGGCATAGGCTTTGACGCGGCAAAGATGGAATGGGTAGACATGATAAAAGCGGGTATCATTGACCCCGCCAAGGTTACCCGCTCCGCCCTGCAGAACGCCGCCTCAGTGGCCAGCCTGCTCCTATTGACCGAATGCGCCATCACCGACCTTCCCGAGAAGAAAGAAACCCCGGCAATGCCCGGCGGCGGGATGGGCGGCATGGGAGGAATGGACTACTAGTTCGTTTCCAGTAATACACAGTGAATTATGGCCGTCAGACAACTTGAAACAAGTGGTCTGACGGTTTTTTATTGCTAATGCGCCCATCCCGCCGCCTTACCCCTCTGGATTTTAAGACATCGTAAAAATCCGGAGGGGATAAAAGTCGGCAAAGCTAATTATGCCAGAAAACACATCAAAAGGAAAAAACGCGGCATGGGAGGAATGGACTATTAAAAATTGTATAACAATTTTTAATAGTCCTTAGGAGTTTGCGCCACGCGCAAACTCCATGGATTGAAAAAAAAGCCGCTCGAAAGAGCGGCTTTTTTATGTCACCTTGGCGGTATTTCATCTTGTTGAGGTGAAAGCTTCCAACTCCGCCATCGCCGCCTTATGTTTCGCGATCAATCCTTCCAGTTCATCTACATACCTGGCTGATACACTATGACCTAGATTTATTTCATTTTGTATGTAAGCTTCCGAAGCTTTGATTTGAGCTTCCAACCGGTCTATATCGCCTTTTAGTCTTTTATACGTTGCCGCGTTATTGCCGCTTGTGATCTGTGTTTTGAGGGAATCCAGGGTCGATTCAAACTGTGAAGAATTTGTTTTTGCCTGATTCAACGATTGCTGCGCGTCTTGTTTGGTCTGAGCCGATGTTGGGTGTGAAGCCGAGTCTGCCTGTTGAGCGTACACTATAAAACCAGCAAAAAGCAACATAATGGTTACTAAAAAAGTCCGTTTCATTCAACTACCTCCAAAAAAAACAAATAAATTAAGATGATAATACCTCACCATACCTTGCTTAATTATCGATCTGTACTAATGGGTTGTCAAGGTTACGCTGGAAATAGCGTAAAAAAACGATTAGACAGAGAAAATTTCCCTACAAATTCCCGCTCATCGCCCTAATCTTATCCTGAACGCTTACCCCGTCAATGCCGTAGCCTATAGCGTCCCAGCCTTCTGTTCTCTGGCGGGCGAAAATTTCAAGCCGCTTTATGTCCCCAAAGAGCTGAACGATTCTGTCCCTGACAACGGGCGGCTTTACCGAATGCCCCATCCGTGGGTGCATAACTATCTGGGGAACGGTTTTGTCTACGGATTTTATATGCCCCCGCATCCCAAGCAGGCAAATTTCGATGTTTGCCTTTGTATAACTTCCCATGCCGTTTAAAGGGGAGCCGTCTTTTCTCGTTTTCACCCACGAAAAAGCGCAGGTTTTGTACTTAAAACCCCAGGCGTCCATTACCGTAAACGCGTCGCGCAGGGCGGGCATGGTTGCCCAAAGAAAGAGGGCGCAGTTTTTATCGCGCAAGAGTTTTACGTCCAGGGCGCATATTTCATCGGTGGACATTGTTTCGTAGTGTTTTTCCGGGGCGAAATGCCCTCCGTCTTTGCCCTCGCCCCAAAGGTACTTCCACGGCGGATCGGCGTATATTATCTGGTACTTCACGATTTCAGCAAGTCAAGCGGCAATTCATCGTCGCACTGAGGCTATCGCCTCTTCCAAAGCCTTCTCCAGCAATTCCATAGGCGGCTCAGAAATGTACCCCTGCTTCTTTAAATCCTCAATAACAGAACGGGTGGCTTCAATGTCGGACTTGGCGCGGCTATACACTTCTTCCCATGAAAGACGCACGCCAGCTACGCCTTCCGCTATGGCCTCTTGCGCTGTGTCCGCGGCTTCCACGGCAAAGACTTCGCTTTCGTCCATTGAGGCAATGATGTTTTCAGGGGTAATTCCCCGCTTTTCGGAAAAATCCGCGATTGAATGGGCGCAGCGTATGGCCATGCCGTCGGTGATCTTTTTGGCGCGAACAAGCAGGGCGCCTTTTAGAATGCCGGGAAAGCAAACCGAGTTATTTACCTGGTTCGGAAAATCAGCGCGGCCTGTCGCGACTATGAAAGCTCCCTCCTCTTTTGCGGCGTAAGGCCAGATTTCAGGCACAGGGTTGGCGCAGGTAAACACGATGGAACGCCGCGCCATGGAACGGATCCACGGGCGCTTCACCGTGTCAGGGTTCGGAGTAGAAAGCGCGATAAGCGCGTCAGCGCCCTTCATTGCCTCGTCCATGGAATTAACCTTGCCGGAATTGGTCTTCTCACAGATTTCCCACTTCCGGTAATTGAGCTTGTCGTTTTTAATATCTTCGCGACCCTTGTGAAGGCCGCCAGTTGAATCGAACACAAGCATTTTGCCAGGGTCGCCGCCGTCGGCAAGGATGAGCCGGGCAACTGTGGTGTTGGAAGCTCCCGCGCCCAGCAAAACAATCTTGGCCTCCGAAAGCTTTTTGTTAGCCAGTTTCAGCGCGTTGATTAACGCCGCCAGCGTAACGCAGGCGGTTCCCTGGGCATCGTCGTGCCAGACGGGAATATCGCAGGCCTCTCTGAGCTCATCCAGAACCTTGAAGCAGTTGGGCTGGCTAATGTCCTCCAGGTTTATCGCCCCAAATGAATGCTGCGCCATCTTAACAAATTCGATTAGTTTTTCAGGATCGTTTTTTCCGTTTTTGTCTCTTGAATCCACGCAAAGGGCCACAGCGTCAATGCCGCCCAAGTACTTCATGAGCATGGCCTTCCCTTCCATAACTCCAAGGCCGCCGGGCGGAGTGCAGTCTCCGTCGCCCAGAACACGAGTAGAATCCGAAACCACCGCTACCAGGTTTCCCCGATTTGAAAGCGCGAACGAAGCGTCCTGAGTATCGCGAATTGCCGTAGACACCGCGGAAACGCCGGGAGTGTACCATACATTGAACCAGGCGTTGCCGTAGATGCCGCATTTGGGAAGGGTCTGCATTTTCCCGCCGTAAAATCGGTGGGCGAAAGGTTTTTCAAAAACTGTGTCCTGGCGCGCGCTTTTTGGTCGCCCGTAAAATCCGCCGGAAATAAACTGTCCAGGTCTTTTAGCATGGAATCAATTCGCATATTTACACCGCGCAACAATGTTTATATTTTTTGCCTGAACCGCAGGGACAAGGGTCGTTTCTGCCAATTTTAGGCCCAACGCGAACAACAGTATCCGGCTTTACCTCGCCTTCCGTGTAAAACCAGCGGTCGTTAATTTTTACAAACGAGGCCTTTTCGCGGTGGACTTCCTTTAGGTTGTCTATCTCGTAAGACGCTTCAAACTCTACGATCCCTTCCGTATCTTTTGCGCTGCCTTTTTCAGTGGAAAGAATTTTTAACCCAAGCCATTTGGAGTTTTCGCTCCAGGCCTTTGTCTGCTTGATATCGATCTTTTTTCTTTCACCCTCTGAACAAGTCTCTAGAATGTAATCTATCTCGTGTTCGGCATAGGCGGCATAACGGCTACGCATCAAGGCTTCGGCGGTGGGCACAGGTTTCTTCCCTTTGATGTAAGGCTCACAGCACTCATCATAGCTACGGCCCGAACCGCAAGGACAGGCTTTCATAAATTCTCCTTCAATAAAGCATCTTTTAGCGCTTCCGGTTCCGCTGGAATGGTTTTAGCTTTGACAGTCCGCTCCATCGCTTTCTGCAACGAAGCGGGAACAGGCACAGGCCCGGTAAGCGGCTCAACCGTCTCGGCAAACTTGGCCGGATGCGCCGTGGAAAAAATTGCCAGTGGTTTTTCTTTCGCCAGTTTTCCCGCCTCCCTTAATTTATCCGCGGCTTTCCAGGCAACGGCGCTGTGGGGATCCAGGTAATAACCGCAATGTGAAAATACCCCGGAAATTGTTTCTTTGGTTTCGCTGTCGCTGACCGAAGCGCCCATAATAATTTCGCGCATCTCTGCCCAGGAAAAATGCGCCGCCATGCGTTCAAAGTTGCTGGGAGCGCCAACATCCATTGCGTTGGACAACGTGGCTTTGGAAAGACGTTCCTCGTAGCTCCCGCTTTCAAGGTAATCGGGCACCGTTTTATTTATGTTTGTCGCCGCGATAAATTTCCCTATGGGCGCGCCCATCTTCCAGGCGTAAAGGCCTGCTGTAAGGTTTCCAAAATTGCCGGACGGAACCGAGAACGTCCCTTCCGGCGCTCCTCCGGCGGCAGCGGCA
>Ga0268262_10006459_pt1 | contig 11227 bp, 9 predicted proteins | sample TergutNc150P3_FD_190354 | JGI IMG/M metagenome (GOLD analysis project Ga0268262, IMG submission 190354) | Nasutitermes corniger P3 segment gut microbial community from laboratory colony in Florida, USA - Nc150 P3 (SPAdes) (version 2) | ecosystem: Host-associated > Arthropoda: Insects > Digestive...
GAGAGGGGCGTCAACGCGAAACCGGCGAGCTGATATTGGATTTGTCAATCCCCAACATAGAATTGATGTATATATACCGCACCAAAATACGGGAATGGTTCAGGGAACACATATCAAAAAAAGACCTTGGCATACTCTTCCGCGCCATTTTGGACGGAGATGCCGAGACTTTCCAAGACGAGTTATTGAAACTCCTTTCGGAGAGCATAAGTTACATGGACAGCGCCGAGAACTCGTACCACGGGTTTATGACCGGATTGCTGGCCCGGTTGGGCGGTTATATGATGACTTCCAACCGAGAGTGCGGAGACGGGCGCAGCGACTTGGTCTTGTACCGCGTAGACGGAAAGAACAGCCAAGCGATCATATTTGAGTTTAAGGCGGTTAAAGAAACCGGCAAATTGCCGACAGCGAGTGAAAACGCCCTGAAACAGATAGAAAATAAGAATTACGCCGCCCCGTGGGAGAGGGAAAACTATAAAAACATTATCAAATACGGCGTCGCTTTCTGCGGCAAACGGTGCGAAGTAAGGAGAGGATGAGCGGTGGGCGACGCGAAACTTCCCGCAATCTCCGGGTGGGCCAAGATATCATTCATAATAAAAAACTCTATTTCGACGTCAACCTGTTAACTCCGTCCCAATCATCTCCGGGCGGAGTTTCGATATACTTCTTGCACATCTCTATAAATCTCCCCGACGGCGTGGGTTTCGCCGGATTTATTTTCTTATTCGGTTCCAACTCGACCGCTTTTTCAAAGCACTCCAGCGCTTTGCGGAAATCACGCTCGTTGTAGTAGCTGTTGACGCCTTTGTTATATATATCCAGCAGATCAGATATATTCGCCATCTCCGGCCTCTTCTCCGTATCCGCCGCCAGATCTTTCAATTTTCCCTTTTCGCAAATCAACTCGTATACCGTTATCGGCTCCGATTTTCCCACCACCGTTATCACGTCCAATTTTCTCATTTCAAACAGATCGCTTACCAGCGCACGGGTGTGGTGGCTGATCATCGTGTAAACGCCGTAGTATTTAGCCGCGCTCTCCAAACGAGCGGCGAGGTTGACCGCGTCGCCCATCATCGTGTAGTTTTTTCTGACCTTCGAGCCCATGTTGCCGGTTATGATTTCGCCGGTATTTATGCCTATGCGCATTCTCATTTCGCAGACGATGGGCGGCCAATTTTTTCCCTCTTTGTTTTCGCTCCACGATTTACGCAATTCGCTCAGTTTTTCCTGCATTTCTATGGCGGTGCGGCAGGCCTGCGCGGCGTGGTCGTCCATTTTCATGGGGGCGCCGAAGAAGGCTATTATGGCGTCGCCCTCATATTTGTCAAGCGTCCCGTAGCGCGCGAGCAGTATGTCGGTCATGGCGGAGAGGTATTCGTTCAACAGTTCCACAAGGCGCGTGGGCGAACCCAGTTTTTCGGAGAAGGTGGAGAAGCCCTCTATGTCGGTGAAGTAGGCGGTGCGCACGCCCTCCTCTCCGCCTAATTGCGGGCGCTGGTGCTGCGTGTACATAATGTCTATGAGTTCGGGCGACAAGTACTGTTTGAACGTGCTCTGCAAAAACTTCCGGCCCCTCTCCTCAGTCATGTAACGGTAAACGGTGACCGCCGTGAATGTGAGCGCGATGGTTACAAAGGGGCGCACCATATCCACCCAGAGCAGCGATCTGTCAAAGAGTTGAAACGCCGCGAACGTGTAGAGGAAGATCGACGCGGCGGCGAGTATGGCGCCCAGAACCGGCTTGGCGAAAAAGCCGATGAACGCCGCGATCAGGCCGACCGCGGCCATAACAAGAATGTTCTGCCAATCGGCAAGGCGGCGCACGTACTCCCCGGTGAAGATGGAGTTAATAATCGACGAGTGGATTTCCACGGCGGGAAAGACGCGCTCGTGCGGCGCCGACTTTATATCGAACAGCGACGCCGAGGTCGAACCTACTATAAAGACGTTCCCCTCCATCGGGTAGTTCACCTTGTTCTCCATCACATCATAGAAACTGAAATACGGAAACGGCTTGGACGTCGGCCCGAAGTATGTGACCACGTGGCGGCCGTCGCCGTTCAGCGGAATACGGGCGGCGTCGCCGAAGTCGCGGCGGGAGCCATTGGGAACGGACTCCAAAATCGCGTCGGCGCCGCCCGGAACAAGCAATTCGTCGAGCGCCGGCGTACGCAAAACGGGAATGGACGAGACCAATTTGCCCTTTTCCCGCTTGACCCAAAAGTCAAAGGTAACCAGCTTTCTGTTGACGCCGGAAGAGGAATCCAATTCAAGATCGCCGCGCTTTAACTTAGACAGCGTTTCAACGTCGAGCGCGGTGAGCCATAGGGACTCGTCGTCGGAGGATGCCTCCCACTCGATGTCGGAGTCGCGCCTTATCGTAAAGCCGCCGCCTATTTCGATCTCGTCGTCAACCGCCATTTCTTTGAGATTGACACGCGGCTTATCCGTATTAATACTATCCGTACCCGAGTTGTCGACAGCGTCTTTTTTCAACAGCGCCGGCGACAGCGCGGCCAGCATTTTACGCGACGCTTTACCGCCCCTGGTCTCCAAGCCCGTCCCGCCGCTGTCCCTGAAGACGGCGACGTACGACGACACCGCCCTTTTTTGCCCCTTGCCGAGCGCGAGAATACTGTCTCTGTCCGCCGTTATGATCCTAAACTGCGCCTCGGTGAAATCGGGATACGAGAACGACGCCTTCCCTTCGGCGTCTTTAAAAATCTTAAACGGTTTTCCGATGTCTATGTACTCGCGCGGTTTGAACACGATCTCCTCGTTCGGCGTCGCGAAGAGGTCGGCGGCCACCCTTAAGCTCATCGGGAGGTAGACCGGCGGAAACTTCGCGAAGCGGTAGAACAGCGGCATCGTTCTAATCACCGTGGAGGCGTCGACCGCGTTGGTGTGGCCTATCTGCTTCGCCGCGCGCGCGTTCTCCGGGTATATGCCGTCTATGATGGTCTTCGTATTTCTGATTTTTGACAGGAGCGAATCCGGCAGCTCTATGGCCGACGCGGGGTGCAAAGAGTTGTGCCAATCCATATCCATGCGGTGGGCGACCGGGGAGAGAAAGTCGCCGTAGTCGCTCTCTTCGGTCATGGCTACGCCCAGCGTCACGCGCCCGCTCTTGGCTATGGACCGGGCGAAGCGCTCGTCGTAGTCCACGGAGGCCGCGAGCCGCCCGCTTAGATTCTCGCGGTATTTATTCAGCACCGGGTCGCCGCTTACCGCGTCGCCGAGGATTTGGTCCAATCGCTTGAAGCGCTTCTCGTCCTCTCGCTCGTAGAAGAGCACGTCAAAGGCTATCGCGGCGGGAAAGTGCGAGGAGAGCGAGTCTATCATCTTGGCTTGGTAACCGCGGTCCCAACTCCAGTAGGAGCCCATCTTCTCCATGCTGCGGTCGTCTATGTCCACTATGTGGATACCGTAATCGGGGAACAGGTCGTCGTGGCTCTCTTGGTACTTGACCCCGTAGCGCCAATCGTAGGCGACGTTTTCGAGCCAGTTGATTATGCGCGAGGAGGCGTAATATACAACGACGGTTATACCGGCGGCGAAGAGCAGGCTCATTGCGATGGTTTTAAGCGGTTTTTTCATGGAGCGCCGGCCACCGTAATCTCATCGGGGAAGAAATAGTCCTCCGGGTTCTGCTGCTTGTCGTCGCGCCATATCTCGTAGTGCAGGTGCGGCCCTGTGGTAAGGCCGGACATGCCCACGCTCCCTATATCCTCGCCGCGCGCCACCGCTTTGCCCTTGACCGCCTTAATCACGCCCAAATGGGCGTACACCGTCCTGAAGCCGCGCCCGTGGATGATCGTCACGCGCTTGCCCCAGATGGGGTCGACGTCCACCTGCGTCACCACGCCCACGGCGGTAGCCACAACCGGAACGCCCGTCTCAGACGCAATGTCCACCCCGTAGTGCATTTTGGGCTTGCTCGAAAACGGGTCCAAGGTCATTCCGAACTTTCTCGACACCACGGAGCGCGCCGGCTGTACCGGGCGGCAAACGGGGATCGTGTCAAAGAGGCTGCGCCTCCCGTCGCCCACGGCCAGCGCGAAACCGGCCACGACCTTCTCGTACTCGCTGATATGGCGGAGCACCGCCGCCGGCGAGAGCCCCACGGCGGGCGTCTTCTGAGGCGGCTTCACCGGCTGCGGCTTGTCGGGAAGCCCTATGGACTCATAGTTCTGCGCCTTGGCGCCCTGAAGACGCCCCATCCGCTCCTTGAGGGCGCTCAGATGCTTCAGCGTGAAGCCTATATTGCTGGAGAGCCTGTCGTTCTGCTGCCGCAAGTTGGCGCTCTGCGCCCGCTCCTGATCGGTGAGCATCATCCGATCAAACGGAATGAAGAAGCCCGCGGCGCCGACGACAGCCAACACCGCCACGACGACGATAAGCCACACCGGCACGCGCAACGCGCGCAAGCGGGATCCGCCGGGGGGCATCAAATAAACAGAGTGTTCTTTTCCCATTAAATATCCTTAAAAATCGGCTGCTTGCCTAATAACGTAAAACCGTCATACCCCGTCTTGATCGCCGTCTTCGCCGCTGTCGGCGCTCGCGTTCTTCCGGGCCGCTTTGTGAATCTCCTTGATCTTCTCGTTTATGTCGGCGACCTCCGCGTAGAGCGCCCGGACATTCTCAATAGCCTTGGTGATGACCAAGTCGGCGCCCGCGTCAGCCTCGCGCGCGTCCTGGGCCAGGTCGTAGAAACGCTCGCCGATATCGAGGAAGTTGCGCTCTATCTTCCGCTTGGCCGACATCTCGTCGATCTTCAGCTTGCCGACCTTAGTGTACTCCTCGATCTTCTCGGCGGACATTACGGCGCCGTCTTTCAAGCCCTTCTTGATCTTCTCCCACATATTGTCCATGTCCATACTCTTCCTCCTTTTATTTTGTTTTCTATCGATTTTGTTTTCTATTAATGTATACGTCCACACCTATAATATATTATATGTACCATGACCAATTCAACAATTGACTGTTTTTTGTTGACGACGCACTACCGCGACGCCGGAGCCAAGTTCGAGATCACCCTCTGGGGGGCGGCCGACTCCGGGGAGCGGGTGCGGGTGTTCGTGGACGATTTCAGGCCGATGTTCTTCTGCCAAAGAAGCGCGCCGGCGGACGTCACGGCCCCCGCGGCGGAGCGGCGGGAGCTGAATATGCGGGCGCTGGACATGCGCGGACTCGACTGCCTGTATTTCGACACCCAAGCCGCCATGCAGCAAACCGCGAGGTCGCTGCGCGCCGTAGGCTGCCCCGTCTACGAGTCCGACGTCAACCCCCTGCAACGCTACCTGATGGAGAGGATGGTCAGCGGATCCATGCGGGTCAGCGGGGTGCGGGAGCGGTCGGGCAACTTCACAAGCTTCAAAAACCCGCATCTGCGGGGGTGCGAATTCATACCCGATCTTAGGGTGATGTCGATCAGCATAGATACCGACGGCGCCGGCGAGGAGGCGGGGATAAGGGAGGCGGCTTGCGCCGAGGACGGAACGGCGGCTCTGTTTGCCGTCGGCGGCTTCGACTTCGCTCAGCCGCCTGTAACCGCAGAAAAGGCCGCTGAGCGGGCTTCGACTTCGCTCAGCCCCCTGGGAAAGGCCGCTGAGCGAAGTCGAAGCGGCCTAACGCCGGATCAAGTCCATTCCTGCAAAGACGAGCGTCAATTATTGACCTCTTTAATGAAATACATCGCCGCCCGCGACCCCGACGTCCTGATCGGCTTGGACATCGCCGGCCATACCCTCCGCGTTCTTCAGGAGCGCTGCGCGAAGCTCGGCGCGCGCTTCGAGATCGGCCGCGAGAACGGCAGCCGCGTCTACGCCTCCGCCCGAAACTCCTGGCGGCACGGCGGCGGCTCGTCCGCAAAAACGGTGTGGAACGCCCGCGTCCCCGGCCGGGCGGTGATGGACCTGGCCACAATGTTAAAGGCCTACCACCGCTCCGACGACGACTTCCACATTGACGCCGCAACCTGTTCCGCCGCCGCCGAGGAGGCGCTCAGAACATTCAACGAGGCGGAGATACTGCCCAACGCGATAGAGCGGTCGCGGCGCAGCGGCCAGCCGCTCGAAGGGGTCGGCGGGAGCGTGGCCTCTTTCGACCACCTCTACCTGCCGCGCCTGCACCGGGCGGGCTTCGCGGCCAACGACACGGCCGACATCCGCCCCCCCACAAAGGCGCTGCCGGGCGGATACGTGCTGGAACCGACGCCGGGGCTCTACGAAAACGTGCTGGTCTTCGACTTCAAGAGCCTCTACCCGTCTATAATAATGACATTCATGATAGACCCACTGGGGTTCAAGATCGTCGGCGGCGACAGGATCGCCACGCCCATCGGAACCACCTTCTCCAAAGAGGTCTCCATCATGCCGGGGATAATCCGCGAGCTGATGGAGGCGCGGGCGATGGCCGTGCAAATAAAAAACCCGTACCTCTCGCAAGCCATAAAACTGCTGATGAACAGCTTCGCCGGCGTGCTGGGGTCAACGGGCTGCCGCTTCTTCTCCGAGGAGGTCTCGCCGTCCATCACGCTTACCGGGCAGCACATCCTGAAATCATCCATCGAACACATAGAGAAGAGCTACGGCAAAAAAGTCATATACGGCGACACAGACTCCATCTTCGTAGACCTGGGGGCGGGCGCGGAGGGGCGGGCGGCGGAATTGGGCGTAAGAATTTCCAAGGAGACGGGCGCGTGGCTGCGCGACACGCTCAAAGAGCGGTACGGGGCGGTCTCCGCGCTGGAGCTCAAATACGAGGAGCACTACCGCCGCTTCTTCATACCCCCGCTGCGCGGCGGCGACGCCGGCCAGGGAACCAAAAAACATTACTGCGGGGCGGTTATAAAAGCGGACGGGCGGATAGAACTGACCTTCAAGGGCATGGAGTCCGCCCGCAGCGACTGGACCGACTTGGCCAAGGAGTTCCAACGCGACCTGTTCATAATGTTCTTCTCCGATAAAAACTTGGAGACCTACATCGCGAAGACGGCGGAACGCCTGCAACGCGGGGAGTTCGACGACAAGCTCGTTTACAGAAAGCACGTGAGAAAAGAGCTCGACGCCTACACGTCAAACATCCCGCCGCACGTGCAAGCGGCAAAGATGTTAGACGCTCCGGTAAAGATTATCAAGTATTACATAACGAAAAACGGCCCTCAGCCGGTGGAAAAGCTGTCGGCGCCGATAGACTATCAACACTATATGGACAGCCAGCTGCGGCCTATCGCGGATTCCATATTAATATGGATGGGAAGCGATTTCGACCGGACGGTTTCGGGGCAGCAGGAGCTGTTCGTTTAACAAAGAAAGCGGAAACAAAATGATCTTAGGAATGCCCGCCGAGCAATTTATCATTCGCATCCCGGCGATTCTCTTGGCGCTCACACTCCACGAGCTGTCGCACGCCGCCGTAGCCTACAAACTCGGCGACACCACCGCCCGCGACCAAGGCCGCCTGACGCTCAACCCTATAGTCCACTTAGACCTGCTGGGCACGATAATGCTGCTCACAGGTCTATTCGGCTGGGCCAAACCGGTGCCGGTGAACCCGTACAACCTCCGCAACCCCAAGCGCGACCTCATGCTGATAAGCGTTGCCGGTCCGCTGTCAAACATCATACAAGCGCTGTTATGCGGTTTCATCATTAGAGCCGCAATGATATTCGCGCCGGCCAACCAAGAACTCTTCAACACGCCCGCCGCCGGATTTCTATTTCTGTTTTTGGCTTTAGCGTTCCTTATAAACTCCGGCTTAGCCTTCTTCAACCTGCTGCCGCTCTACCCGCTTGACGGCTCGAAGATACTCGCGTGGTTCCTGCCGGACAAATACGTCGAAGGCTATATGCGGGCGACCCGCTACGCCATGCCGATAATCTTCGGGCTGGTGATAATAGGGGCGTTCACGAATACTCACATCCTGTCGAAGATTCTGAACCCGATATTTGAACCGTTCATGTACGCGATGAAATTCGCGGCGTTCGGGAACGGTCACGCGCTCTAAACCAACCCCGGAATCCTGAGCTCCGGTATCGGCATGCCTTCCCGGTAGTACCCGATCTCCCGCCCTCCGCGTCCCGGGGCGTGGAAATCGGAACCTCCGGTAGGGGACAATCCGAGTTTCTCCGCCATCTCTTTGTATGAATTTATCTGCTCGTCCGTAGTATCGGGCGAGTAGACCTCTATCCCCTGCAAGCCGGCCTTTCGGAGCGTCACAAGGGTATCGAACAGCTCCGAGTTCCCTACCGCCATTTGGCGCGGGTGGGCCAGCGACACGAACGCCCCGGCGTCGCGCAACAGTTTCACCGCGTCCGCCGGTTCCAGCCTGAACCTATCGACGTAGGCCAGCCCGTCGTGCGACAGGTATTTGGAGAAAGCCTCTTGAACGGTGTTTACGTAGCCGCCCTTGAGCAGCGCGTTGGCTATATGCGGCCGGGCCACGACCTCGCCGCCGGCTTCGCTTCGTAACTGTTCGGGAGTTATGTTTACGCCAAGCGACGCGAGTTTTTCCAAGATACGGGAATTGCGTTTGTCGCGGCTCTCTCTCGTCTTTTTAAGGACGCTCTCCAGCGGTTCGCAGCCGTCTTTCACCCCGAGGCCGAGCAGATGGCAATTCCCGCCATGCCACTTGGCCGAGAGTTCGATTCCCGACAACGCCTTTATGCCGCGGCCGCTCCCGTACCGCACAAAGCGGCTCGCGCCGGCGGTGGTGTCGTGGTCGCAGAGGGCAATGGCGGACAAACCGTTCCCGACGGCGGCGTCTATCAGCATCTCAGGGCTGAATTGGCCGTCGGACTCGTTTGAGTGCACGTGAAAGTCGTTGCGCGCGCTCATATCCACCCCAACGCTTTGTAAACGACCATCCCCAAGTACTCGCGCAGCGCGATAGACGACTCAAAGAGCGGGGTGGCGCCAGGCAGCCACATAATCGGCTTGCGGCTAAATTTTTTGTCGGAAAAATAACCGATCGGAGCGGGCGTCACCGAGAATCCGGCCTTTTTAAAAACCGCCACCGAGCGCGGCATGTGGTAGGCGCTCGTTACCAATATGACATCAAGCCCAAGCCCGACCGCCGTGAGCGCCTCGCGCGTGTATTTGGCGTTATCCATGGTATTCTGCGACATACTCTCAAAGATCACATCGGCGCTGTCCACGCCGAAATGCTCGCTCAACAAATCAAACATCGTTTGGGCTTCCGAAACCACCTGGTCGGTGGCCCACTCCAATTGTCCGCCGGTCAACACCATCTTGGACACCAACCCCCGCCTCCACACGCGCATCGCGCCGAAAGCGCGGTTGGCGTTCATGTTCGTCTCCACATATAGACGCGGCGGAACCTTACCCCTCGTGAATCCGCCCAAAAGCACCACCGCCGACGCCGAACCGTACTCAAGACGCGGCTCGTAACGCCCCTCAAGCCCGCGCATGAGAAAATGCGCGGTAATCGGCAGACTGAACGCGAAAAGTATGGTAAACCCACCGACGAAAAACACGGCCGACAACCTCTCTTTGCGCCAAATAAACGTAAATATAAGCCCGCACGCCAATAACGCAAGCGCAAATCCCACGGGGTTTAACAACGTCAAAAGCAATTTTGAAAGTATCACGAGCATCCGTACTCTCTCCTATACTCGGCTATCCGCCCCGCCATCGCATCGTCAAGCACAACGCTCCCGTCTATTTCTCTATTGCGCAAATGTTCCACAATCTCATCAAGGTTCACAATGGAAAACGCCGCGATCCCAAACTCATCCCTAAGCTCCGCAAGCGCGCCGGCGCTCCCACGCCCGCGTTCCATCCGGTCTACGGAAACAACCAGCCCTACGACTTTCGCGCCCGAACAACCCGATATGAGCGGCACCGACTCACGCACGGACGTGCCGGCCGTAACGACATCCTCTATTATCACAACCCGGTCCCCCGCGCCAAGCTTGCGCCCCACCATCACCCCGCCCTCGCCGTGATCCTTGACTTCCTTGCGGTTGAAACAGAACGACACGTCAATGGAGCAGCCGGCGCTCAAAGCTATGGACGTCGCGGCGGCAAGCGGTATCCCCTTGTAAGCAGGGCCGAAGAGGACGTCGAACCCGTCGTTTAAGTTTTCGCGCAACGCCGAAGCGTAGTATTGGCCAAGCTGCGCGAGCTGCGAACCGGTGTTGTAGCTGCCGGTGTTGATGAAGAACGGCGTGCGGCGGCCGCTTTTGGTGACGAAGTCGCCAAACGTTAAAGCCTTTGAGCGCACCATGAACTCGATAAAATCTTTTTTGTACTGTTCCATAATGTCGTATGGTTTTTCCTTTAATGTTTTAAGTCAAAATCACTGTCATTTTTTCAAACGTCAATAACCAACCCGTCGTACGAGAATTCCATCCATTCGTCTAATAGTTTTCCGTCTGCTTCGTAGTCTATGTCGTGCGTCATGTGTATGAAATAACAGCGCTTCGGGGATAGGCGTCTGGATAACTCCATGCTTTGGGATAACAACATGTGCGTCGGATGCTCGCGCTCGTCCCGCAGGCAGTTTAGTATTAATACGTCTAACCCTTTAAGCAGCTCTTCGCTCCGCGGACTCATACGCTTGACGTCCGGTATATACCCTATGTCGTCTATCCGCAGACCCAAACACTCCTTAAGCATACCGTGTTCCACAGGTACCGGCGTCACCTTGAACCCGGCTATATCGCGCGGCTCCGTCAGCTCGATCATCTTCAGGCGCGGCACGCCTTTGCCAAGCCCCAACCTCGCCTCGAACATGTACGGGAAAGCCTGCCGCACCGTGTTAAGCGTCTCGCCGGAGCCGTAGACCTCCATGGGCTCCTCCGCCGCGTCGGTGTAGGAGCGGATGTCCGGGAGGCCGCCGAAGTGGTCGATGTGGCCGTGGGAGAGCGCCACGGCGTCTATCCGGCGTATTCCGGTACGCAAAGCCTGTTGGCGAAAATCCGCGGAAACGTCCGCGATCAGCGCCTTTCCCCCCTTTTCGAGCAAAATCGACGTCCGCGTCCGGCTGTGGCGCGGGTCGCTCCGCGCCTTCAGGCAAACGCCTTTGGGGCACCTAGCGTAGCCGGTCATCATACAGTCGATAGGCGGCACCCCGTGCGACGTGCCCGTGCCCAAAAACGTTATTTTCATGTCAACCGTCCGAATTGTTCCAGATTATCACCGTATACAATATATATTATGGGTACGCCGCGCGGCAAAAAAACACCTCTTTT
>Ga0268262_10006460_pt1 | contig 11227 bp, 9 predicted proteins | sample TergutNc150P3_FD_190354 | JGI IMG/M metagenome (GOLD analysis project Ga0268262, IMG submission 190354) | Nasutitermes corniger P3 segment gut microbial community from laboratory colony in Florida, USA - Nc150 P3 (SPAdes) (version 2) | ecosystem: Host-associated > Arthropoda: Insects > Digestive...
GTTCCCGCGGGCGGCTTAACGTCTACGCGGACCCTTCCCGCCTGTAAATTTACATTGAGGGTTTCAGTTTCGGCTAAACTTTGCATCTCCGTTAATGATAAATGAGTTAAAGGGCGCGCCGTTATGGTTGTGCTGCCAATGGTGATAATGGCGAAACTTTTAAAACCCGTTGATACAACAGTCTCTTTAAATAATTTATCGCCGCTGTTCGCGGTCTTAAAAGATTTTTCCCCCGGCTGCTTAATTTCCACCGTACCCGTAACGCGCTCAATAACGGCATTCTGGGCAAACACGCATAAACCGGTTACCATAAAAATCGCTATAAATACCAACTGTTTCATCTATTTCCTCCTTTAATATATCGAAATTACCAAATTGAATTCTGTCCGCCACAGCATGTACCCGTCAGGATTGGCGTCGCCTAATGAAGGCAGAAATACGCCCGTTCCCAGGTTCAGGCGGACGCCGGTAGAAATATTCCATATAAGCCGCCCGAACAGCTCTCCTCCGAGCAAATACCCTTCCGAACTGCCGGCGCTTATCGGATAATACCGGTATGTTCCCAAATCATTCCGTATAAAATAGGTGAACGCCATATTCGCGGATAATGACTTTGCCATCCTGCCGATAAAGTCCAGGGATAAAAGAGACAAACCGGAAAATTTGGCTTCCGGAATTTCTCCCTGATTAACCGTTGTCAGCGGCAAAAAAGCGCCCCAGGATTTATCGTCGCTTACCCCGCTCGCGTAACGCCCCGATAATTTTATGTGTTTTTCCAGCGCTGTCGGCAGTACAAATGTTAAACCAACATCCGCCGCAAACGCCGGAGTCATCTCATCGTTATATTCGATTAACTCAAAACATCCGCCTACGTCAAAAATACAGGATTGTCCCGGAACAGATAATACGGCGGTAAAATACTGGCTGTGTAATTGGTCATCGCTCATATCGTATTGCGCGATCAGCGAAACATTTAAGCCGATAAATCCCGCAAGGGAAGGATGGTCATATTCAAGCGCCCCTAAAACACGGGCCGGCGCAAAGTAGGTATTAGCAAAATCATTATTATCAACTTTAATATAACTGGATTTCAGTTCATTGCCTGTCATGGTAATCGCGGCTCTTTTTTTGTATAACAAGCCGGTGTACCAGCCCCCCACATGAATATTCCCGCCGCTTGTAATAAATGAAACGCGCGCGCCGTCAAAAAGATTGTTTGCGATAATACCCAAAGGATCGCTGTAGAACATACGCCCGATTTTTATATCCGCGTTTCCCGCGCTGAAAGCAAAATCAGTTCTTGTCAGTTCGGGTATTATAGAAAAACTTTCTCCTGTTACTTCGGACATTTTCGTCCCGGGATCAATCTGATAATTTACCGCCGCGGAGAGGTACAAATCGCCGGTCTCTCCCAAAAGCGCGGACAGCCTCGGCGATAAAATGCCCGATATATCGTTATCGGCATCTTCCAGTTTAAAATCGGGCGCGTTAATGTCCGCGTTCTGGGTAAAGACAACGCCAAAATCAACCGCGTACAGCGAAAGAGAACACAGGAAAAATACCGCGCGCAGCGCAAATGTTGTAAAACTTTTTTTCATTATTCATTCTCCAACAGGGTAATTTCGACCCGTCTGTTAAGCTCCATTCCCTTCTGCGTCTTGTTATCCGCAATGGGCCTGTCGGCGCCGTATCCTCTAACGACAATTTCACCCGCTTTGCGCGCGCCCAGGATGACCAGATAATCCGCGACCGCCTGCGCCCGTTCGCGCGAAATGCGAAGCCTGTCCCGCTGGTTTCCGGCGAGCGCGGTATGGCCGGCAACCAGGATTTTTCTGCCGGGAATGGTTTTCAGTATCTGCGCGATTTCCGCAACGGTTTGTTTTTCTTTTTCCGGCAGTCCGGTGGAATTCGCGGAGAACTGGATATTTGAAACGCTGATGGTAACGCCCTCGCTCGTTATGCGAACATCCGTATTGGCTATTTCCATCGATTCAATCTGGGCGGTTATTTCTTCCACCAGGGCTATTTTTTCTTCCTGTTTAACCTCTTCCGCTTTTGTCGTTACCGGCGGCGGGGCATCAGACTGCCCGGGCACATCCCAGGGATTATCCTCAACGCGGTACAGCAGACGGTTAACGATCAGCAGCATGGTATAGCCTGACACGGTCATTGACGGATCGCTGCGTCCCTGGATAAGGTCTTTATAAACCATCTCACGGTAACTGTAATGGGCGCCATGAAACAGGGAGTACATAGGCCCGCCCCTTAAGCCAAACGCCCTCATGATAAGATGCGACAAATTTCCCAGAGAAATGGCGTCCTGCGCGTCCGCCTGAGGCAGCCAGTTTTTCCCAATCGCGAAACGCAGAGCGTCCTGCGCGCTTGTATCGCCATAAGAGGAGCCGCTTACCCTGCCCGCCGCTTCCAGCACAAAACGCGCCGCCTGCGCGTTACTTACCGTCTGAGTTTCCAACAGCGTTTGTACAAAATCGGCGGTCTGCGCGTACAACGGCGCGTGTAACGCGGCGCACAGGAGAAGGAAGGATGTTAAAATTATGTTTTTCATACCTGTTGTTCCTTGAAAGCCAGTGATTTTCATGCTATATTTCCCTCATGAGCATTACACAAACCGTAGAAGTACCGGCCAGCCACCGGCTGACTATTGATGTACCGCGCGAAATACCGGAAGGACCGGTTATTCTTACTTTTAAACCCGCTGCCGAAGCGTCCCCTGATATAACGGCGCAAAAAGCGATGAATAGCCAGTTGAATTCAAGCTTCGGGTCCCCTTTTGATCCTGTGAAAGCAAGGGAAGCCATCGAATGTTGTTCCGGCCTTGCAAAGCGGTTGGGTATCAATCTTTCAGTCGATGAATTCCTTGAAATGCGCCGCCAGGACAAAGAGCTTGAGGATAGGCTCGACAGGCTCGACCGATGACTTATATTCTTGACGCTTGCGCTATGCTTGCTTTGCTTAACGAGGAATTGGGGAAAGGGTACGAAACCACAAGGGATTTGCTTGAAAGCGCTACTAAAGGGGAAGCTACTCTGTGCATGAGTCTTATCAATCTGGTTGAGGTTTACTACCGCTATATTCAACTTAAAGGCGTTGAAGTTGCCGATGCCGTCATGGAGCAGGCAAAGAACCTCCCTATTAATTTTATCCGTGATATTAGCGATGAAGTTTATTTTGAAACAGCCCGTTGCAAGGCGAGTTATGCCATGTCCCTTGCTGATGCCTTCCTCTGCGCCACAGCCAAAAGCCTTGCTGCCGTTGTTGTTACCAAAGACAAAGAAATTAAACCTGCTGAAAAAGACGGGTATCTGTCTGTACTCTGGATATAATTGCATAGCAATTCTTCCCCTCTGTCCTTTGCTCATTGCTCTCTGCTCCCTTTCTCCTTTGTTATTTGTTAATTACTTTTCACCCACACCGCGTTGTCCCCCGGATTTTCTGTCGTATACGTTCCCGGTCCACCGCCGAGAGCCAAATACTTATCCCGTAAATCTCCGGGGAATGAATAAAAATCTGAAAAATCAGGCTCGGAAATTGTACCGGCAAAGGTAACGCTGGTAAGGTTAGTGCCGCAAAAAGCCCAATACCCAATGCTGGTAATGTTGGCGGGTATGGTTACACTGGTAAGCCCGCTGTAGTAAAAAGTTTCAACCTCAATGCTGGTCACGCTGTCCGGTATGGTAATGCTGGTAAGGCTGGTGCAATAGCCAAAAGCCCCACTCCCTATGCTTTTAACACTGCCCGGTATGTTTATGTTGGTAAGTCTTTCGCAGCCGGCAAATGCGGAATTCCCAATGCTTTCAACGTTGTTCCCTATAGTTATGTCGGTAAGGCTGGTGCAATAGCGAAAAGCATAATGGTCAATACTGATAACGCTGTTGGGTATGGTTACATTCCCGGTTATCTTTTTTGGAACAATAATAATTTCTGTTTTTGCTTTATTGTACAGTATCCCATCTACGCTTGAATAATTGGGATTACTACTGTTTACCGTTACGCTGGTGAGTTCGGTACAAGCTCCAAAAGCCTCACTCCCAATGCTGGTCACGCCGCTCCCTATGGATACGCTCTCAAGCGAGGAGCAACTATTAAAAGCCCCATACCCAATGCTCGTAACATTGTTCGGTATGGTAATGCTGGTAAGTCCGTAGCAACCATAAAAAGCCATATCCCCAATGCTTTCAACGCTGTTGGGTATGGTTACGCTGGTAAGGTCTTTGCAACCCTGAAAAGCCCTATCCCCAATGCTTTCAACGCTGTTGGGTATGGTTACGCTGGTAAGGCTGGTGCAATCCCAAAAAGTCTGTCCCCCAATGCTGGTCACCTTGTTGGGTATGTTTATGCTGGTAAGGCTGATGCAATTTAAAAAAGCACCATACCCAATGCTGGTAACGCTGTCAGGTATGGTAACACCGGTAAGATCGTAGCAATAGGAAAAAGCATTATTCCCAATGCTTTCAACCCTGTCAGGTATGTTTATGCTGTTAAGGCTGTTACAATTATAAAAAGCATTATCCCCAATGCTGGTAACGCTGTTGGGGATGGTTACGCTGGTAAGCCTGATGCAGGACTGAAAAGCATAACCCGGAATGCAGGTAAGGCTGTCCGGCAGGGTAATGCCGATAAGATAGTAGCTGTCGCCAAAAACACCATTATCCATATTCGTTCCCTCGCAGGCGCTCAGGTCAAGGTTGACATATTTATCGCTTAGGAAGTCACTCATCGTATACAGGTCGTTTGTTTTTATGCCGTACAGCATGACGTTATAGGGATTATCCGAACTGTTTTCCGCCGCGTTATTCAGCCAGTTTTTCATTTCGCCTATGCTGCCAAAGGCAAACACGCTGTTGTCCAAAAAACGCTTCAGATGGCTGGTCAGGTAGCCGTAGATGTGGAGTACCTCGGCGCGCGGCTTTTCGTTATTCATGCTCAGGATAACCAGATAGTAGCCCGCTGCCAGCGCCCGATAGCCCTGTTTGTCCCATTTCAGGTTTATTGGATCCGTTTCGTCTGTTCCATCCAAATTCAGTATCCGCATTTCAGCGCTATCCGCATCATCGGGAATGATGATGTCCCAGCTCAAAACGCCTGTTTCCCCGGCTACTACGCCGGCTTTTATGTCTATATTATGAGGTTCGTTGTATCCCTCATAAACCGTAATGTTTTCTGACCCCCGCGCGACGGCATAGTCACCGTCAGGAATGCCGGCAATGCCGCTGATATGGGTATAACCGACAACGTTGATAGTCCAATTCCCTTCGGCTAGATTCACCCGGATAGATTCAAATTCTTTATCTTCCAGCCCAACATCTTCTTGCTCATGATCCTGCTGTCCATCCAAAGGAATAAACGTAAATTCATATTTTGAAAATTTCGGCGTAAGGGGCAGAATAGTCCGTTGTCCGGTTCCCGAGACGGACAGTATCACCGTGCCTGTGCCTGTGCCTGTTCCTGTGCCCGCGGGCGCCTCCCCTTTCGGGGGATTTAACACATCGGTACAACCGGCGAGCGCAACCGCCAGCGCCGCAATGATTAATATTTTATTCACTGTATTCTTCATCTGTATCACACTCCTATTACGGATTAACCGTTACCGCAATGTCCGCCGACCAGGGTATTCCTTGGTCATAAACCACCACGGTTATCCAGTTTATGCCCAGAGTAAAGGCGGCATTATTGGCCCACAGCTCAACGAGCCTTGATCTGGAAATTTCGGTTCCCCCGATAAACCAGCGGTACTCAGCAAAAGATCCCTGAATCTCCAATTCAATACTACCCCCGCCGCTTTTGGAAAGATCAAAGGAAATGTACTGCGTAATAGTGATAACCTTTTCGGTGGGGCCGGTAAATGTTACGTTCAGGGTTTTGGATGATCCTGCCGCGTTTACTGTAACAAAGCAGATTGCGAAAGGACCGTCTGTTGCGTAAGGGCCGTCTCTGGTAATAACGGTAATCATCGCGGTTCCCGCCGCATTGGCTGTCACTCTGCCGTTAGATACTGTCACTACATCTTCATTACTGGAAACCCAACGTACATCTTTATGTGTTGCGTTGTCGGGCGTTATGATCGGGGTCAGCGTTGCCATTTCCCCTACGGTCAGGGTAAGATCGTTTTGGTCAAGCGTTACGCTTGTAACAGTAATCGGGGGAACTGCCGGAACCGCCCACGGTCGTGAACCGTCAACCATTGCGCGGTATAAGTCATCCTCGCCGGCCATTCCATCGAAGTTTCCGTATGCGCAGAACGCGGGATAATCATAACCATCCATGGAAATATACAGCGGGCTTGCGGTCACGTCCGCGGTGCCTGGTTTGCCGACCAGTTTAATATCTCTGATGTAGAAGGTGTTGGGGAGAAACTGACCCGGCAAGCCAAGGCCGAAAATAAAGCGCCCGGTGTCGCTATCAGCCGGCAAATGCGGATGCGGTTTCTGATTTGATTTTGAACCGTCAATGGTGTAGTTAATGGTAAACCAGGTATTTGCCGCGGGACACTCTCCAAACATATCCGTCAACGCATCTCTTAATGGCATCCAACCGCCGCCTTCCTGAGTCAAAATATACGCGGGGTTATTGGCATTGCCCTCCAGGCTGGCATAGGCATACCTGTTGCCGGCGGCTGTTGTGTTAAACTGGAAGAAATTCATATTGTAATTGCCGTACAGGCGAATAGCCCTTGCGGAATTCTCCCTATCAAAAGTATCCTCGTCAGGTATTAAATAGTCCGCCGTTATCTTTTCATAATCACCCCAGGTTTTACCCGCAGGCAGATCAAACCGGTAAACTACCTGGTTGGCATTCGCCAGGGTTACTTCTTCCGCTCTCGAAAGGTCAACGGAACCGGAGACGGGAACGACTGCCGCGCTCGTTACGCTGCCTGAGTATCCGCTTCGGGTAACGGTGACTGTTATATGTTTGTCCTCATCAGCCGCAACCAATGTATATGAAGAACCTGTGCCTATGTTATCAGGACTCGCGTCGTTTGCCGTATATCCCCGTTTCCATTGATAACTGATTGTTCCGCTTCCGCCAAGATTGGCAGTATTCGCAGTAAGTGTTTGTCCTACCTGCGGGCTTCCGCTAATGCTTACCGTACCGGTTAACGCGGTTGATCCGCTTCCTCCACTAACTTTTTTAAACTCAAATTGGGTAAATGTTAATGTTGGGCACCTATCTACAGCGAAAACATCGTTTATCAGGAATGCCAGCCTGTTCGCGTCATCCTCCGAAGAAGACGCATCTGCGATGGCGGTAAATGTTATTTTACCGCTTACTGTCTTACCAGCTTCTATATAAGATATGAAATTATTCTCTGAATCATCTATCCAGCCTAAATAATCTGAAAGCGCGGTCCACCACTGATACGGCTTAGCTGTTTCGGAATTATCAAGAAGAATAATAGACAAACCACCAACCCAAGAACCATCATCTTTTTCATATTCCCATATCCTGGCATCCGATTTGAATGTAAAGGTGAAGGTATATTTTTCACCTTCCTTAATGCCATTACCTCTTACATCACGCGGAATGTCATAAAAACCTACCAAGTTATCATACGGTATGGTATCATCATGAGCGCTATGGTCGCCCTTACTATGAGAAAATACAATTCTCTTAAAAGAAGGTGTAACTTCCTCAACTTTAAAATTGCTGAATGTAAATGAACCGGTATCCTCGCCTACCATAAAGGTAATAGTCTTATAACAATTATCCGGCACGGTAAATTCAAATTCCTTTTTTTCCAAGTTCGTGGGAATGGTGAATCTGTTTTCATGAGTTTGAGGATCATACAGGTGATACAGGAAATCGTAGGTTCCATCACGGCTACCTATTTGCGCATAACGAATGGTTACATTCTCAAAAGGTTTTTTATCCGCTTTCCAATTCCATGATACTCTATAGGTTTTTCCCACGGTCGCGGTATAGTTATAACCAACCTGCGACATCCAGTTCTCCCATTCATCATTAGCGCTGTCTTCTATCTTTACATAACAACCGGAATTATCCGGGGTTGGTTCAAATTCAGTTATTTTAGCTCTTGTATCATGAGCAAAGTCCTCGTTCTCTTTTTTTGTCGCTTCCCATGTCCACCAACCTTCCCATTCCGTATCCGGTCCCCACTTCGCGTACAGGGTAATGCTTTCGGTTACCTTTTCTGTAAAATAATAAGGGGTTTTTAATCCCTCGTCCGCGTACCATCCGCCAAACTCGTCCTCGTCACGCACAGGGTTAGACGGTTTATCCGCCTGTTTTTCGTGAAATATTATCTGATCCGGCACATCGCTGCCGCCCTTGGAGTCAAACCTGACGAGGTGGGCCTGATACATCGGTATCTTGAGTATATTATCCTGCCCTGCCTGTAGATTGGCATTAATGGTGCCTGCCGCGTAAACATCGTTATTCAGCCATGAATAAACCCATACGGTATAGCTGCCCGGCGCGACGTACGATTCAAAGGTTGCCGTGCCTTTGCTTCTGAAAGTTAATGTTTCCCTTTTGTTTGAAAGTACAATCTGGTGTTCAAGCTGCTGATGGGTCTGGGTATCGCGGGTATCATAACTGGCGGCACGGTCCGCGTCGCCAAACGAAATGACGATTTTCGCGAAATCGCCCTGCCAGTTGCTGCAAGCAGACAAGCCCAAAATAAGGGCAAAAACCGCAAAAACCGGCAATTTAATTGATTTAATCAATGAATTTTTGGTGGTCATAGCTTTTTCCTTTGTATAACCTTCTATAACGTATGAGTATATTATATCACGGTTTTGGCGGGTTGTAAACGTAAAAAGTGACAGTCTCCGCGGCGCGGTCCATTTAAACGGTGACCCCCAAAACTTCACACAAAGACACAAAGGTACAAAGAGCACAAAGAAGAAAGGAAAAAGGGGGGGTTGTATGCGATCTGAGTTTGTTACCTTCACGATAAGATTACATACAAAAACCCCCTAATTCCTCTTGGTGATCTTTGTGAGAAATCTTCCGAGTGACAGTCACTGTAAAGCTTTTTTAAGGATTTTACTTTCATTTGAAACAGGCACAGAGGAAGATTCACACAAAGATCACGGAGGATGGGTTTACGCATAAACGGGCGCTTTTTCTGCCGCATGCATACTATATGGAACTATTTCATTAATCAGGTATTCTTTTTTCTCCATTTCGGATTCAAGATCATAATAATTTTGAAGATTAAGCCAGAATTGCGCGGAATTGCCAAAATATCTTGAAAGCCGCAGAGCCATGTCAACAGTTATCCTTCGGCTGCCATTGATTATCTGGCTAATGGCGGTTTGCTGTACTTTTATTTCCTTGCTTAATCTATATGGTGTGATTCCCAGAGGTTCCATAAACTCCTCGCGTAATATGGTCCCCGGAGGTATTAAATCCAGTTTCTTTTTCATAACATCCTCCTACGGAATGAATAATGAGCAGTTTACTCCTTGCACGCTGAAGCAGGTCAGGATGCAGTTTTTTAATCCGTTCCCTGTTAAACAGCGCCTCGGTATCCCTGTCTCCAAAACTTTGTATCGCCAAAATACCCGCCTGATACAATAGTATCATGTTACGATAGTATTGTCAAGAGATAGTATGAGGAAGATTCACACAAAGATCACGGAGGATGGCACCCCCTCTAATTCCCCTTAGTGCTCTTTGTACCTTGGTGATCTTAGTGTGAACTCTTCTCAAGAAATTTCCATACTTAAACTTACTGCCTGGGTTCCGCGGCACGCGCCTTTGAATACTCCGCGGTCTATGGAACTGTCGGTAAAGTCTCGGCCCCTTGAGAGGGCGATGTAACCTTCGTCTATGAGTTTGTCGCGCGTGGGGTCTATGGCACAGTATTGGGTTCCTGTCCACGCTTCGACCCAGGCGTGGGTTTCGCCGTAGTCGGAGGCGAGGCCGGCGACATAGCGGCAGTGGATTTTATCCAGGCGCAGAAGGGTGAGCAATATGTGCGCATAGTCCTGGCAGACGCCCGCGCCGATGTCAAACGCCTGCGCCGCCGAAGTTGAATTCGCGGTCGCGCCGCGTTCGTAGCGCAGGCGGGCGTGGACGGCATGCGAAAAATGTTGAATACGGTCAAATGCGCCGTCCGGGGCGGAACGGTTAATGTCATCGTAGAAATCAGCAAGCCCGCGGTGCGCGCGCGTCAGTTCCGTCGGGTAGAGCAATACGCGCGGCGGTTCGCCGGATTCTGTGTACGGTTCGCCGGATACTTCCACAACCCCCTCTATCCCGAAGATGAAGCGGCTGTGCGGCTTGCTGATGCAGCCCGCAAGCGCGTTGTTGCCGAAGCCGTCAACGGTCTGCCAGATTGTATCGGCGGGCGACGGGTCTACGCGCCACGATAGATTTTTTACCTGCTGCCTGTTGTCGCTTTGCGGCAGTATCCTCAGCAAAAACCGGTGATCTGACGCGGGCGACGAAAACGCCAGCTCCGTCTGATATTGAAAACGGACGAGGTTCAAGAGGGGAACCTTCGCCCTGCGGTCTCGGTTGAGGTTCAAGCAGCCTGCTCCTCAAACAGCTTGTTTAAACTGTCGAGCACTTCGTCAAAGCGCCCTTTGTAGCTTTCCTCTATCGCGAGGACTTCAACCAGCACCGCCAAACGCTGCGCGTTTAAAAAACCTTTACGCACGCGCGCAAGCACATGGCACAGCTTTTCGTACTCGCTATTAATAAGTTTGTAGTCGTACGCAAACCTAAAATACAAGTCGAGACGTTCAACGAGTTTGCCGCATTTGACAATCGTGCGCGCTTCGCCGCTGGCGATTTTATCGTCTACGCTGCCCCAGAACGCGAGCAGGTAATCAATGACCGGCATCAGCGACAGACGAAGGTTTTTTGCCTTGCGGCTGGAATGGAACGCGTCAAGCGCAAGCTGAATGTAGGCGAGCGCCTCGCTGCCGATTACATTCCGGCATACCAGCGCGTTGTCGTACGCAAATCGCAGAGTCGAATTGAGGGTAAAGCTGTCCTTGTCATCGTACAGATACCCCTGTATGAAACGGCGGTGATCGCCGTACTTGTCCTTGATGTCCAGATTGTCAAGAAACTCCCTGTAGGAATTTTTCTCCTTGTCAAGCGATTTGTCGTGATAATTGAAGAACGTGTTGAGCGTGGTGTAAGCGCGCTCCGCGTATCTTCCGAGCCAGTACAGATTCGAGCTGTACTCTACCGAAATAGTACCCATGTGTCTTTAAACCCTCCTCCTTGC
>Ga0268262_10006462_pt1 | contig 11224 bp, 8 predicted proteins | sample TergutNc150P3_FD_190354 | JGI IMG/M metagenome (GOLD analysis project Ga0268262, IMG submission 190354) | Nasutitermes corniger P3 segment gut microbial community from laboratory colony in Florida, USA - Nc150 P3 (SPAdes) (version 2) | ecosystem: Host-associated > Arthropoda: Insects > Digestive...
TCAACACATGATGCTTTTTGCGCGTATCGTCTTGGCGGTGTTTTTGGCCGCGCCGCTGTTCTGCCAGTCGCCGCCCCCGACAATGCCCGTCTCGGAAATCAGAGTCGGCATGAAGGGTCAGGGCAAGACCGTGTTCAAGGGCGGCAAGATAGACCGCTTCGACTTTGAAGTGCTGGGCGTGGAAAAGAACCGCCTGCCGGGCATGGACCTGATACTGGTCAAGGCCAGCGGCGGTCCCCTTGCCGATACCGGCATTCTGTCGGGGATGAGCGGCTCCCCCTGCTACATCGACGGCAGGCTGATAGGCGCCCTCTCAATTGGCTACGCTTGGGAAAAGGAACCTATCGGGGGCATTACGCCCATACATGACATGCTGGACCAGTTGCAGGACGTGCCCGAAACCACGTCCGCTCGCACGCCCCTGATTCCCCCCAAGCTGGGCCCGACCAGGATCATCAAGTCGGCGCAACTGGGCGAGATGATACCCCTGTCGGAAATTATCGGGGATGCCGAGCCTGCCGGCGGACATGCCCTGCCCCTGCTGCTCTACGGAACAGAGTTGGACCAAGAGGCAAGGAAATGTTGGGACGGGCTTCCCGTGCGGTTTGCGGGCGCACTGGCTGCGGACGGCGGCATAGGCGACCCAAGCCCCATTGAGCCTGGGGGCATGGCTAGCGTCGCATTGATGCAGGGCGACATGAACATAGCCGCCGCAGGCACCATTACCTATGTGTCGGGCAAAAAGGTTTTGCTGTTCGGGCACCAGTTGTTCAATTTGGGGGCCATAGACCTCCCCCTGTGGTCGGCCTCCGTCGCCGCGAACCTCCCCAGCTACAACAACAGTCAAAAGTTGGCACAGATGGTCGCGCCAATCGGGGCGATACGCCTCGACCGCCCATCGGGCATAGCGGGGGTCATAGGCGCCGAGCCAAAGCTGATTCCCTTGCGCGTGGGCATCAACCTTGCGGGCAAGAAAAGCCTGAACTTCAGCTTTGATGTGATTGACCACCCAGTGCTTACGCCTGCGTTGGTACATGCGGCGCTGACGCAGACCATACTCACACACGTGCGCCAGGTGGGGATGCAGAGCCTGAGCCTCCAAGGCAACATCAAGATTGCCAACCAGCAGCCAATCACCATAGAGAACATGTCGGCCGACCTAAACTCGAACCGCCTGCCGCTTTACTTGGGGGGGATGTTGCAGGCTATATGCCTGAACCCCTTTGAGCGCCCCGTTATCGAGGGCATTTCGGTGAACATAAAGGGCGAGGAAAGACTGGACTTGACCGCCATCGCCGGCGTGAGGCCGCTCAACGCAAGGGTCAAGCGGGGGCAGATGCTGCCAGTGCTGCTCACGTTGCAGAACATCCAAGGGGTGAGGGAAACAGCCACGCTGAACGTCCCCGTTCCCTTCTCCGCAAAGCCAGGCATGGCTGTTCTGCAAGTGGGCGACGGGCTTTCGATACTAAGGAGCGACCCCGACTACCAGAGAATACGCACATCTTCGCTCTCCGAAATGGTCATGCTGCTAAACGGCACACTGAAAAACAACTACGCCTACGCCTTTTTGACGCAGCCGGAAGAAGGGGCGGGGCTTAGGGGCAACAGGATAGAGGGCATACCGCCGTCTGTCAGCAGCCTTCTGCTTGCGGACGGGGACGCTTCAGGCAACAGGCTCCAGCGCCGTGTGCTGGGACGCGCCGCGCTGCCCTTGGAGCGCGAGGTGGCAGGGCTTATGACGCTGGAAATCGAAATTGAGTAGCACAACCATGTTTTTTTTGAGTAGGCTGGCACAGATGAAAATACACCGTTTGCCGATGGTCGCCACGATGCTCCTTTGCCTCTGCGTTTCTGCGGCGGCACAGCAGGTCACCGCATCATTTTCGTCCTTCAACGATTGGCTCGGCGCTGACGTGAAGGGCGTGCAAATAGGCGCGGACGGTCGTCTGCGCTTGGCCCCAAACGCCAGAAGGGCAGTCCAACTGCCCGAAGGTGTTGTATGGTGCGCCGTCTCCGATGGACAGGGCGGCGCGTACTTGTCCGCTGGGACAGAGGGAAAGATATTCCGCTACGCCAATGGGCAGGCCAGACCACTCATCCAGTTGAAGGGCGGGATGATCTTCGCAATGACGCGCCTAGGCGCAGATCTAATCGTTGCCACCAGCGCCGACGGAAAACTGCACCGCATAAAGCCCAACGGCGAATCCAAGCCCTTTGGTGAGCTTGACGCTAGGGTCATTTGGTCCCTGGCATCCAACGGCACGGACGTTCTCATAGCGGGCGGCAGTGAAAGGGGCGCCACGCTCTACCTAGCCAGAGAAAACTCGGCCGCAAGGAAGCTGACCAACATTCAGGAAGAAACGGCCTTCACGACCCTTGTCCAAGAGGCCCCTGGCGTTTGGCTTTTGGGCACACACGGTCATGGGTTGGTGGCAAGGTTCACACAGGTGGGCGAAAAAATAGAAGTGCTGACCGCAACGGGCTTCGAAGAAGTCAGGGCACTTGCCCTGCAGGACGGGCAGTTGTATGTAGGGGCCAACAACGGCGTCGCGGAAAAAATGTCCAGGGGACACTTGGAGAGCCGTGAAAACTATCTGGCCGGCGGCCATCCCACTGTTTGCTCCACCATTTTTAGGCTGGACAAAGACCGCATTCCCCAAGTCATCTGGACCAGCAGCCGAAGCCAGGTTTTTTCCATGACCACGTGGAAAGACCAGCTGCTGGTGGGCACCGGCAACCGCAGCCGCATATTTTCCATTCCCCTGTCCGAAAAGGCCAGGGAGCTGGAACATTTTTCTGTGCTGCAAGACCTGGGCGCGGCGCAGGTGACGTCCTTTTTGCCCGCCGGCACGGACATTATGGCCATAGCGTCCAACCCTGCGGAAATACACTTGCTCTCCGAGCTGTCGGCTACCGAAGGCACATTGGACAGCCCGCCGCTGCGCGCCACGCCTATAGCCGACTGGGGCAGGATGTACCTGGATTCGGAAACACCGTCGGGCACGAGCGCGGAGATGCAGTTCCGCGTCGGTGCCACTGAAACGCCTGACAGCACTTGGGGGACATGGAGTCCACCGCTGCGCTCAGGCGAGCGCCCGCAGATGAAGCCAACTCGCTTCGCCCAGTTCCGGATCAAGCTGACTTCCACCAGAGGCGGAGGAACGCCCGTTGTAGAAGGCATAAAGGTCCATTACGCCAACCGCAACCTGGCGCCCGTCTGGGAAGCCATAGACGTCATGCCCTCTGGCGTAGTGATACAGCGCCAGGCACCGCCGGAGGACGTCGGCATCGAGCGCATACCGCTGGAAACGCAGAAGCTGATTCCCGCCCTTGGCTGGGGCGGCTCCGAAAAGCACAGTTTTAGGCGCGGCTCCCAGGCATTTGTATTCCGCGTGAGCGACCCGAACAACGACCAACTGACATTCCGCTTACGCTTGGTGCCCGATAAAGGCTCCGCCATCGAGTTGGAGAAGTCGTGGAAAGACCGCTTTTTCACTTTTGACACCACGCCCGTGGCCGATGGCCGATACTGCCTAGAGGTGACGGCCACGGATGCGGCGTCCCAGCCCTTCAACGCGGCACTCTCCGCCACTTGGCGCACCAACACTTTTGCCATAGACCACACGCCACCCACCGTGCCCGAAATTTCCGCCGCAGCGGAAGGCGACGGCGTCCGTGTCCGATTCAGGGCGAAAGACGAGGCCTCCACAATCAGTGAAGCCGCAGTCAGCTTGAACGGCGAAAACTGGCTCAACGTGCTGCCCGAAGACAGCGTGTTCGACCAAATGGAAGAGGCCTTCGACGTCCTGGTGCCAAAACCGCTGATACGCGGCGACAGGGTGATGGTCAAAGTTAGCGACGCCTGCGGCAACGAACAGTCGGCCTCGGTCATGCTGGGCGAGACCAAGAAGCGATAGCCGTAAAGAGAGGGCGCATTGGCGGACAAAACAACCAAGAAAGAACTACTGGCGCAGTACAGAGAGCGCGAAATCATCGGCGGTGTCTATGCCATCACCAACACACTGAACAACAAAGTGTTTCTGGAAGCCACCACGGATTTGCGCAACAGCAAGAACCGCTTTGACTTTGCGAAGGGGACAGGCTCATGCGTCCACGGGAAGCTGCAAAGCGACTGGGACGCACAGGGAGGCGAGCACTTTGAGTTTGAAGTGCTGGACGAGTTGAAAAAAGGCGAAACGCAGACCGCCGATGAATTCAAGGACGACATCGGCACCCTAAAGAAGATGTGGCTGGACAAAATGGCGGGCAGGGATTTGTACTGACTTTTGGGGTTCCTGACCGCGCCCCTTGGCAATGCTTTAGGGCACCCGCAGCTTTTCGGCGCTAACCGTGGGAGCCCAAAAAACTTGATTTCCCTAAACATACCCTTGCTTTTGTCGCCAACGTGTGCTTGGACAAATTTGCCGCTTGGCAGTCGGCGGCAGTTGTGGTAGCCTCTCGTTGTTTGTAAGGAGAGCCCATGGCCGATAACAAAAAGAAAGTAATCCACATCATCGCCGAGCGGTTGGCCAAACCGGAGGATTCGATCAACGAAAGCAGCCACTTCGTTGACGACCTCGGTGCCGACAGCCTTGACTTGGTCGAGATCATCATGGAGATCGAGGAGCAATTCGGACTGACTATTCCCGACAGTGAGCAGGAAAAGATCAAGACCGTAGGCAACGCAATTGCCTATGTGGATAAGCACTCAAAGGGATAGCCGAGGCTCCTTGCCCGTGTTCTTTCGCCGCAAGGCCATTGGCTTGGTCTTGCGGTGCTGCTTTTTTCTGAGGTGACAGACATGACTACCGTCCAGCGCCGCCGCGTGGTCATCACCGGCATGGGCACCGTCAATCCATGCGGCAACACCGTTGCCGAGACATGGGATTCGCTGCTGGCAGGCAGGAGCGGCATTCAGATCATAGACCGCTTCGACACAACCGATTTTTCATGCAAAATTGCAGGCCAGGTCAAAGGTTTCGACCCGGATCCCTTCATCGAGAAAAAAGAACAGAAGAAGATGGACATCTTCATCCAGTATGCCATGGCCGCGACTTCAGAGGCCATGAAGGACGCTGGTTTTGAAGGTGTTGAATTGCCCAAGCCCGAGCGGGAGCGCTTTGGCGTGGCCATAGGGTCCGGCATCGGCGGGCTTGGCACAATTTGGAACGAAGCCAATGGCTACCGGGGGCCGCGCAGGACGAGCCCCTTCTTCATCCCCAGCCTGATTATCAACCTGGCCAGCGGCAACGTCAGCATCAAGTACGGACTGCAGGGGCCCAACACCGCCACCGCGACGGCGTGTGCCACCGGGGCCCACGCGATTGGCGACGCTTCCAGGCTCATCATGTTCGGCTACGCAGACCGCATGGTGGCCGGCGGTTCCGATTCCGTCATCAATCAGTTGGGCGTTGGCGGATTTGCCGCCATGAGGGCCGTTTCCACGCGGAACGATGCGCCGGAAATGGCCAGCCGCCCATTCGACAAGGACAGGGACGGCTTTGTCATGGGCGAAGGTTCCGGCATCGTGGTGTTGGAAGAATACGAAATGGCAAAGGCCAGGGGGGCCAAAATCCATGCGGAGGTGGTTGGCTACGGCATGTCCGGCGACGCATTCCACATGACCAGCCCCAGCGAAGACGGCGACGGCATGTTGCGCGTCATGAACGCCGCCCTTTCTGACGCCGGCGTCGCCCGCCAGCAGATTGGCTACGTGAACGCCCACGGGACGTCCACGCCAGCCGGCGACCCCATCGAGTGCTTGGCCATCCGAAAGGTCTTTTCCGACCATGCCAACAATCTGAAAGTCAGCTCGACAAAATCAATGCACGGCCACCTGCTCGGCGCGGCCGGTGGTCTGGAAACAATCGTCGTGGCGATGACCCTAAAGAGCGGCCTCATACCGCCGACCATCAACCTCGAAAGCCAGGACCCAGCATGTGACTTGGACGTGTGCCCCAACGCGCAGGGACATTTCGACGCCGAATACGCGCTCAACAACAACTTTGGGTTCGGCGGCACCAATGCGTGCTTGATACTGCGTAAAGTCTAGGGAGCCGTTACAGACCCGCTGATTAAGAGTCCGTTGCTCTTAAAGGCAACAAATGTCCAAAGCCAAGCCATTCAAGCTGGTCAGCCCCTATTCCCCCGCAGGGGACCAGCCAGAGGCCATTGCCCAGTTGGTGGGGGGCATCGAGGCAGGCGAGCGTTTCCAGACGCTTTTGGGCGTGACCGGTTCCGGCAAGACATTCACCGTCGCCTCCGCAATCAGCCGCCTGAACCGCCCCACGCTTGTCTTCGCGCCCAACAAGACCTTGGCCGCCCAACTGTTTGCGGAGTTCAAGCAGTTTTTCCCCGAAAACGCGGTCGAGTACTTCGTCAGCTACTATGACTACTACCAGCCCGAGGCATACGTCCCAGAGCGGGACCTTTTCATAGAAAAAGACGCAAAAATCAACGAAGAGCTAGAGAAACTGCGCCTCAACGCCACGCGGCACATCCTAGAGCGCCGGGACACCATAGTGGTGGCGTCCGTCAGTTGCATCTATGGCCTGGGCGACCCCAGCAGCTACCTGGATTTGAGCGTCAACCTAAAGGTTGGCGACACAAAGGACAGGTCTATGCTGTTGCGTGACCTTGTGGCCATCCAGTACGCGCGTAACCAGATGTCCTTTGAGCCGGGCATCTTCCGCGTCAGGGGCGACGTTGTAGAGGTCTATCCGGCCTACGAGGACATCGCGTACCGCGTCGAGCTGTTCGACAACGACATCGAGCGCCTGTCGTCCTTTGACCCCCTGAGGGGAACGACGATAGAAGAGTTTGAAGCGCTGACCATTTGGCCGAAGTCGCACTACGTCACGCCAGAGGACAAGCTGAAACAGGCCATCCGCGAGATAAAGGTGGATTTGAACCTGCGGGAGGAAGAGTTCCGCAGCCAGGGAAAGATAGTCGAATTGCAGCGCCTGCGCCAGCGCACCCTCTACGACATCGAGATGATGTCTGAGATGGGCTACTGCTCCGGCATCGAAAACTACAGCCGCTACTTGGACGGCAGGGAGATAGGCGAGCCGCCGCACACGCTTCTGGACTACTTCCCGGAGGACTTCATCCTCTTCATGGACGAAAGCCACGTCGCGACAGGCCAACTGCACGGCATGTACAACGGCGACCAGACGCGGAAGCGCACACTGGTGGAATACGGCTTTCGCCTGCCAGCCGCGCTGGACAACAGGCCTCTGAAGTTCGAGGAGTTTGAAAAGCGCGTCAACCAAGTGGTCTTTGTCAGCGCCACACCCGGGGACTACGAACTGTCGCAGTCGGGCGGCTCCTTCGTGGAACAGGTGGTGCGCCCCACCGGCCTGGTTGACCCCGAAGTGGAGGTCAGGTCCGTGGTAACGCAGGTGGACGACCTGTTGGAGGAAATACGCCAGCGCACTGACAGGGACGAAAGAGTCCTGGTCACGACGCTGACAAAAAAACTGGCCGAACAACTGACGTCCTATTACCAGGAACTGGGCGTAAAAGCCGAATACCTGCACAGCGAAATTGACACGCTGGAGCGCGTGGAGCTACTGAAGGACCTCCGCAGGGGGACCTTCGACGTGCTGATAGGCATCAACCTGCTTAGGGAGGGCCTTGATTTGCCCGAAGTCAGCCTAGTGGCGATTCTGGACGCCGACAAAGAGGGCTTTCTTCGCAACCACCGCAGCCTGATTCAGACCATAGGCCGCGCCGCAAGGAACGTGAACGGCAAAGCCATACTGTACGCCGACACCGCCACCGGCTCCATGACGAAGGCCATAGACGAAACCAACCGCCGCCGCGCAAAGCAACTGGAATACAACGCGTCCCACGGGATAACGCCAGAGACCATCCGCAAGAACATAGACGATGTACTTGGCGAGGCGCTGGCCCGCGAATTCACCGGCGTGCCAAAAGAAGACGTGGTTGCCGAAGAACCGCTGTTATACTTGACGGAAGCTGAGTTTGAAAAGGAGGCCAAGAAACTTGAGGCACAGATGCAGCACCATGCTTCAAGAATGGAATTTGAAAAGGCCGCCGAATTGAGGGACAGGATATTGCGAAGCAGACGCGAAAGACTTCTGGCGGCAAACGCATAGAAACATTGAAGCAGCCTGACATGTCGAGCCGCAGGACATTCTTCTTGACGAGGGCTGTGAGAACTGGCACTATGTTGCCCACGCTTTCGCATAGCGCTGAGGCGATGAGTTCATTGAGGTGAAACCAGCATGATTTCCCACGTCCTATCTTGCACCCGTATTCGCTGCGCTCGTTCCTCCGATAGGCTACGCCGCCGCGCAGTTCCTCAAATTATTCTCCAATCATTTTTGTATGTGTTTGCACTAATAGTATGCACGACACAGGCCTTGGCAAAAGTGCAGGCTGCACCTGGTCAATGGGTTGGCGATAGGTTTCTTGTGTACGATACCAGAGATGTCAAAGGTTTATTTATCGGGCGGTGTTTCATGGATGAAAACGACCACATTCTTGAATCAATTCCCAGTGTCGCAGAAGCAGTTGATTTTCCAGTTCACAGCAAATACCGCTACGTGTCACTTTCGTCAGAGTGGCACAATGGCGCGCTCTATGCAGTAGCCCGTGGCGAAAATGAACGAACTAAAGAGGGAGTCGAGTTCAGGCGTCATACCTTTGCAAAGTGGGAAGACAGCAAGTGGCATTTTCTGGGCGACTACAAAAACACAGGGGACATAACAGCGTCCGTGGGTGCCATTCCTTGCGATGATGACCGTTTCATAGTCATTTCAAACACAGATTTGACTGGCAACAAAGGGCCAGATAGATCGCTCTTCCATAGAATGTCCATTCACCCAAACAAAGACAAAGGAGAAATTCGGTTAGACGCTTCTATAGCTTTCAGGGCAGGCCTGGATGAATTGCAACAACACCTGCACAATCCCACTGTTTCCTATTTACCCACCGTGAGCCTTGTGGCAATGACCGATCAATATGCTGTTTTAGTTAATCGTAAAACGGGTCTATTCTGGATTTTTTCGTTGGAAAAAGCTACACTTACGAATTCGGGTATGATTTTCAAAAAGATGACACTCGACATGGTACTCAAAGGCGGTTTTGCTGAAGCCATATTGTGGGTCAACCCCGAAAAAGACGGGACTGTCCTAATCTCGGCCCAAGAGGAAGCGGCCTTTATGACCGAGACCGGCGATGCTATCAAAGAACTGAACGAAATGCTACAGAACAGGTCTGTTAATACATTGACCAACATAGAAATAGACAAACAGTTGGAAACTCGGACGACAGAACTTGCCCGTCGAAACCCATTCATGGTCTGGTATCGGCTTTATCCCGAAAACGGGAAAGTCGAGAAGTTGGGCGGTGCCCCAATGGGAGGCGTTGACATTAGGGATGGAAACAAAACTAATTTCTGGCGTCCACTGCCCGATGGGTCGGTCAGGATGGGAATGCAAGAATTTAAAGCACTCCCTAAAGCAAAGCCAAAATCAGACCTAGATGAAAATAGCGAGGGCGAACCACAGAGCGAAGAACACAGCGAAGACGAGTCGGACACAGAGGACATAGACTTGCTGGGCAATGACTCCTAGACGTTCTTGGTTTCAAACCTCAACAAGAAACTGGGGCTACTTGGATCATTGGGTATGACATCCAAGTCTCTACGTACGTAACCACTTGGTGGTCTGCCTCTGACATCGCGCTACGCTGTATGGTATAATTCCGTTTTCGGACAAGGCTTCCCAAACACGGCTGAACACCATAATGGACACCACCCCGACATTCTTCCTGCTCTTCCGCAGAGGTCTTCCGATCCTCGGAATGTTGGTGTCCATTGCCGGCATTCTGCTGTACCCTGGCGCGTTGGGGTGGATTCTGATAGTCTGCACTGCCTTGGCGGCGGATTTGATGTCCACACTCTACGGGGGCAACCTATACCTGACCAAACGCCTGGCGCTCCTGCGCCGCGACGGCCGTTGGCTTCAGGCGCTGCGGCCGCTGTTTCGGGCGTTTGACGTTGAAGGGCGTTGGCTCAGGTCGTTCTGCGCCTGGAACAACCGGCGCGTGTCGCGGGCGCTCATGGCAAAAAAGGCCCAGAGGGTGGTCATTCTGTTGCCCCACTGTGTCCAGGCCATCAACTGCGGGGCACCGGTCATCGAAAACCTCCAGTCCTGCTTTAGATGCGGCAAGTGCGTGGTCGGGGAAGCCGCCCATGCGGCGCTGGAATGCAACTGGGACACAAGGTTGTCGCCCAGAAGCCGCATTGCATACAGCGAGGCCCGCAGGTCGCACCCCGATTTGGTCGTTGCCGTGGCCTGCCCCGACAGGTTGGTCAAGGGCCTGATAAAACTGCCGGAAACGCCGTCCTACACAATCCCGCTGGAACTGCCCCACGGTATGTGCATTGACACCACATTTGACTTTCAGCACTTGGCGCGGGCCATGGACACCTTTGCGGAGCCGCGCAAGGCCCCAAAAATCCAGCCCCTGAAAATCAGTGGTCAGTGAACGATGGTTTTCAAATTACAATAGACACTTGGGAGAAACGCATGGCAAATGAATCCACGGAGAAAAAGGGGAAAGGGACGGTCTTTGTCAAAGGCGAGCTGTGCAAGGGCTGCTCGTACTGCACAGACTTCTGCCCCACTGGCGCTCTGGGCTTCTCGAAAGAGTTCAACCACAAGGGCTACCACTACCCGATACTCGTCCAGCCCGAAAAATGCACCGGCTGCGACCTGTGCGGTCTCTACTGCCCCGACTTCGCCATATTCGGCGAAAAGTTCAAAGACCTGGATGAAAAGCGCAAGAAAACTGGCTAGAAACACGGGGACAGCGCAGCGTTTTGATTTTTGACCAAACACGATTCGAGACGGAGGAGACCTTGAAGGCAGATCCAAAAGGGGTGCTCACTGGAATTCATTTCATGGACGGCGACCACTCCGCCTGTGAGGGCGCCATAGCGGCCGGCTGCCGCTTCGCCGCCGGCTACCCGATTACACCTTCCACCGAGGTGGTGGAGCGTTTCGCGGCCCGCATTCCGACCGTGGGCGGCATTTTCATACAGATGGAAGACGAGATAGCTTCTTCCATAGCCATACAGGGCGCGGCGTGGGGCGGCAAAAAGGTTTTGAGCGTGACGTCCGGTCCAGGTCTGTCCCTGATGATGGAGCACATCGGCTTCGCAGTCTGCACGGAGACCCCAAGCGTGTGGGTG
>Ga0268262_10006463_pt1 | contig 11222 bp, 11 predicted proteins | sample TergutNc150P3_FD_190354 | JGI IMG/M metagenome (GOLD analysis project Ga0268262, IMG submission 190354) | Nasutitermes corniger P3 segment gut microbial community from laboratory colony in Florida, USA - Nc150 P3 (SPAdes) (version 2) | ecosystem: Host-associated > Arthropoda: Insects >...
TGCGCCTTGAACTCTGCCGTGTACGTTTTAGTCTTTCTCTCTGCCATGGTCGTTGTCCTCCTCGTTTTCTGTAGGTTCTATTTTCCATGGCCGAGGAGAATGTGTCAACTAAAAGTATAACAGATCAGCCGGAGTCGGAAATCCCGCTGATCCAAGAAATGCTGGGCTACACCTGCATCGCCGTCAACAAGGCGCAGAAGTGTTTCGTGCTGCAGGGCAAAAAAGACAGCGGCAAAAGTACGCTGCTCTATGTTGTGCAGGACGTTCTGCTGGGCGCGGCAAACGTGTCGAATCTGCCGTGGCAGTCATTGGAGGATCGCTTCGCCAAGTACCAGTTGTTCGGCAAGCTGGCGAACATCTTCGCCGATTTGCCCAGCGAGAAAATCCGCGACACCGGCACGTTCAAGGCCATCACCGGCGAGGACTACATCATGGGCGAACGCAAGCACAAGGACGGCTTCAGCTTTAAACCCTTTGCCAGTTTACTGTTCAGCTGCAACGGCATCCCCAAAAACTATGTGGACTACAGCGACGCCTTTTATGGCAGGCTGATCATCATCCTTTTCGCGCTCACGATCCCCAAGGAAAAGCAGGACACCGACCTGAAGGAAAAGCTGATGGCCGAAGCCGACGGCATTCTCGCCTGGGCCATGCTGGGCCTGAAGCGCCTGATGGCCAACCGCTGGCAGTTCAGCGAGACGGAGCGCACCAACGCCGAGCTGGATAAGTACCGCGCCGACAACAGCAGCGTGGTCTCCTTCGTGCAGGACTGCTGCGAATATGACGACAAAGCCGAAATCCTCCGAGAGGATCTGTACGCCGCCTATCTTGAGTACAGCACGTCCAGCGGCGGCCCGAAGCCAGTCGGCAAGACCCGCTTCAACAGCGAACTGGATGGCCTGGTCGGTGTGCAGCGCGGCCTCGAGGCCGTCACCCGCCGCAAGACCTGGCGCGGCCTGCGCCTAACCTGATTACATGTAATCCTTCACGAATTCCGCGATGGTCATGATTTCCGGGCGCTCCAATCCCAAGTCGTCGAAGTCGTGGTCGCCGGTGATCAGGATATCCACGTCGGCAAGCATAGCCGAGGCGAGGATGGGATAATCATCGTCGTCCCGGATCACAATGTCTGGATCAAGGATGTCCAGCGACGGGGTGCGGACATAGCTGTAACTCAGCGCTTGCAGGAACAGTTCCATGCTGCGCAAGCGCGCGGGCCACTTGCGCTTTACCACGTCAATGACTTCCCCGAGGGTATACGAGGAAACGAACAACTGGTGTTCTTCCGAGACGCACTCCAGAAACTTGTCCATTCTGGCGTTGGGAAAAATCGCGGCGGAGATGATGACGTTGCTGTCAATCATGATGTCCATTGCGTTCCTCCCACCTCTCCTGCCGGATTTCCTTGCAGTAGTCGACCACGTCCTGTTCGCTGGTGAAACCGGCCTCCTCGGCGGCCCCGGCGAACGCTTTCTGCAGTTCCTTCCATGCCAGACGATTGGAGTTGAACAAAACAATATTGTCGCCCTGCTCGGCAAAAATAACTTTATCCCCCTCCCGCAGGCCCAGCTTGCGCCGGATCTCGATGGGGATGGTGACCTGGCCCTTCATCGACACGCGCGCCATATCCATAACCAATCGCCCTTTCTATCTGTAAGCATTCTTTACTTGTCGGATATTCTTTACCTCTATATTATACGCCATCCCGCGCGAATATGCAAGCCCTTTTTTCTGGCGCTGTCTGCCGCCCGCCGCAGCGCGGGCCGCGTTTCTGCGCCGCGCCGCGAACGGCCCGCGAACCACCTGAGAACCCCTTTGCGTCTGTCGGACGCTTTGACGCATAAGGCTTTGAACGGGTTGAACGGGCAGCGGCAACTTATTACATGAGGAAATCCCGGAAATAAACAGATCAAGAAAAAATAAATATAGTATAAAGCAGAGAACCATTTTAGCCGTTCAACCGTTCAGACGAAAGGAGTCCTGCCCCATGCCCCGCAAGCTTCCCCACCCCTGCAACTACCCCGGCTGTCCCGAACTGACCACGGAGCGCTTCTGCCCGCTGCACAAAACCGTTGCCTCCCGCGAGTACGACCGTTACCGCCGCCGCCCCGGCCACGACCAGACCTACGGCTACCGCTGGCGCAAGGTTCGGGACTTGTACATCAGCCGGCACCCACTTTGCGAACTGTGCGAAGCTGCCGGACGTCTCGTTCCCGCCGCCCACGTGCATCACAAAATTCCCGTCGATCAAGGCGGTTCCGACCGCGAAGACAACCTTCAATCACTGTGCGCCGCCTGCCATAACCGCGTCACCAACAGCCTGTCCCCTGACGCCTGACCCCTGATCCCTCGCCGCCCCCGGGGGATATCTTCACCTTACCGCATGTCCGTTCACCACCGGGCCAGGGCACCGTGCACGGCTCCTGCGCTTTCAAGATTCCAAGCGCCAGCGCAATTCCTTGTGTATCAAGGGGTTGCGCTTTTGATTATGCCCCGAACAGGCCATTTCAGGCACTATCCGCTCATTATTCAAGCCGCTGTATACACCTTTATTCGCGCAAAATGCATATTTCTCAGGGCACTGGCGCTGGGCATGCGCGTGGGCGGCGCGGGCGGGCCAAGCGCGCGGAAAACAGTCACAAACGGGACACGCAACGGACGTGCCGAGCGGTGCATACGCTAGGGGCAAGCGCAAAAAACGCGGGCGGAGGGGGTGGTCAAAATGGCCAACGGGCACGGCGGCGCGCGCAAAGGGGCTGGCAGAAAACCGAAGGCCCTGGCCGAAAAACTGCAGGACGGCAATCCCGGCTGCCGACCGCTGAAAAAAGTTGAATTCGCGGGTGTTGACGGCGATTCAGGCGTGAAATACATGGCCCCGGACTTCCTTCGGCTCATGGACGCGGAAGTCCCCGGCATCCCGCAGCCGAAGGTGATCTTCGACGAAACCGTGGAGTACCTGCGGCCCTCCGGGTGCCTGCACCTGATCCCGGTGCTGCTGCTGGGCGACTACGTGCTGGCGAAATACCAGCTGCTCATCGCGCAGTACCAGCTGGCGCGCACCGGCATCATCACGCAGGACGAGGGCAGCAAGGAGATTTACATCACGCCGTTCACGGAGGCCATGCTCAAGCTGCAAAAAAACGCGTTATCCACGTGGCAGCCAATTTGGGACATTGTGTCACGCAACAGCACGGCGCGGCTGGAAGACCCGGAGTCCCAGCTGTTCGCGATGATCATGGGCGCGCGCAAGCGCAAAAACCAAGTGGAGGGGGAAACCGGCTATGACGCAGCCGCAAGTCCGTACTGTTCCGGCGAGTGAACTGAAGCCCGCCGCGTATAACCCGCGCGTCGACCTGCAGCCGGGCGACGCCGTGTTCGAAAAACTGATGCGGTCGGTGGACGAATTCGGGTACGTGGAGCCGATCATCTGGAACGAGCGCACGGGGAATATCGTCGGCGGGCACCAGCGGTACAAAGTCCTGCAACAGCTGGGTTACGACGAGATCGACTGCGTCGTCGTCAATCTGGACGACATGCGGGAGCGCGCGCTGAATGTGGCGCTAAACAAAATCCGGGGCGACTGGGAACCGAAAAAACTCAGCGAACTGCTGGAGCAGCTGGAGCAGACCGGGATCGGCTACGACATCACCGGCTGGGAGAAAAAAGATGTTGTGAAACTATTTCACGACATGCAGCGCAAGGACGCCAAGGTCGCCGAGGACGATTTCGACGCCGATGCTGAGGCCGAGGCCATCGAAACCCCGGTCACGCAGCCGGGCGACATCTGGCAGATCGGGCGGCACCGCCTGCTGTGCGCCGACTGCCGGGAAAAAGGCGCGGTGCCCCGGCTGATGGCGGGGGCCAAGGCGCGCATGGTGTTCACCGACCCGCCAACCCAACGGCATATAAGCGTTCGCAGGGCTTCGCTTACTGCAATCCCAGCACGGAAATCTGCGACGGCCTTTGGGTAAGCTCCACGGTGCGGCGCGTTTTGACTGACCAAGTGAATCTTGGGCATATGGTACAGGGCAAACAGCGCGTGGTGAGTTACAAGGTACATGACCGGGTGACGACTTCCCCGGATGAGTGGTTTGTCAAGGAAAACATGCACGAGGCAACTTTCACGCAAGAGGAATTTGACACGGCCCAACGGCTTTTGGCGCGCGATACCCGCACCCCGGAGGGGGGCCGAAAGGTGTATTTGTTCGGGGGCTTTTTGAAATGCTCCGAATGCAAAAAGGCTTTGGGGCGCAAGTCTGCCAAAGGCATCGCTTATTACGCCTGCCGCACATATACGGAAAAATCCAAGCAGCACTGCACAAAGCATTCCATCCGGGAGGATGTGCTTACAGCTGGAGTGTTGGCGGCGATTCAAAGACAAATCGGATTGCTGGACGGCTTGGCTGGATTTGTTGAGCAAGTAAACCTAACTGAGCGAATTGATACAGGTAACAAGCGTATCGAAAAAATGTTGCAAGAAAAACACCGGGAAAAAGACAGGGTTCGCGCGATGAAAGATGGGCTGTATGAAGACTGGAAAGCCGGTGACCTGGATCATGACGACTATCGCCATATGAAAGCGAAGTATGACGAACAGGCCCAGCAAATTATCGCAGTGATTGAAAACTTGGAAAACGAGTTGCACGAAACGACGAAAGGGGTAGACAGCGAAAATAACGCGCTTGCTTTGTTCCTTAAATATAAGAATGTGCAGCAACTTGACCGTGCACTATTGGTAGAATTGATAGATACCATTTATGTACACGAAAGCAAAGAGCTTACTGTTATGTTCCGATTTGAGAGTGAATTGGCACGGATATGGGAGCTTGCAGGAGTGAGTGCAGATAGCGCCGCATAGTTGACTTTTATTTTTTGCGGCGAAGTTGCGATATTATTTCTGCGGCCACGGGGCCCGCGGGCGCGGGGGCCGGCTCCTGCACGGACTCACCCTACGCCTACGTCTCCGACCTGACGCACAACGGCGTCCAGGTCATCGACCCCCTCACGCACGAAAGCGACACGTTCATCCAAGACGTGCCGGCCCCGGTGCGCATGGCGTCTGACCCGGCGCTGCGCAAGGTCTACGCGCTGTCGTACAGCGGCGAGTTGACGATCATCGACGGCAGCACGAACACCGTGGAAGCCACCCTCGCCCTGCCCGGCGGCGGCAGCTACTTCTCCACGCTGCCGTTCGCGGTGAACCCCAACAACCACCTGGTCTATGTCCCGCACCCCATGGACGACACGGTGAGCGTGGTGGACGGCCGCACCGATACCCTGCTCGCCACGATCCCCGTCAGCGCCTCCCCCTCCACCACGGCCGTGGACCCCAGCACCAACCTGGCCTACGTCGGCACGACGGACGGCGTCGACATCGTCAACAGCAACACCAACGAGGTCGTCGGCCACCTGCTGCCCGGCAAGGGGATCTACCACATCGTCACGGACCCCTGCAACTGCCGGATCATTTCGGCCGGCAACGACGGTATCTACGCCACGGACAGCAGGACCGGCGCGCTGATCGCCGAGGCGGAGCAGGCCAGCGTGAGCGCCATGAGCCTGGACGCCAGTCTGGGCCTGCTCTACGTGGCGGTCGGCCCGCAGGTGGAGGTCCTCGACGCGTGCACTTTGGAGCAGGTGGGCACGCTGCCGCTGAGCACCACGCCCACATCCTACCTTCTTTCCAGCATCGCCGTGGACAGCATCAACCACCTGGTTTACGTCGTGGACAACAGCAAGCACCAGGTCTACGTGGCGGACGGCGGCATGAGCCAGGAGCTGGCCGTCGTGCCCAGCTACTTCGACGGCGGCGGGCTGTACGCGGCCACGACGCTGGCCTGCCCCGGCGGCTGCCCCAAATGCTGCGGCGGGGGCGGCGGCGGCGCCACAGGCCCCACCGGGCCCGGCGCGTGCGACGTCAGCCGCTTCTACTCCGTCAACGGCGGCGCGACGGCGCAGGTGATCCCCACGGACACCAACCGGCTCACGCAAATCACGCTGCCCGGCGACGTGCACGCCGTGGCCGGCAACCCCAACACCGGCATCGCCTATTTCGGGGGCCCGACGGATATTTTCGCCGTGGACGCCAAAACCGGGGAGGTCGTCGGGGATATCCCCATGGGATGGGACTACCTCGTGGCGAACCCCTGCCGCAATTTGCTGTACGCCGTCACTCACAGCGGTATCGTCACGGCCATCGACGGGGTAAGCAACGAGGCGCTCACCACCATAGACCTGGGGGACAATCTCAACCAGGCGGTATGGGACCCCTGCTCCAACCGCCTCTATATCGCCGACGCGACCGCCCATGAAATCCTCGCCCTGGACGGCGAAACCCTCGGCATTGCCGCCCGCATCCCGCTGGGAGAATATGAGCCCGGCCCGTTGGCCCTGAACCCCGTCACGCACCGGCTTTACGCGGTCACCAATCTCCAGTTCATCAGGGAAATCGACACCTGCACGAACACCATGGTCGGCAGCCTTCCCACGTCGCCCTTCAACCGCTTCTCCGACCTGGTGATGAACCCGGCCACCAACACGCTGTACGCCCTCAACGGCGTTTATGGCGTGGGCACAGTGGTGTACAGCGGGAACAGCGGGGGCTATCTCTCGGAAACCCTTCCGATCAACGCCGAAACGGGCGTGCTGGACCCCCAGACCAACCAGCTCTATTTCAGCGACGGGGAGGACGTCACCGTCGTCAACGGCAGCACCAACGAAATTATGGATACGGTCAGTGGGCTGGAGGGCAGCCTCGGGACCGGTTTGCTCAACGGCTGCCCGGTGAGCTGCCCGTGCAGCCCCTGCTGCCCCAACGGGCCGACGGGCCCGTGCCGCTGCAGCTACAGCGCGTATTATGTCTCCGACGGCACCATGACCACCGTCAACGCCCTGAACACGGTCGATTCCGCCACGGCGGGCACGGCCGGGAGCTTCCCGCTGGCGGGCGGGCCCATGATGGCGGGCGACCCGCAGAACGGGCTGATTTACCTGCGCCAGGGCCCCGACAGCGTGGAGGCGGTGGACCCGAATTTACGGGCGGTCGTCGCCACCATCCTCCCCACCCTCTCGGCGCCCCTCATCACGGGCCTTGCCGTGGACCCGGCGCTGCGCCGCCTCTATATCTTCGAGGAGGCCGGCGTACTGGTCTACGACACGGACACGAACGAGCAGGTGGGGTTCATCAGCGCGCCCGGCACCCTCGCGTTCGGCACGCCCAACGGCCTCGTGGACCCCGTGACGCACAACCTGGCACTGTTCTTCGGCGGCTACCCCACCGGCTGCGGCCCCGTGCAGATATTTACACCCTCGGGCGAGCTTGTCTCGAGCAACCCGAGCTTCTGCGGGGACTATAAGGACGCCGCGTTTTCGGCGGACGGGGAAAAGCTTTACAGCATCGCGGGCAACCTGCAAGGCCCGGACTATATGCTGCACGTGCTCGACACGGAAACCGGCGCAACGAACGCCGTCGCCCTGCCGAGCAATACCATCCGGGGCATCGGCGTGAACAGCGAAAACGGTCTGGTCTACCTCGCGGACCCGTCCAACGGCATTTATGTCTACAGCCCCTCCACGGGCGCGTTCGCCGGGCCCTACGACGTGGGCGGCTTCGGCAGCGTCTCCAGCAGCCTGGGGCTGACCTTCGACCCCGGCACGGACCAGATCCTCATCCGCAGCACCAGCCAGCTGAAGGTCGTCGGCGCAAGCACCATGGCCCTGGTGGGCGACGCCCCGGCGCAGGTGCCCGCGGGCAGCTTCCAGCGCGCCGCGGTGCTCACGCAGTCCGACCCGTGCTGCGACGCGATGGGGGCCACGGGGCCGACCGGGCCGACCGGGCCCACGGGCGTGTGCGAATGCTGCACGGAATGCACGAACTTCGCCTATGTCCCGGTGACGGGCGGCGGCGGGGGCGTGCGCGTGGTCAACCCGAACACCCTGGAGGACATCGCGGACCTGCCGGTGGAGGCGCCTGTCATGGCCGTACCCAACACGGCAAGGTGCGAGGTATACGTCGCCGGCCAGGCGGGCAATATCAGCATGTTCGGCACGCCCGGCTTCGGGCTGAGGGGCAGCATCGCGACCGGGGAGGACATCGTGGCGATGGCTGTCAGCGCCAAAAACAACAAGCTGTTCGTAAGCGACCCGGAGGGGAACGTGCCCATCTATGACGTGGCCAGCGGCCAGCTGCTGGATACGCTCTCCTTTGGCTCGCCGGTGGTCAAGTTTGCCGTGGATACCGTCACAAACATGGTCTACGCCGGGGTCAATCCTTCCGGCAGCACCCAGCTCATCGCCATCGACGGCACGACGAACACGGACCTGTGGCAAACAGGCATCGGCCAGGCGGCCGATTTCACCCTGTCTCCCCAGCGCCGGCGCCTGTATACCGTTACCGCCGGCGCGCCCGGCACGATTATCCGTTCCTCGCTGAGCGGCTCCGGGCTCGTGGGGGTGCTCAGCGGCAGCCTCGCCGCCCCGGACGCCGTGGGCGTCGCCTACAACTACGTCACCAACCTGGTGTACGTGTCGCACGGGGCGCCCTCCAACCTGGTGGAGGTCCTGGACGGCGACACCCTGCAAGGCCTGGGCACGACCCCCGTGGCGAACCCCTCCGACATGGCCGTGGATTCCACCGGGAACCTGCTCTATGTCCGCCATGACGGCGAGGTGTCCGTGTTCGATATTTCCACCCGCGGCATCTACGCCCCGCTGGAAGCCTTCGACTACGCCCCGGGGACCCCCGGCCCGCCCGCCGTGGCCGACTGCCTGGGCAGCCTGGTCATCCCCGCGGCCCCGGTGCCGCCGACAGGCTTGGCGGCCCCGCTGCAGGTCACGCTCCGCTACGGCTCCACCGCGCTCGCGCTGGCCGAAAACCGGGCGGTCAGCCTGCCGGTTTCGCAGCTCGCGAAGCTCTCGCTGCGCCGCACCGCGCAGGGCCTCTAAATCGACGTGGAAAGGTAGTGCCCGGCAAAATCCGGCAAGGGGGGCGGCCGCGTGCCGCCCCCTTTGTTAAATTTTAAAAATGGGCTTTACATTTCGCCGGAAAAATGCGATAATAACAATGGAAACTATTTGGAAAGGGGCATGCCCATGAGCGACTTTCAGGACCTGGCCGCGCTGTGCGCGGAAAAAAACAGGATCGACCCCGAGCTCTACGTCGTCAACAACGTGCAGCGCGGGCTGCGCGACAAGGAGGGCAACGGCGTGAAGGCCGGGCTCACCAAGATCTCCACCATCACCTCGTTCCGGAACGTGGACGGCGTGAAGACCCCCTGCGAGGGCGAGCTGCGCTACCGCGGCATCGACGTGAAGGAGTTATGCGCGGGGTTCCTGGACGCCAATCGCCCCGGCTTCGAGGAGATCGCCTACCTGCTGCTGTTCGGCGACCTGCCCTCCCCTGCCCGGGAGCAGGAGTTCAAGGCCCTGCTGGCCGAGAAGCGCCAGCTGCCCCCGCATTTCGTGCGCGACGTGATCATGAAGGCCGCCCGGCGGGACATGATGAACCTGCTCTCGCGCAGCGTGCTCACCTACGGGGCCTACGACACCCTGTGCGACGACACCTCCATCCCCAACGTGCTGCGGCAGTGCCTGGAGCTGATCAGCATCTTCCCCCTGCTGGCGGTCTACGGCTACCAGTGCTACAACCACTACGAGTGCGACGAGAGCCTGTACATCCACCGGCCCGACCCCGCGCTCTCCGCCGCGGAGAACACCCTGCGCCTGCTGCGGCCCGACAAGTCCTACACCCCCATCGAGGCGAAGATCCTGGACCTGGCGCTGGTGCTGCACATGGAGCACGGCGGCGGCAACAACTCCACCTTCACCAACCACGTGGTGTCCTCCTCCGGCACGGACACCTATTCCGCCATCTCGGCGGCCCTGGGGAGCCTGAAGGGCCCCAAGCACGGCGGCGCGAACATCATGGTGGTGCGCATGTTTGAGGACATGAAGCAGCACGTGCGGGACCTGGCCGACGAGGACGAGGTGCGCGCGCACCTGGTCAAGCTCCTGGAAAAGCAGGCCTTCGACCGCAAGGGCCTGATCTACGGCATGGGCCACGCGGTGTACTCGCTCTCGGACCCGCGGGCGGACATCTTCAAGCAGTTCACCCGGCAGCTGGCCACCGAGAAGGGCGAGAAGGCCGAGTTCGACCTCTACGACATGGTGGAGCGCATCGCCCCGCAGGTGATCGGCGAGAAGCGCCGCATCTACAAGGGCGTCTCCGCCAACGTGGACTTCTACTCCGGCTTCGTCTACAGGATCCTCGGCATCCCGCAGGAGCTGTTCACGCCCATGTTCGCCATCGCGCGCATCGTGGGCTGGAGCGCCCACCGCCTGGAGGAGCTCATCAACCAGGACAAGATCATCCGCCCGGCCTACCAGAGCGTCATGCCGGCGCGGGGCTATATCCCCGCCGGAGAGAGGTGAGACAAGCATGAATCAAAAGACACGCAAGACGCTCAGCTGGATATTGATCGCGCTGGGGCTCGCCGTGCTGGGCGCGGGGCTGGTGCTGCGCTTCGCGTTCCACCATACCGACGTGACCTTCAACGCCGCGGCGCTGAGCCTGATCGGCCTTTCGCTCTCGCTGGAATACGCCGGCGAAAAATTCCGTATGCTGCTGCGGGTGTGCCAGGCGCTGGCGGGGCTGGTGATCATCGCCAACGCGGTGAGCTGGCTCGTGGACTTTCCCAATGCCGCCACCGTCGCGATGCAGCTGGCCGCCATCGCGGTGAACCTGCCGCTGGCGGCGCTGGGGCTGAAGAAGGGCGAGAAGGCCGCAGAGGCGGGCGAAGAGGCGCCAGAAGAATAACCATATTATTGTAACGGGCGGCTGGCACGCCGCCCCTACAGGAAAGGGGCATTTGCCATGCTGCAAGCGTTGTTGGCGGGCGTGATCCAGGGGCTCACGGAGTTCCTGCCCATCTCCAGCTCGGGGCACCTGATTATCTTCCGCGCCCTGACCGGCGGGGGCGAGGGCGGCGATTTGGCCTTCACGGTGTTCCTGCACCTGGCCACGCTCCTGGCGGTGGTGATCTGCTTCCGGAAGGACGTCTGGGCGCTGGTGCGCGAGTTTTTCGCCGCGCTGCGGGACCTCCTGCGGGGTGATCTGTTATACTTTTAGTTGACACATTCTCCTCGGCCATGGAAAATAGAACCTACAGAAAACGAGGAGGACAACGACCATGGCAGAGAGAAAGACTAAAACGTACACGGCAGAG
>Ga0268262_10006464_pt1 | contig 11222 bp, 11 predicted proteins | sample TergutNc150P3_FD_190354 | JGI IMG/M metagenome (GOLD analysis project Ga0268262, IMG submission 190354) | Nasutitermes corniger P3 segment gut microbial community from laboratory colony in Florida, USA - Nc150 P3 (SPAdes) (version 2) | ecosystem: Host-associated > Arthropoda: Insects >...
TTCGAATAGTTTCATCCCTTTATTATTTCATACTTTTCTTTTTTCTGCAATTTTTCTTACTTTATAGACAGACTCTAGATAATAATCGCTCAACTGCACTCGGAACCTTTTCTCTCCACGACGAAAATCACATCGTGTGGAACGTAAGTGGTGATAATAGCTATATGGGAACCCAGAGGTTTACGATCTTTGAAAAAGATATGATTTTTTTCCACATGATCGGCGACGACCCATCCGGCATCAATAATGGAATGTCGTATTTTTTGGCTGCAGTCCTGAAAAAGTCGGGCCGAAAGGGACACATAGAAGTGAAAAACCGAGGGTATTGGTTCGTCGACGATTGAAAGTTTAAACTTGCAGCTTCGAAAGCCCCGAATCGCTTCTGGGCTTTCGTTTTGCAATAGTAATCTGACGTATAAATTTGACGTTTTGGATTAATGCTGATATAATAATATGGTAAAGTATGAATTTAGAAAGAATTTTTAAAACTTTAAATGAAGCAAATTCTCAAGGACTATATTTTAGAAAAGATCCAGAGTCAAGAGAGGCTTGGTATTCGGAAGAGTTGGGCGAAGATACTGATGTGGGATCGTCTTTGACTTTTAATGGGAAAACTTATGATTTTGTATGGAGAAGGAAAAAAAGCAATTTAAACTATATTCGGCATGGATTTACTCATTATTTAACTAGGTATGCTTATGCCGATGAGAAAAAAGTTATTGAAGGTCAAAAAGTTGGTAAGGATATTGTGAACTTAAATACTAGAGAAGGAAATAAAGGCCTTCTTTGTTCTATGCCCGTTGAAATAATATATGGAGTAAAAATAGACGAGCTTTTAAATAAAAGCGATGATTATACTATAAATGTATTATTGCTCGTCAGACAAGAAGAACTTCAATCAGGTAGAATTAAAATCATAACGTGCTATCCTACAGATAATCAACTTCACTATAAATGGTATTCTCATAATCGTATAAAAGAAAGAAAAAGTATAGATGAGTTTAAAAAAGATGCTGAATCTTTGGGAATTCCGTTAAATGAAGATACCGTTAAATTATTTGAGAGAGAAGATTTCAGGAAATCTGCACAAATGTATAATAGTGCTTTGGAAAAAATTAGAAAAGAAATGGAAGAAAACTTTGTGAAAGGATATAAAGTTTTTACTGAGTTTTTAAAATCAATACACTAATAAGTTTAAACAACTATGTTCTCGTCCTCTAGGCGTTTAATTTTATTCATTAGCGGGTGAGTTTTCTCTGGTCGACCTTCACGTTTTCCTATTTTTTCTCCTACTTTAAAAAAATAATTCCGCTACTCGGTTTAAAACAATCTTTAAGGTTCACTTCGAGCGGCTATTTGCAATCCACTCGCCGCTAATCGAGTTTTGCATATAAGTCGTGTAAAATTTTTCTATGTCGAATTCTTTGCTCGAAGCCGTCCGCGGCCATCCATACATTTTGAACAACTTCTCGTCGTCGCAACGCTTTATTATCGCGTTCCCCGCTCGCCTCTACTCTCGTCGTTGCGTTCTCGAATACGACGCAAACTCTTTTTTCCTCCATGGCGAACTAGTCTTTTTCTGGCAATTTGAGTTACGAGCCAGAAACGGCTGGTTTACATTCCCGAGGTTTTTGCTTATAATACGTATGTAAGCAAATAATAGGAGTTTGAGATGAAAAAGATAACTTTGGTTCTGGCGGCGTTGGTTCTTGGATTTATACTGTTCACAGGGTGTCAGAGCAGTCCAACTCAACATAATCCAAATAATCCTAAAACAATAATAATCGAGAACATTACTCAACTTGAAGGCGCAAATATGGTATGGCTCGGCATTTGTCAACAAATGCCTCATTATGGAGAATGGAAAGTCTGGACTGCTATACGCTGGGGTTTAATCGCGAACGATACTTTAAAGTTATTGTTAGATTTTCCAAAAGGTAATAATGTCCAGCCAGACCTCGAAAGAGCGTGGAATGGGACTGGACAATATTACATCGTAATGTTTCCTACCGTCAGTTCAACGATTATCCGTGACGACATGTACATCTACACGGACGGCGGAAATAGCCCCAGTAAAGTCAATATCGTGGAAGATTGGACGACTTTGGACTTCAGTAAGTTTAAGAAAGCGTCCGAACTATAAACCCATCTTCAGCTTTTTGTCGTTAGTTAATCGTATAAATTAGCCCTATGTCGTAGACCTTAGGGCTTCGTCGGGCTCGCTTTCGTCGAGGCTTATCTGCAATTGCAAGTACAATCTTTAGATACCCAACAGTCGCAGGTACATGTCCCGCAATTGGTAAAACAATTATCGCAGGCACAATTACAATCCGGGTTACCACATTCGCAGTCGCAGAAGCAATGGCAAGGGCCGGCGCACTCGCAGACGCAATTAACCTGACAATTGCATACGCATTCGCAGGTAGACGATTCACAAGTAGACGATTCACAAGTAGACGGTTCGCAAGGTGGCGGAGGCGGCGGTGGGTCGCAAGTTGGCGGTGGCGGCGGTGGACAATCGCAGTCGCAGTTGCAAGCATAAAAGCAAGGGCAATTTTTACCATCGAACGGTTCCTGTGGAAAACACTCGCAATGGTGTATAAAACTACAATTGCAATCGTAATCGTAATCCTCGCAGTCGCAAACGCATTCCGAGTCTTTATTGCATTCGCAAACGCAATTTTTATCGCATTCATTGGGGCCGTCGCAGTGGCAGTGGTTGCCGGTTCTACTGCTCCCGCAAGTAGCCGGGCAATTTCCTAAAAGGTGACTGTCACCGTATCATTTGCCATTTAGAAATTTATGCAATTCCTCCTTTAAACTTTCAAGGTCTTTATTTGAAATAGAGCTAGAAAAATGAGTGTGCGGTATTATATTTTCACTCTTTGTTTCAAATAATTTTAGTTTTTCAATTATGGTTATTAAACCGTAAGGAATACATATTTTTACATTCTTTTTTTTGGAAAGTTTTTTAATCAGTTCTATATGGCATTTATTTTTGTCATCTAGTACCATTTTATTAAATACTCCCTTGTTTTTGGATGAATATCCATAGGTACAACAATTTAATAACTCTAAAAAACATATATCTTTAGCGTTATCTGACGTAAATCCCAATTTGCGAAATTTTTGATGGTACCTTTTCCCTGCCCCCTTGTAGTATGGTTTTAACATGGGTGTATGTATGTTGTCTTCCTTATTTTTTTTCCAATAACCAATGCCGTCTTTTAAATAGTCCAAAATTTCATTAAAGAAGCAATCATTTTGCTCAATATCCTTATCAAAATTAGCGTCACGCCCCAAAAAAATAATTTTGGTTTTTCCTGGCTCCTGCATTTGAAAAGGCCTTTGTGAAAACTGATCCTGCAATTTAACAGATTCATGCTCGCCAAAAGATTCACTCATAATTGGTTCTCTCCAAAAAAAACTAATAAGTATTTATATTATATTTGCTTGAAACTGTCAATTGCAGGTAGCTGTCTCGCAGAAAGGGTGACTGTCACCTTTTTTGAGGCAGTAATTTGATATAGGGCTGGCGGTCAAGGGGAGTAAAATCAACAAGACCGGGGATATTTCGGGCTTTATAAAAAGCTCCAGATGCTTTCCATTCTTCCGGGGTTTGGGCAAGGCCGGCTTTTACGGCGTTTTGGTCAATGTAGTTATTTACGAAATAAAACTCTTTAGGGTTTCTAATAGCCCTTGAGAAATACCTTTCGCCCCAAACATGGTCAATGGAGCCATGTATACAATTCCAATGCCTGGCAGATTGGGTCTTTATCCATTGAATAATCCTGCTTAAACAAGTATCTTCCGTTGGTTTAATAAGCAAATGAATATGAGTAGGCATAACGCAAAAGTTAGCAAGGCGAAAATGGTATTTATCTTTGGCATTCTGTAAAGTGATAAGCATAATTTTCCGGCCAAGACGGTTCTCGAAAACGCGGGTTTTATCATTAGTCCGGGAAGTAACATGATAAAAAGCGTCTTCTATGAATTCACGTCTTTTGCGCAAGGGTATTCCTTAATTCAATACACCCTATTACTGCACGGAGATTTGTTTTGCTTTGATTTTTTGAAAAAAATTGGTGACTGTCACCTTTTTTTCCTTTTTATACCACGGCCATATTTCTTCGATGTATCGCCACGACCCCTTATGGGAGCCGTCAGCCTCGTCGGCGAAGCACCAGCGGTTGAGGTCGTGCAGTTCTGGGCAACCGTCGATGGATATGCCCAGGGATATATTTTCCTTCCATTTCTCTAGAAATTGTCTAGCTTTTGGGTTTAAAAGAGTAACTCCGTTCGAGGAGATGCTCACTCTCCAGCTATACAGCCATTTGTGGTTTCTCTTGATCAACCGTCGAACGAAGTAAGTTAGTATTTCGTCGAGCAGTTCAGGGTATTGCAGCGAATCGCCGCCTATGAAGTCCAAAATCACCGCTTCTCTGTTCTTGGTATACGTTTTAAAAAATTCCGTTTCCGGGAAATCTAGTATTCGATCGATGAATACCTTGACCTTCTCGACGTCGATTACGCTATCGTCGCATCGTTTACCAACGAAGTCGTAGTTTCGCTTTTCGCCGGCGTGTTTTGTAGTTTTCCAAAACTTCTCGTCTTCAACGACCGAAGCTGCTTTATTCATCTCGTAGCAGTAGCTGCACTTTAGGGTGCAGTTCTTGTTGGTGTGTATGGTTACGTTTAGGCCTTCGAACGACTTGAATTTGCTTAGCATTTTATCATCTAGCGTATAGATTAACGAATGAGGAACGGGACCGCGTTCTATAGTTTAGCGTCGAAACTGCCCGACGTTCTTGACCAGCCGGAAGGTCTAATTATTGCTGGTCAGCGAATGCGAATTTACGTTACCGAGGTTTTTGCTTATAATACAAATAGACCTTTAAGGAATTTATATGGAAAACGCCAGAGAAAAAAAGCTATTCGAAGATGTCATAGAGGAAGCTCGCCTTCAAGAAATGGCCGCCGTCGGCGAACTGAAAGGGCCTAAGATTGGTCACTATTACCTAGAAGTATTCTCCAGAGAATACGAACACGAGACGCCGCACATAACTCTTGAAATACCTAGAAGCCCGCACAAACTAGTCGTCGCTAAAATTAGAATATCAAATGAACAACCCGAAGCGACCGACGATCCAGTATTTATTTGGATGAAAGACGGATTCGCTGCATCGAAAGAACTTAGAAAAGCCATCTCCGAGTGGTTGGCCGCCGTTTACAAAGATGGCTTGACTGGCTGGCAGGTTTCCAGACTTTTCTGGGAGGGACAAGCCAAAGCAGTGTCCTGGGGACAAAGGTTGAAAGACGGGTAGTCGAGGCTAAAAAGTAGCTGGTTTACATTCACGACCTTTCCACTTATAATACGAACGTAAACTAATTAAACTTTAAGGAGTCCGAGATGAAAAAGATCGCGATTATAATTTTGCTAGGATTGTTTCTGTATGGATGCAAGACAGAACCGGAACAAGAGACTGCGATGCCGATGAGCGAAGTGATGAAATATATCGAAGAGGTCGCTGGAATGGTCGATTATTATGATCATTTAAGATCAGAATATCCAAATCTAGTTAGAGGGCCAAATGAAATTCAAGGTCAATGTGGCGATTACGCTTTGCTATTTGCATTGAAGACCGGCGCTAAAATAGTTGTTGTTAATACAAATCCTAGAATTGAAAATGGAATATATAAAGTAGCAGGGAAAAGTAATGATTCCTCAATAATAAACAGTATCGAAAAATCATTCACATTAAAAGACAAAAATGGTGATTTACAATCAGGTTATTGGTATACAGATTACGATTTATATTTATATCATCCAAAGATCGGTTTATATAGACTTAATAAAGTAAATAATTACACACCTAAAATTAACTACAATCACGTGTGGAACTTACTCAACACAGTTGAACTTGGAACAATTGAGATTGATGTTAGTAACTATGATGTAAATGGAACTTGGCAACCATAATTAAGTGACTTTTAAAATTAAAATCCAGATTAAACGTCTGGACTTTTCAAAAGGTGACTGTCACCATGAGGGCTTCAAGCAAGGCAATAACGTTCTCTTTGGTCTCAATATCATCGGCTGGGTCGCACTTTGAAAATGTAATTTTTTTTGTTTCTGTTTTCATAATTTTACTTCTCAGGCTTCGTTTGCGCTGAGATTTCTAATTATCTCTTCCGGCGATTTTCCGCTTTTCAGCAAATCTAGTATTTCCTGTCTCGCTCTTGCTTCTCCTTCCTTTCTTCCTTCTTTTCTTCCTTCCTCTCTTCCTTCCTGTAGTCCTTGTCGTTTCGCATAGACCATATTGCTTTGAAGATCAAGCTCATATTTGAGCTCGCTCCTTAGTCGCGCTTGCTCTATTTCGTCCTTACTTATACTTATCAATACTTCACTCGCCATGGCAATTCCCTCCTCGCATCTTATTATCTCGTTTATTTTCCCTCGTTTCTTCTTGTCCGTCAAATACCGGAAAAATATTCCCCACCAAAGGTGTCAGTCACCTTTCCTGAACCTCGCAACATACATCGGCCCCATACCGCTTGATGCATCCGGCAAGATGAGCCTGCCGTATTTTGTTTTTTCTCCCTCGGCAAAATCCGGTTCGTCAAGTTCAATGGCGCTGGCGTATTTTTCCAAAAGCCTGGAAACGGGACCGTCGTTTTCTTCTGGCGTTAGGGCGCAGGTGGCGTAGACCAGTGAGCCGCCGGGCTTTAAAAGCAGAAAGGCGGCGGAAAGCAGCGACCACTGGCGGCGCGAAAGAAAACGCGGCCTTGCCGCTGTCCATTCGGCGAGGGCCTTTGGGCTTTGAATCACGTGGCGCTCGCTTGAGCAGGGGGCGTCAAGCAGGATCGCGTCAAAGCGGTTCCATTCGCTTTTTCTGCCGCCCAGCGAGGCAGCGTCAAAACCGGACACGCTTAGCTGGCGCAGTTTTTCTCCGTCAAGGTGTTCGTTCAGCGTGTTTTTAAGCCTGCGCCGCCTTTCCGCCGAAAGCTCGTTGCAGAGAAGGCTGACATCGCCTGACATGCGGGAAGCCAGCACCAGGCTTTTTCCGCCGGGCGCGGCGCAGGCGTCCAGTATGGTACCGGAAGCCGGAAGCGTGAGTGACAGGGCCGCCAAAACCGAGGCGCGATCCAGCATGTAGGGTTTTATTAGGCCCTCGCTGTATGGGACGGAAGCGGCAGGCAAGAGGAGGCTTTCACGGAGAAGAGCCCAGCGCTCTCCAAAGAGTCTTTCGTAGTAATCTTCAAAGGCCAGGTTCTTTTCCAATTATCTTCCAATTTTTTTTGTTATAAACGTAATGCTTTAACTTGCCAATAGCCTTGGGCAGGGTTTATTTTTTAACAATGAACCATAGGATAAAATCAGTAAACCGCCTTTTCGGCGTATTTTTTCTTTTGTTATGGAAATTGATCTTCGCGCCTTGCCTCTTGGCCGCACCTTTACAGACCGAGTGGTTCGTGGCCGGGGCAGGCGCTGCGACAGCCGGAAGCGATAGCAATTCCGGAACATCAAACCTGCCGCTTGCGTCAGTAAACCGGGCGCTCAGTCTGATAAAAGACGCCTATGCAAAAGAACCATTCGACACCGCGGTCATCACCATTAGAGGCACAGTTACCAATTACGGCGCCGAAACAGGCCAATTCGGTATGGTTACAATCAGAGGCGCAAAAACATTTCCTGCCATTGTTTTGCAGGGATCGGGCGGCGCGAGCGTCATTGACGCCAGGGGCGCGTCTCGCGTGCTCTACATAGACGGCGGTAATAAAGTAACTCTGAAGAACATCACTCTGACAGGCGGCAAGGCCGGTAGCGGCGCGGGGATATGCGCCGAGGGCGGCGACGTTATTGTAGGTGAAGGCTCTGTAATAAAAGGCAATACCGCGGAACGCGGTTCAGGAGGCGGAATTTATTTTGAGGGAAACGGAGCTGTCCTATTGATAAACGGCGGAGAAGTAATTGATAATGACGCGCCCAATGGCTCAGGCGGCGGATTGCTCGTTACAGGTAACGCTTCCCTTCGCGTTAATTCAGGGCGAATACAAAACAATGGCGCCATGAACGGAGGAGCGATCTACTTAAACAATTCATTTTTTGATTTATTGGATGGTGAAATCAGCGGAAATTTTGGACAAGTAGGGGGAGGCATTTATCTGGTCGCAAGCCGCTTTAGAATGTCAGGCGGTCTGATACAAGACAATCGAGCAGGCGGCTCAGGCGGCGGGATAATTATGGGTACTGTGTCGAATGTGCTGGCTGAGTTTTTGATGTCAGGCGGGGAAATTCGGGGTAATTCAACCGGTGGTTCAGGCGGCGGCGTCTTTCTCAATGGCGGAATATTCACCATGTCCAACGGCGCTATTGTGAGCGGCAACAGTTCATCCGCCTCCGATTATCCTGAAGGCGGCGGCGGGGTTTACGTACTGGACGGAACTTTCACCATGAAAGACAAAGCCGTCCTGAGCGGCAACAAAGCTGTCCGTGGAGCCGGGCTTTACCTCAGAGAGGATGCAAGCTTTATTTTTGAAAGTGGGATTATAGAAGACGGCTTCGCGGGTCGTCACGGCGGCGGCATCTATGCTGACGAGGCCTCTTTCAGCATGGGTAAAGGCGCTGTCATTCAAAACAACAAGGCGGTAACATGCGGAGGCGGTTTTTATATGATGAACAATACCGTAACTCTGGAAGCGGGCGCAATGATTCTTAACAACATCGCTGTGGAAGATAATGGCGGCGGAATTTACATCTACAGAAGCGGCGATCTTGTAATGAAGGAAGGCGCGGTAATAAGAGGCAATACCGCAGGCTGGGGCGGCGGCATTTTTATTGAAGGTGAAAGAGGCGCGACCTTAACAATATCAGGCGGCGTTATTGAAAACAACAGATCTAAACTAAACGGCGGCGGGATTTCCGCACAAAATGTCACAGCGATTAATCTGTCCGGAAACACGATAATACGGAACAACGAAGCGCTGAATTCAAACTCAGGGGGCGGCATATACATTAGTGACTGCGCCTGTACCATTAGCGGAAATGTGGTTATAGCCGGAAACAGAGCAAGATACGGCGGCGGGATAGATATAAAAGGAAAAATATCCGTCTGCGCCATGTCCGGAGGTTCTATAGAAAATAACATTGCGGAGCTTTCAGGCGGAGGCCTTTATTTGGGTGATGACGCAACCTTTACCATGAGCGGTAATGCGGTAATAAAGAAGAATACCGGACAATATGGAGGCGGGGTAATAACAGCAGATAATGCGCGTCTGACATTACGGGATTTCGCATTGATTCAAGATAACACCGCGTCAAAGGAGGGCGGAGGAGTGTATGCCGTAGATGGAGGCGTAGTCAGCATGTACGGCAACAGCATCATTCGAAATAACAACGCCGTGTATGGAAGCGGTGTTTACGTAGACGAAGGTAAATTGTTCATAGAAAGCGGGGCAATTACAGGAAATAAAGCTGAAAAATCAGGCGGTATTTATTATGAGGGAGGAAACCATGAGCTGTCAGGCGGACTTATCAGCGGCAATACAGCGGAATACGGAGGCGGTATCCTGGTAGGGAACGGCGCGCAATTAACAATTCGCGGTTCCGTGCAGATATCCGGCAACAACGCAAACTACGGTGGCGCCGTGTATGTCAACACCAAGGGAAAAGGTTTCGTTTTTGAAGGCGGTACAATCAGCGGCAATACGGCACGGACAGGCGGCGGCGGGATCTACGTCAGATACGCGGATACATTTGTGTCGAACGGCGATACGGGTAGAATCGAAGGAAACTCGCCGGATGATGTTTTTGAAAGGCGGGAATCGGCAACTTCGCCATGAGGGCGGACAATAGGTATGCTAACTTGCTTTAAAGCCTGATATTTGCCATAGTTATATACAATGGCTGAAAATAGCGTAATACCCATAGATCAGATTCTTCCCAATAAACTGCCCTTGGTGGCCCTTATGGGCAGACCCATATTCCCGGGAATTTTTACACCCATCATGATTGGAAACCCCACGGATGTTAAGGTCGTCGATCACGCCGTCTCCGGCGATGCTCTTATCGGCCTTGTGATGCTCCAAAATGAGACCGAAACCCCTTCTATCAGCGACCTTTACAAGGTGGGAACCGTTGCAAAAATCGTAAAAAAAATAAACCTTCCGGACGGGGGAGTGAACATCTTCATTTCTACCTTGAAGCGCTTTCAGGTTAAAAAAACCCTTCATCCGGCGGACCCGATTATCGCGGCAGTGGAATACCTTGAAGACGAAGAAGACAACACCGACGAGGTAAAGGCCCTGACCAGGGCGCTGGTCAGCGATATGAAGCAGATTTCTGAAAACAACCCGCTCTTTTCCGAGGAGATGCGCCTTAACATGATCAACATTGATCATCCGGGCAAGATAGCGGATTTTATAGCCAGCATACTGAACATTGATAAAGCGGATCAGCAAAAAATTCTTGAAATTTTGAACGTCCGAAAGAGGATGGAGCAGGTTCTGATATTCATCAAAAAAGAACAGGAGCTGCTAAAAATCCAGAAGAAAATACAAAAGGAAATAAACGAGAAGATTGAAAAATCCCAGCGGGATTATTTCCTTAAAGAAGAGCTAAAGGCGATTAAAAGCGAGCTGGGGATGACCACCGACGCCAAGAGCTCTGAATATTCGCGGTTTAAGGAGAAGCTCGATTCCTTCAAGTTTGAAGGAGAGATTAAAGAGACTGTAGAGCAGGAGCTTGAAAAATTCAGCCTAATGGATCCCAATTCGGCGGAATTCATCGTTAGCCGGAATTATCTTGACGTGATCGCAAATCTGCCCTGGGGAGAACCCGCGCCTGAAAATTTGGAGCTTAAAAAAGCCCAGGAAATTCTTGAAGCCGATCATTACGGGTTAAAAGACGTAAAAAGCAGAATCGTGGAACACCTGGCGGTTAGAAAACTCAGGCGGGATACGAAAGGCTCAATTGTCTGCCTTGTGGGGCCGCCGGGGGTGGGCAAAACTTCTGTGGGCCGTTCCATAGCGCGGTCGCTTGGCAAAGCGTTTTTCCGTTTTTCCGTCGGCGGTATGCGGGATGAAGCTGAGATAAAGGGCCACCGTAGAACCTACATAGGCGCTCTTCCGGGCAAGATCATCCAGGGCTTAAAAATTGTAAAGGCGAAAGACCCTGTTTTTATGATCGATGAGATTGACAAGATGGGCCAGAGTTATCAGGG
>Ga0268262_10006465_pt1 | contig 11219 bp, 12 predicted proteins | sample TergutNc150P3_FD_190354 | JGI IMG/M metagenome (GOLD analysis project Ga0268262, IMG submission 190354) | Nasutitermes corniger P3 segment gut microbial community from laboratory colony in Florida, USA - Nc150 P3 (SPAdes) (version 2) | ecosystem: Host-associated > Arthropoda: Insects >...
TAAGCCGGGATACGGTGTATTTTTCCTGGTACTCGCTCATGTCAAAGCGGAACATGGCGACTCCCATGATGTCGGCTAACTGCCGGGCAAGCTCCGTCTTGCCTACGCCCGTTGGCCCGGCAAAGAGGAAATTCGCTACAGGTTTGCCTTCGGCCCGGAATCCCGCCCGCGACCGTTTTACGGCTTTTACCACCGCCTCAATCGCGCTGTCCTGCCCGAAGATCGTTTCCTTAAGCTTGCTTTCCAGCAGCCGCAGCCTGTCTTTCTCGCTTTCGCCGACCGAACGCTCAGGGATTCGGGCCATTTTTGATACGACCGTCTCGATAAGCGGCAGGCCGATATCGATTGTTTCAATAACTTTGGCGGTCGCGTCGCCGGTCTTGGTTTCGTCCGTCGCGTTATCCGCAATTTCAACAGCCTCGGCAGGTTCGGCGGTTTTCCCGGACTGCCCCGCCCTGATGCGGGCGAAGGCCCCGGCCTCGTCGATAATGTCAATGGCCTTGTCCGGCAGGCGGCGCTCGGCGATGAACTGGACGGAGAGGCGCACCGCCCCCTCAATCGCTTCGTCGCTGTAGCGCACTTTGTGAAATTCCTCGTATTTTGATTTAAGCCCGTGAAGGATGGCGATGGCGTCTTCTTCGGGAGGCTCGTTGATGTCGATTTTCTGGAAGCGTCTGGAAAGGGCGCGGTCCTTGTCAAAAAATTTGCCGTACTCTTCATGGGTTGTGGAGCCGATGCAGCGAAGCTTTCCCGATGTGAGCGCGGGTTTTAACAAATTGGACGCGTCCATCGCGCTGCCTGAAACGGCGCCGGCGCCGACCAGGGTATGTATTTCGTCAATAAAAAGGATCGCCTTTTCTTTTTTCAATAGTTCTTCAATAACCCTTTTGACCCGATCCTCATAGTCGCCGCGGTACTTGGTTCCCGCGATTAACGCGCCCATGTCCAGGGCCATGATGCTGAAGTCTTTCAGCGTATCCGGCACATTGCCCGCGACTATGCGCTGCGCGAGGCCTTCGGTGACGGCGGTTTTCCCGACGCCCGAATCCCCCACGTGAATAGGATTGTTTTTCAGCCTGCGGCACAGCACCTGTACGGTGCGGTCAAGTTCCTCTGTTCTGCCGATGAAAGGCTCCAATTTGTTGTCACGCGCCAGAGCGGTCAGGTCGGTCGCAAAACGTTCCAGGGCGGGCTTCTTTGCGGTCTTGGTTTTCTGTCCCGGCTCGGGCATTTCCTCGTCGGGCAGAGTCCTGTATCTGCCGTCTTCACCGTCCGGATTTTTGGAGTAAGCCGCCGCGCCGCCGCCATGCCCGTGGGAAAGAACTTCCAGTAAATCAAGCCGTTTAACCCCGGCTTTGCGAAGGTAAAAGGCGCTGTGGTTTCTCTCCTCGTCATACAGGGACACCAGAATGTCCGCTACGTCAATCATTTCCTTTTGGGCGGAGCGGCTTTGAAGGACAGCCCTCTCGATGACGCTCTGAAAACCCACTGTCTGCGTAGGTTCTGCGGATGGGCCGGCGACCGTGGGGATTTTTTGCTCAAAATAATTTTCTATTCCGTGTTTGATTTGTTCGGTATTCGCCCCGCACGAGGCAAGCACGCCCTGCACTTCGTCAAAGGAAAGCGCTGCGTAGAGTATATGCTCCGGGGTAAGGTAGCCGTGGTTTCGGACCCTCGCCTCGTTATATGCCGCGTTGATAATAGCCTGTACGTGGCTTGAAATTTTCATACTTCCATTATCCCCGATTTAAGCCGGCTCCACAATACATTTAAGGGGGAATTCGTTCTCCCTTGCCAGAGCGTGCACCTGCTCGGCTTTGGTGGCGGCAATATCCCAGGGGTACTGTCCCACAATGCCTCTGCCTTTTTTATGCACGTCAAGCATAATCCTGTTTGCGTCCGCCAGGTTTTTGCAGAATACGTCCACAAGAACCATCACTACAAAATCCATCGTAGTATAGTCGTCGTTAAGAAGGATAACCAGATATTCGTCCGGCTCCTTGAACTTTTCAACGGCTTTTTCTTTAGATTTGGTAATTGTTTTGCCGTCCATGCCGCTCTATGGATATTATACCACAAAAAGGGACTGGGGACTAGTGTTAGAACAGGGCGGGAATGGCTTCCAGGCCGGTTTTTTCTTCAAAACCGAGGATCAGGTTCATGTTCTGGAGCGCCTGTCCGGCCGCGCCTTTTACCATGTTGTCTATGGCGGTGGTAATTATCAATGTAGAGCCGTTTATATCCAGATGAACGGAAATATCGCAGAAATTTGACTGGCGCACCCGGTTGGTAGCGGCGGTAAGTCCCGCGGGCAGTATTCGGATAAACGGTTCATCCTTGTAAAAATCAACATAAAGTTGGCGTATTTCCGCTGTTTTCACCTCAATTTCTTTTGAGGGCGGCAAATTGGCATTGCTCACGGTTACGCTCCACTGTTCTTTCAAAGGAATGTAAATGACGCTGAGAATCCCCCTGTTTACCGGAGCCAGACGCGGCGTAAAAATCAGGCGCGGCGCGGGATTGCTCCCAGCCATCGCCGCGAGGTTACGCGCAATTTCCGGCGAATGTCTGTGAGAAGCGACTTTGTATGGCGAGACAGAATCGGCACATTCGGCGTAATGGAAGGAACGGGACGGCTCCCTGCCGCCGCCTGTAACGCCTGTAACGGCGTCAATTATGACAGGCATTTCAGCGTGGTTCAGTCCTTTTGCCAGAGCGGGAAACGCGCCAAGAGAGCCGCCTGTGGGATAACAGCCGGGGTTACCGATGATTACAGGGCCTTCCGCGGCAAGGCTTTTTATTTTTTGCCTGTTTAGCTCCGCAAGGCCGTAAATTGATTTTTTATGCAATTCGGGATATATATAATTTTTACCGTACCACGCGCTGTAAACAGGTTCATCATCATCAAAACGAAAGTCGGCGGAAAAATCGATAAAAGATTTTCCTCTCTCAACGCAGGTCTTGGCGAATTGCTCCCCGACTCCGTGGGGCAGGGCGGAAAAGACTACGTCGGCTTCGCTGACAACAGCGTCCGCTTTTACAAGGGGCGCAGATATACGCCCGATAAAATTGGGGTACACTTCCTCAATTTTTCCGCCTTCAAAACTCACTGATGACAGAATCAGATCGTCAATTTTTGAATGTCCCAAAAGAAGCCTGACAAGCTCCGCCCCGGCATAACCCGTAGCTCCAATCACTCCCGCTTTCATCGTATTTCCTTGTCCTTTGAGGATTTTCCAAAACTTCAGTTTTTGGAAAATCTACTTTAGATTTAACGGGAAAACTGGCCTTCTGGGCAGTTTTCCCAGAGCCTTTTACAAAACTAACCGAGTTTTGTAAAAGGCTCTTCTGTAAGCATTTTGTACACCTCGTCCCCTGTTTGGGCGTTTATCAATGAATTGCGCAGCGCCGGGTTTTTCAGCTTCGCGCTGAAATAGGAGAGGGCCTGCAGATAAGAGGTATGCTGGTTGTATGCTGCGGCGATCATAAAAACCAGCCGCACAGGCTCGTCGTCCAGCGGGTTAAAATCCGTAATGTCCACGCGGCTAATTCCGACAGAAACAACAAGATCGGTTATTGACTGAAGCCGTATGTGGGGAATCGCGATGCCCCTGCCAATCGCGGTGCTCATAAGTTCCTCGCGTTTGAGAATCTCATTGGTAAGCTCCTGGCTGTTTTTAACCTGCGGGGCTGTCGCGAGGTTTTTTGCAAGCAGCAGGAGCGCGTCTTTTTTGTAAGGGCAATCCAGGAACAGTACGCGCTGCGGCGAAAGTATCGCCTGCGTCTGCGTCTGTTTTTGCCCTCTGCCCCTGCCTGACGAAAGCCTCTCATTTACCCATTGCTCTATATCCGATTTCTTAAACCGCCAGACCGTCCCGATTTTCCCGGAAGGGATTTCGCCCTTCTGCGCCCAGTCGTACACAGTGCGATCGGACACCCTCAGGTATTTTGCGACTTCTTCTATTGTTAGAATGGCATCTTCAACCATATAGATAATTATAGCATAAAACCGCAAAAAATGTCAATGAGTTCATATTGCCAACATCAACAATAAAAGCTATTATTAACTGAGCGAATCTTTGATTTGGGAGTAAATGTTGAGAAAGAAAATATGGCTGATTGTAGTTATTGTTCTTTTCATAGCGTATTTCTTTTTGGCTGCGCGTACAATTCCCAGACAGATGGTTCTGGTTCCAGGCTGGATTAGTTCGCTCGAATCCGGAGAGGCCGTGCAGATGAAGGAAATTTCCGGTCCGGAAACGGATACCCTGCTGCCGTTCAGTATGGGCAGCCGTTTCGGCTTTGTCCGGCGGAAGGACGGGCGTTTTTCCATAAACAGGACGGCAAGATATAACGTATCGCTTTCCGGCAAATACTGGGCCGAGTACGAAGCGGAACCGAATCGCATAACAATATATGACAACATGGGCGAACAATATACCGTGATCGAAAACCCACGGGGTTATCCCTTTTTCCTTGATGAAGGAGGAGGGCAGGGAAGGATCTTTATCATCGGCAGCGAACAAAATTCCATTTCTGAAATTGACGTTTCAGGCTCATGTTTATGGACTTACGAATTTGTCGCCCAGCTTACCTGCGTGGATGCCGCCGCGGGCCTGCTGCTCGCGGGCACTCTGGACGGATCAATCGTGGTCATTGATTCAAGCGGCGGAAAGGTGTTTTCCTTTGAACCGGGCGGCTCGCGGTATCCGGTGATTCTTGGCTGCGCCATCTCGCGTGACGGTTCGGCCCTGGCGCTCATATCCGGCATTGACAATCAGCGTTTTCTCTTTTTGGAACATTTTGGGGCGGGCTTCGGGGATTACAAAGTGGTGTACCATGAATTCCTTACCGGTAATTTCCGCCGTCCCGTATATATAAACTTTATCGAAAATGACCGTTGGGTGGCTTTTGAACGCGTTGGAGGACTGGGTTTTTATGAGGCGGGCTCCAGGCGCATGACGAAGGTCAATCTGGACGGGGAAATCAGCGCGATTGATCAATCAGGCGGCCAGGGGCTTTTATTCACGGTTGTTTCCATATCCCCGGACAGGAAGGAACTGGCCGGTATCATGCTTCCCGACAGGATAATGGTCGCCGCGCCTTTTAAAAGCGGCGACGTTTTTATGGGCAGGGCGGATTCACAACTGCTAGTCGGCGGCGGACAGAAGATAATAGCTTTTGAATTGGAGAAAAGGTAAATTGATGTTTAAGAGAAATTTATTTACAAGCCTGTTAATTTTCATTTTTTTGATCGGCGGCCTGTTATACGCCATGGATTGGCCCTTGCCTGAGGCTAAAGTAATACAGAACTTTGGAGCAAACAATCAGGGTGCGCCTGATCTTGGAACAATGCTTGAAGGCGAGGGGATAGTGTATGCCGCCGGTCCGGGCGAGCTTATTTTTTCCAGTTCCGGGAATGAGGCTGCTTCACGTTTGCCTTCTCCCCTCGGCGCATGGTCGGCTATTGCACATAGCGACGGGCTGGTCAGCATATACAGCCGCTACAGGGACGAGGGCAGGCAGCCGCAGCCCTCATACATGGATTTGGGAACACCGATAGCGAGAGCCGGTGTTTCCGGCTGGTCACGGAATAACGGCGTGTATTACATTTTGTATGACCGCAAGGAACGGCGCTGGGTAAACGCCCTGATGGTTATCACGATGCCCGCGGATACGGCGGAGCCGAGTATTTTATCGGTACAACTGCAAAACTCAGGCGGCAGACTGCTGGAAGGCGGTCAAATCAGGAATATAAGCCAGGGTAAATACTCTATTATTGTCAATGCTACAGACGCTTTGCTGGACACAAGAGGCCCCCGTCTGCCCCCCCACCGGATACTTTGTTCGGTAAACGGCGAGGAAATCGGGTCTCTCTCCCTTGATACGATGAACGCGAAAGACGGCGTATTATTGGTTAACAGGAACGGCCAGGTTCCCGCAAAGCGGGTATATGCCAACTATCCGGCTTTTGAAATAGGCGAAGTTCAATTTACCCGCGGACAGGCCAATCTGGAAATTATCGTGCTTGACCTTGCCGGAAATTCCCGCAGTACCCTAATCCGCATTATTGTTGAATGAGGCACGTATTGACACTCGTAAATCTTTTTCGTATATTGGAGTATTATGATTTTTCCCATTAGAGAGTTAATCGAATACAACAAAAATACCTATGAAATTACCGCAGCCGCGTCGCGCCGCGCCTACCAGCTTTCCATGCTGATGGACAAGGAGTCGAAAGAAGAGTACGACGGCAAAATGGTCGCCCTTGCCGCGCGTCAGGTTTTTACGGAAGAAGTAGAATTCCGCCTGGAAGCCGAGTAACAGATAACAATTAACAGGTAACAGGTAACAGGTAACAAAGAGAAGAGGACTATGTACAACGCTCAATCCTTATATCAACGCTTATTTTCTTCCTTTGTTAATTGTTAATTGTTATTTATTATGACAGTCTTAGTAGTTTTTGGCCCGACAGCGTCGGGGAAAACCGATCTGCTCCTGCGCCTCTTTGGACAAAGCGGTTCCCCAAAAGCGGAAGTAGTTTCGGCGGATTCCATGCAGGTGTACCGGGGCATGGATATAGGCACTGCAAAGCCTTCCCCCGAAGAGAGGCTTCAGCTTCCCCATCACCTCATTGACATCCGCAATCCCGATGAGCAGTTTACTGCCGGGGATTTTGTCCTTCTGGCAAAAAAAGCCATAGATGATATTAGTCGGCGCGGCAGAATCCCCATTGTTTCCGGCGGCACGGGCTTTTACCTGAAAAACCTTGTTTTGGGGCTGCCTGAAGCCCCGCCCTCAGATCAGGCGATCCGCGACACGCTCAAAGCGGAGCTTCATGAAAAAGGCGCCGCCGTGCTAATGGAGGAGCTTGCCCGCTTTGATCCCGTGAGCGCGGGAAAAATCCACCTGAACGACGAATACCGCCTGTTGCGCGCCCTGGAAGTACAGCGCCTCTGCGGGCGGCCTTTAAGCTCGTTTAACATGTCAACAGTGGACAGTATGCCCAAATACGATTTCCGCATCATCGGCATTTCCCGCCCCAGGGAAGAACTGTACAAAAGGATCAACGCCCGCTGCGCCGCCATGTTTAAGCAAGGCCTGCCTGACGAGGTACGCAGACTGTACGAAGCGGGATACACCCCGCGCGATCCCGGCCTGCGGGCAATAGGCTACCGCGAGTTTTTTGTGGAAGACCCGCCGGCTTCAGGCCTCTTCCGCCTTTCGCAGGATATTGCCGGAGTTCAGGAACTGGTCGCCATGAACAGCCGCCGTTACGCCAAACGCCAGATCACTTTTTTTTCTTCGCTACCGGGGGCGAAGTGGGTGGAGCCAAATGAACAATCCCATCTGTCATTTGACAAACAACAGATGAACCGTCCGCCAGAACCCCTGGCTCCGAGCCTGTTAATACCAAAAAGCCCTGGATAAGGTTATGGGAAAAGATACCAAAGGCGAACTCTTTAAGGCGGTTCTGAAAGGTCTTTCTTAATCCCTGTTATTGAAATTTTGGTCACCCAGGCTTGACCGAAGTGACAGTTTTATTTCCTGTATAACCTATGTCCGCTTATTAATGGACTTGGCAGGGGTAATTATACTCATTTGCAGTCCCAGGGCGGTAATGAGTTTCTGGATGGTGGCAAATTCTGGGTTGCCATTTTCGGAGAGGGTTTTATAGAGGCCTTGGCGGGAGATACCCATTTTTGCGGCAAGGTCGGTCATGTTGCGAGCGCGGGCGACATCGGCCAGAGCACGGGTGATTTCAGAAATATCCCCGCTCTCAAAGGCCGCTTTTAGATATTCGGAAATAAATTCCTCATTATCCATGTGTTCAGTTACATCCCATTTCTTGAGTTTCAAAGTCATTTTTTACACCTCCCTGGCAAGTTCGGCTGCTTTTTTAATATCCGCTTGCTGATTACGCTTATCGCCTCCGCAAAGAAGAATGATTAATTTATTGTCTCTGATAACATAATAGAGTCGGTATCCGGGTCCATAATCGATTCTCATAGTCCGGACTTCTCCGGATTCGGTTTTCCAATCGCCGAAATTTCCATACCTGGCTCGATCAAGTCGTTTGTCTATACGGGCTTTGACTCTTTCGTCCTTCAAGGAGTCAAACCATTTTGTATAGACTTCGGTTTCATAAACCTGATATTCGGCAATCATTGTGTTTAAACAGCCTATAATTAATGGTAAACCATAGTTGACAATAAGTCAAGTGTAAAATTTTAAATTTACCTAATACATAGTTGAAACGGCTCCCAAGCGTAACCGTTATCAAAAATTATCCAGGATTTTTGAAAGAGCCGCATTTGCCATCTTTATTATTTCATTTTTTTGTGTAGGCGCAAGTTTAATAGAATCCGTAAAACCTGACAGATTAACAGGTTCATTTTTAAACAAATGCCATGATTCAATTTCAAATGCAATAGCTATCCGCTCAATCATTTTTACGGAAGGGAATCGTTTGCCGGATTCGATTTCTCCAATATATCCAGTAGAAGAACCGCACAACTCAGCTAACTGCATCTGGGAAATACCGCGTAATTTCCGATATGCCTTTAAATTGGTAATAAAAAGTTCTTGTACGGTCAAATCTTCAATATCTCCTCTCTAATACTTCTTTCCCCAATTAATAGCCAGTTTTGAGCGTTATCTATGTTATTAGCGTATAAAAGCACCCTTGACACTTCGCTAATAGATATATTATGATGATTTATGTGTTATTAGATTGTGTTTTATTGGAAATTTAAGGGGTTTCTTGTGAAATCGAATTTACTGTAGGCAGGAAATGGCATGGTTTTCCCAAGTTTTGTTTTTATTTTGTTTTTTCTTCCAATACTGTTGATCTTGAATTTTTTAGTGTTCCGAAATAACCTGAAGCGGCAAAATATTCTTTTACTGGCAGCGAGTCTGTTTTTCTATTCATGGGGTGAGCCGGTTTTTGTATTCACTATGCTTGTCTGTATTTTAATAAATTGAACATGAACTGGAAAACCGGCTGTTTAACTGGGACGATTTTTCATCAGGTGTTATCAGATTTATCACCGGACTTGGAAAGAAAGTAATCATAGCAAACGTTATTGCGCCGGCCGCTGATTTTACGTTTGGAAAAGACCCTTCTACCTTGTCTATATCTGCCGCATGGCTTGGGGCAGCGGCGTATGCGCTGCAAATATACTTTGACTTTTCCGGTTATTCCGATATGGCGGTTGGTTTGGGTAAAATGTTCGGGTTTCATTTTTTGGAGAATTTCAATTATCCGTATATTTCACGCTCAATTTCCGAATTTTGGCGTAGATGGCACATCTCGTTATCTACATGGTTTAGAGATTATGTTTACTTCCCGTTGGGAGGCAGCAGGGTAAATAAACGGAGGCTGATATTCAATCTGTTTGTAGTTTGGGCGTTGACTGGTTTGTGGCATGGAGCAAGCTGGGCTTTTATCGGCTGGGGATTGATGTTTTTTTTCCTGATAGCGTTTGAAAAAGTTACCGGGTTTGGCAAATTGCTGGAAAAGCTGCCGGTATTAGGTAATTTATATACGCTATTCTTCGTTTTGTTGGGATGGGTGCTTTTTCGCGCGGGCGGCGGTTTTCACGCGGTAAATTATTTACTCGCCATGTTTGGACTGAAATCAAACCCGTTTACCGGAAGGGATACATATATCGTTATTGAATACTCATTCACTTGGATCATTGGCATTATAGGATGTCTGCCTGTTGCAAGAACGCTCACACAGGAGAGATTCTCCGGAAAAACAATCTTGTTATTGTTCAAATGGGCTTTTTTTGCGTTTGTATTATTGCTGTCAATGGTGTTGATAAACGGAAGCAATTACAATCCCTTTATATATTTTAATTTTTGAGGTAATGAAGATGACTAAAACAGCCAAGATTAACCGCCTTTGCGCATTATGCTGCGTTCTGGCGTTTTGCGCCCTGTTTGCCCGAAAAACCGGATTCTTTTATACTGAAAAGTTTCTCAAGGTAAAAGCGGACATAGAGAGATTTTATGCTGTACCTCCAAAGAAAGATTTTTTGTATCGATTATTCTTTGATTATATAAAAATAACCAACCGGAAACATATCAACGGCGTTACCATATTGAATGACGGCAGGCTGATGTTGGATGTGGATCATCCAATAATATATTTGAATGAAAGAGCGGACGCAATTACAGCGCTAAAAGAATACCTTGAAAAAAAAGATACCCCGTTTCTCTACATCCGTGCACCGAGCAAGCTCCGTGATAACACACAACTGCCAAAGTTGTATGATAATGACATAATCATGAACGCTGACAGATTTACCGCGCTGCTTAACGACAGGGGCGTTGACATTCTTGATTTGCGTGAACAAATGACATGCGATAATTTGAATTTCGCGGACGCATTTTTTTATGGCGATCATCACTGGACTGCTGAAACAGCGTTATGGGCTTTTGGCAAAGTCGGCATGATTATGAACGACAAATATGGATTTCAATTGGACGAAAAGATATGGAGTCCGCAGGAATACGATTTTTTTGTATATCGCAAAGAGTTTTTAGGTTCTGAATCTTCAAGAATAAACGATCCCCGTCTTAAAGAAGATATCACAGTGATAATTCCCAGGTTTCATACAGAGTTTGAAATTTATAACAAAATCGCGGACGAAAATAACAACGGTACCGTAACGGAAATGGCAGCGTCAGGCGGTTTCCCGGATGTTTTTACGCCAAAAGTGAAGAACAAAAACAATGAAGCGTTTACTTATGCTGACCTGAATTCTTTTGGAAGCGGTTTTTGGCAGTATAAAAACTTAACGGCCCGGGAACAGAAAAAAATCTTGTTGGTATCGGATTCCTTCGCGTATCCATTTGTAACATACTTGGCGTCCGCGCTTTATTGCGTGGATTATCTTTATCTTGACAACGCGACAAATAAAAAATTATACCCCATTCTTGAAAATGAAAATTATGATCTTGCTGTTTTCCTGGTGTCCGATTTTGTTATTTCATATTATACTGCCCCGTCATTTGAAGATGACAGACTATTTATAGGCAGTCCTCCATATCGGTAGAAGTACAGAGAACGCCTGAATGTGAGAAATAAAACGAGGTCACACTCCGGGAACAGTTACCAAATTTCCGCCGCCTCTTCCATTGCTCATTGCTCACTTCTCACTTATTATTGATTTCAAGTGAAAATGTGAATGATCTGATTTGAAGGACAG
>Ga0268262_10006466_pt1 | contig 11218 bp, 9 predicted proteins | sample TergutNc150P3_FD_190354 | JGI IMG/M metagenome (GOLD analysis project Ga0268262, IMG submission 190354) | Nasutitermes corniger P3 segment gut microbial community from laboratory colony in Florida, USA - Nc150 P3 (SPAdes) (version 2) | ecosystem: Host-associated > Arthropoda: Insects > Digestive...
ATAAGTTTGTATTTAAGGTCGAAGCCTTCCCGCCTGTTATCTTTTAAACCTTCCGCAGCTGCCTTAAGATTATTCAGCAAGCCGTTAAATATTCCCTTTCCCATACTTTATTATCGAGGCTTTGTAGGGCAATGTTATCGGTTTGTTCCTATCAATCTTGAGATCTGTGGCTAAACTTTAAATTGCTGCTATTAATCAGCCTTGAAAATGCGTGATTTTTTTTATCATATACGATATGGATCGGTTAAACACCTTTAATGACTACCTTTACCGCGGAAGTTATCGGAGATAAAACCAATATCCTTATTGCAGGCAATTTACTCAAAAAGGGACTGCCAATAGACTTCATACATGAGACTACCGGACCTATTGACAGCCATACGGAACTGTGTAAAAATTCCCTGGAAGGTACAGAATGGTTAAAAAGATAGTTTCAAGTATTTTATATTCCGAAAAGGAAATTGAGCAAAGGGTAAGCGAATTGGCCAGCCAAATTGAAAGCGATTACGCGGGAAAGGAACTCATAATCATTTGTGTATTGTCTGGAAGCATGACATTCGTTACAGATTTGACACGCAGAATCGGCGATAAGGTTGCTGTCAGGATAGATCTGCTTTCTGCTTCAAGCTATGAAGGTGAGAAAACAACCGGCAAGGTTCGCATCAATTTAGACGTAAAGGCAGAATTACGCGATAAAGATGTCATTATCGTCGAAGATATAATTGATTCGGGGGTTACGCTTGACTATATCATATACCACTTAAAGTACCAGAAGCCGAAGAGCTTGAAGATATGTGCGTTATTAAACAAGCCTAGCTGTCGATGGAAAGGAATCAATATTGATATTGATTATCTAGGTTTTTCCATTGACGATCATTTCGTTGTGGGGTATGGGCTGGATTATGAACAGCAATACAGAAATCTTCCGTACATAGGGATTCTATCGGATGCTTGAGCGCTCCCCTTAATGGCATACATACTACAAAACTTTTAAACCTCTTGAAGCGCCAGATTTCGGGTCCGGGTTTCTTAATAATTCTGTCGAACTCACGTTAAATAATTACTGTTAAGACGAAGCGTCGCCTTGTTCGACATCCATAAGTTTATTATAGTTTTTTCTGAGAGCGGCCATCTTGGAATGTTGTTGAGACCTTTTGGCATTAATTTCCCTTAAGAAAGTCCGAATTTCTCTACAAGCGGCCTTTTTATCTCCAACGTTCTGCATATAATATATACTTTCAGTCAAAGAATAATAATACTCCATGTTAAAGCCATCTACAAGATGGCTATCTCTCAAAGCTTCATCATTATTATCACTAATATAATGGTCTCTAAAGTCACTAAACCTTTCCACTGAAAAGTCAATAGCTTCCTTAATTTCAGTATCGGCTTCACTATCGTCCTTCTTGTCATTCTTTTTAATCTGATACAAATTAAGATAATAGTACCCATAATATAAATCACTATAAGCATCATCCTCCTTTGAAAACTCTTTACATTGATCCAAGGCTGCTTTAGAAGATTTCAAATAGTCATTAGCCTTTCCAAAATCGCAATTAAGAGGGTTAATAGATGTATAGCCGTATAATAATGCAAGTCTAATATTGGTAAACCAAATAAACCACAATGTGAGATTTTTATCTTCTAAAACCTTGTCCTTAATACTCTCTAAACCATTTTTCAATTTTTTAAATTCATTATTCGGAATTGGCGTTTGAAGAGCATTAGAATAGAAAAACAAGTTATAGTTTAACTCTATTAGCTGCTTTACATAATAAAGTGCATCCGTTCTAGGGTTTTTAATTCTCGACAACAAGTTGTTTAGACTCTTTGCGTCATTATTGTAATAACAAGCTTCGATACTATGCAACAGACGATTTGCCAGGTCAATCTCTTCCGAATAAGGTATAGGCACACTAGAACTGAATTTACTAAACAGGCGCTTTGTACCAGCCCAATTATTTAATATGTCGAGTTTATTCAATTTTGTTTGTTTATTCCAATCATCAATGAAGCGATCAGCAATTTGCTTTGCAATACCCTCAACACACACGTCTCCGGTGACCCAGACATCACTTCCCTTAAGCTCATTTGCATATGCTTGTCCATCTGGATTGATAAGATATACAAATATTTTTTCGGGACACCTCCCGGCTAAGTAAGTCCACATAAATTTCATATTGTCATTGCATTTCAGTTTAGGTATAAGGTTTTCATCTTCTAACAAAAACCCTCCTATTATGATGACATAATAAGAGTAATCGAATATTTTAGCCTGAATCTGCCTATCAGAAGAAAGACATTGCATACATTCGAAAGTATAGCTCTTTAAGTGCTTCCCTAGTTCTTCCCTAACCTTTTCCGCAATATTTATGTCACTTTTTTGTTCGTACAGTATGCATATTTCTCCGATCATGTACACGCCTCCAAAGTTTTAGTTTTTTTTGTGTTAAAATGCAACTTACTTTTCTTTACAGGAATATTTAACGATTTGGCCTTGAGAAACTTCTCAATATCAGAGAATTTTTCATTATTAGGAGCCGTTAAAATTTCTTCAATACAACGTATGTTGAAAGGTACAAGTATAGATGATGTCTCAGTCTTGAAGGGAAATACCTCTCGCATAGTCACTTCATTAAATAAATTTATCTTAAACCGCCATTCGTTTTCAAAACTCCATTCTTTAATTTTTTTTAATCCCACTTCTTTCAAGGAAACATTCCCATTCGGTAATATTACATCTTTGGATATATCTTTCAAACCCATATCATATCGGATTCTAATAGGCCCATAAACTTTATCAATACCTATAGACCTTTTATTAGCGTATTCGTAAGGGACAGTTATGGAATTAATAGTAACTACAGGTATATGACAATTTGAGTGTGCGTCCAACATATAGGCATCATTTTCATTATATGTAAACATGGGGACTTTCATTTTTATTCTAACACCTTTCATTTCTGTGTATAAGTGCCATAAATTGATTGATTCTTCCTCTTGGTCATTCCAACATGATACATATACAAGTGTTTTTTTATAATCCTTTTCATCAACAACATCACCGAAACCGTCATAGGGGTCGTTTAGTTCAGCGAGGCGGTTAAAGAGAATTGTCCTGGATTCTATTATCAATTTCAATTTTTCAACCGAAGTATAGTGATATAAGTACATCGGAATCATCTAACCATCTCCGTTTTATATGTGCAAACACTATGACGGGATTAAATATCCCTTATAATTTTGCCTCTCAAATACCCTTATTAAAATACCATTTTTCAAAAAAAACGTCAAGGAACGGAATAGAGCAGCCCAAAAAACAACGCCTTCCAAAAAAGCTCACGCTTAGTGACAGTCAGCATTTTTTCCTAGGAGCCTGTCAGACTTAGGCTAAAAACAATGCTAATAGCATGAATTTTGATGAAAAATTTTCGTTATTTAGCAAAAACCAAGCTATTAGCATGATTTTCTTACAAGTCCGACAGGCTCCCAGGGCGTCTTCACACTAGACAATACGATAAGGAAAATATCAATTTATGTGCCACAAAACCCCAAAAAAGGCGGTTTGCTACCATAATTAATGAAAATTCCGAAAAAACAAGGACAAAAATTGGCTTTTGGAGTTCCAAAATGTCTCTTTTTCCTGGTGTGAACACGCCCTAGTGTTGCTTAACAGGCCTACGTTATTTATAATGTAGATCTTTGGGAAAAAAATCGGTAATTTCTATATTTTTCCCAAAAAACCAAAGCAAAACAAATCTCCATGCCGTAAAGGTATATCAATTTAGGGAATACGCTTGCGTAAAAAACGCATATTTGCTAAAGACGCTTTTTATCATATTATTTCCCGAACTAATGATAAAATCCGTGTTTTCGAGAACCGTCTTGGCCGGAAAATAATGCTTTGCATTTTCCTCTGCGTTACTCTGTGCCCTCTCCGTGGTTTTCTTTCTTGCTATTTCTTTAAGCTAAGGATTACTGGGCGATACCCGCGAACCGCTGCCCGTGAAACCAGGGTCGGCACAGCTGGAAGACAATGAATACCAGCGGAACGGGACATGCAGCATTTTTATGTTCACCGAGCCGCTTTCGGGCAGACGTTATTTCGAATAACTTTTGGCTTTGTCTGAAACCGCCACGCAAAGCCTTGCAAGGGCGCACGGCGTGTGAGAGTAAAGGCAACGTCAAAACGTGCGTAGATGAAGGCCACTCTTATAATTGACCGCGATAGCGGTCTCCAATTCTAGCCCGCGGCAGGGCTTTGCGCGACGCTTCAAGCTTAGTCGGGTCTATTCGTATAAATTGGATTTTCTGGGGCTTCCTTTACTAAGGGCCTTAAATATTGTAACCTCAGAATCATGTTCAGAATCAAAACCATGAATAAAATATCTCCACTGGGGCTGGATGTTTTTCATGCGGCCCGATACGAAGTGGGCAGTGAAGTTTCCGACCCCGACGCAATACTGGTCAGAAGCGCGGATCTTCATTCGATAGAAATTCCAGGCTCCGTACTGGCCATTGCAAGGGCCGGCGCGGGCTATAACAATATACCGGTTTCTGCATGTTCATCGAAGGGAATCGCCGTTTTTAACACACCCGGCGGAAACGCTAATGCGGTAAAAGAGTTGACCTTGGCGGCGTTGTTTCTTTCAGCAAGGAACATAGTCGGCGGTATTAACTGGTGCAAAACAATTGCGGACAGGGCCGGCGAAGTGCCCGATCTGGTAGAGAAGGAAAAATCCCGCTTTGACGGCCCGGAACTCAGGGGCAAAACCCTGGGCGTGGTTGGACTTGGCGCGATTGGAGTAATGGTTGCCAATGACGCGTCTGCCCTGGGTATGAATGTAATCGGCTACGATCCTTTTATCTCGGTGGAAGCCGCCTGGAATCTTTCACGTTCTGTGGCCCGCGCCGAAACACTGGAAGGACTTCTGTCAAAAGCCGATTACGTAAGTTTGCATCTGCCTTTAAACGATAACACAAAAGGACTTTTAAACGCTGAAAAGCTCCGCTTCATGAAAAACGGGGCAAGGCTCATAAACCTGGCCCGCGGGGGACTGGTTGTCGAGGCGGCTGTCATCGAGGCTCTTAATTTGAAAAAACTCGCCGCCTACATTACCGACTTTCCAACGGCGGAACTTTTGGCCTGTCCCAAAGTAACGGCCATCCCCCATTTAGGGGCATCCACTCCCGAAGCGGAAGACAACTGCGCTATTATGGCGGCGCAGCAGTTGATGGCCTACCTTGAATCGGGGGAAATAAAAAACTCGGTAAACCTTCCGCGCTGTCATTTGGAAAAACGCGCCCCGTCAAGGCTTCTGGCGATAAACCGGAACATCCCCAACATGGTCGGTCAGATAACGTCTATTCTGGCAACGGAAAATATAAACATCACAGACCTTATTAACCATCACCACGACGATTACGCGTACAATATCATTGATACGGAACAAAGCATAAACGAAAAGACCCTTGAACGGATTAAAAAGATCGAAGGGGTTATACGAGTGCGTACGATAAACTAATCACAGGCTGCGCCAGTACCTTGCCGCGTAAGGTTTAAAGGATTCCCTTAACAGAACCCTGGAAAACCCATCCGTCCAGGAAGGAAGATCAAACAACACTTTTTTTATTTTATCCCGATCAAGAGATTCAATGAATTTGACAAGCAGGGCTTCCCCCAAACCGAGGCCCCTGTATTCCGGTTTTACTTCCAGGCTTTGAACATAAAGCGCCGCGTCTTTCAGAGCGCCGGAAATATAGCCGGCAAAATCTCCGCTTAAAGACTCGACGATCATTCCGAAAGAAGGGCCCGGAGTGTTGCGAAATGAATTCACATCACGGGCAATGACTTCAATGTCAGGGTTTGACCCGGCTTCTGCCAGATTTTTTTTTAACTCATCAACGCAACGGCAGTGCAGGGCCTCGGCCTGAAACATGTCCTGAGCCTCAAAGGGACGAAATGAAAAATCCTCCAGAACAAGATCGTCCGTATCCTCAGGCTCGACGCCTATCTTCTCAAGCCCCCATTCCTCCCTAAGGCCGTTATACCAGCGCCAGATTTCCCGCTTCATTTCTTTTTCTTTAAGCGAATACCACATCTTTTCCGCTTCGGGGTAACGGCTAAGGGCATCCTTAAAAGCCCTGAAAACGCCCTTTCCTCTGCCAAGGGCGGAACTTAATTCTTTGGAAATAACAGGGTTACGGAACCCGGCGGCGAAACGTTCCATAAGTCGGAAGCCGTCGGAGGAATCCCATTCGGGGAGACTGATGAAACGCACTCCGCCTTCCCCGTCGTCGTCATCCAAATCTTCACCGAAAAACTCCGGGTCATCCAGCCCGCCTGAGACCACGCCTTCAACAGTGTCCAGAACGAAATTCCCTTCCTGGTCTTCCATCGCGAAGAGAATATCGTCAATGAGGGCTTTGGTTAGTTCAAAACGCATGGGGATATTCTATTACAAAACAGATAAAAAATCCATCAATGGAAACAGTTCAAATCAACATATCCTGCGTTTATTGATATATTTTAGCAAACAGCATAAAATAATATTAGTAATTTATAAGGTAAAAAAATGAATAAAAAACAACCTAAAGAAAAAGAAAACAAACATCATATTGCTTCCGGCAATTCTGCCGCTTCCTCATTGTTAATGATTACCTGTTCATTGTTAATCGCTCTTTCTTTTCTCTCCTGCAAAAAAGAAAGCTGGAAACCCGGTATGCCCATCGCGAAAGAAAACGTAAAAATCGGAGTAGTCTACATAACCGACCCTTTCTCTGAAAGATCCGGTTACGCCTACGCTCATCAGACAGGTATAGAGGAAATGAAAAACAATCTTGGCTTGACTGACAACCAGATATTATACAAAACCCACATAGACGACGTGGATTTGATAAGCATTGAAAACGCACACCGCGAACTCATCGCGCAGGGAGCCAACATCATTATTTCAACAAGTTGGGGTTATATGGACATCTGTGAACAACTGGCTCAGGATTTTCCGTCCGTTATATTCGCAATTATAGGGGATAAATACAATGACACCAATCTTACCAATTACTACGGAAAAATTTATCAGGCGCGTTACCTCTCAGGTATTGCCGCGGGCATGAAAACAAAAACCAACAAAATCGGTTTCGTAGCTGCATGGGGAAAAGATAACAGCGACATAACCGGAGGTATAAACGCCTTCGCACTCGGAGTGGAAAAGGTAAATCCCAAAGCGCAAATTTACGTCAAAGTTACATATAGCTGGTTTGATCCAATGGGAGAAACGTTCGCGAGCCGCGCCCTCATCGCCTCCGGCTGTGATGTTATCGCTCACCACACCGCCACGCCCACACCCATGATAGAAGCCGAAAGAGCCGGAGTATGGGGAATAGGCTACAGTACCGATATGAGCGCTGACGCTCCCGCCGCGGTCATCACTTCGGTAATATGGCGCTGGAGCGCGTATTATACATTCCTGGTGCAAAGCGTAATAGACGGCACATTTACCACCGCCCCCTGGTACGGCTCACTGAAAGACCGGGTAGTTGACCTTGCCCCCCTCAATAAAAATATCCCCCTGGACGCGGAAACCGCCCGAATAATTGACGAAGAGCGGCGGCGCATTGAATCCGGCGCGTTTAACGTGTTCAGCGGAGTAATGGAAACCAACAACGGCAAAAGTATCGGAAAGGAAGGCGGAAACCTGACCGATGATGAAATCCGTAACGGAATGAACTGGTATTACCGCACGGTGACAGAATGAAAATATTTCCCCTGCCGCGTTTAGTATCGCGTAACAATTACCTTCAGTTGATTTTCGTATTCGCCGCCTTCGCGCTCATGGCAATCACTTCATTTCTCTTTATCGGACGCATATTGCAGAACCGCCTGTCAAGCGAGGCGAACGAAATGTTGTTTTCCGCCGAATCGAACGTGAGGGCAGGCCTTTCGGAAGCGGAAACAACCCTCCTCAATTCCTATCACATAATAAAGGATATGATAGAACGGAACGCCAAGCAGGAGGAAATAATTAATTACCTTACCTTCACCAACGAATGGATACGCAAACACGATCAGGGGCTGATGATTTACGACGGTATTTTCGCGTATATCAACGGGGAATTTTACGACAGCGTCGGACTCAACGCCGGCGGCTCTGATTATATTCCGCAGACGCGCCCCTGGTATCAGATAGGGATACGGAGCGGCAAATCCGTCGCCTTCACCGTACCCTATAGAGATTGGCGAAACGGAAATACCATTATGTCCGCCGTTCGGAACATCGACCTGGAAAACGGCGATATGGTGGGAATCATCGTCTTAATCATTAAGATTGATTGGCTGGTAGAATATGTAGATTCGCTTGCACTTGCGTCAGGCGGTTACGGAATGCTCCTTAGCCAAAACCTGACATTTATGACTTACCCTGACAACACGTTCATAGGCCGTCAGCTGCGGGATTTAGGCGGCGAATATGTTGACGTAGCCCGAAAACTGCGTTCAGGAAGTGAGATGTCCGCCGTCAGAATAAAAAATTCAAACGGCAGTTCCGCGATCGTTTTTTTTAAGCGTATCTTTAACAACTGGTATATAGGGATCACAACCCCCCTGTCCCGGTTTTACTACGATCTTTATGATTCCGCCCGTATACTCATCGTGTTAGGGCTGGTTCTCGCCCTGTCGCTGTGCGCAATACTGCTGCGTTTAGCCGTAGCGAGAGCACGCGCCGTAGAAAAATCCATCAGCCTTGAACGCGCCCTCATAAAAACAATGGCGGAACTGGTAGAACGCCGCGACGACATAACAGGCGGCCACATAGACAGAACACAACGGGGAATTAAAATACTGTTAGACGAAATTCACAAAAACGGCATTTATAGGGAAAAAACAAAAGACTGGGACATAGACCTGATAACCCAATCCAGCCAGTTACACGACATCGGTAAAATTTCCATAGAAGACAGAATCCTGAAAAAACCCGGCAAGCTCAGTGAAGATGAATTTAACGAAATGAAAAAGCACACGACATTCGGAGAGCAAATAATAACAAAAATTGAGACCATGGCAAAAGAAAACGAATTCCTGAAATACGCAAAGATTCTCGCCGTCAGCCACCATGAAAAATGGGACGGCACAGGTTACCCAAAAGGGTTAAAGGAAAATGAAATACCCCTATTGGGACGCATCATGGCGATTGCCGACGTATACGACGCGCTTGTTTCCGAGAGATCATATAAAAAGGCGTTTACGCACGAAGAAGCCGTCAAAATAATTATAAACGGCAGGGAGCAAAATTTTGACCCCCTCCTTATTAATCTGTTTCTGATAGTTTCTGACAGGTTCAAATGAGCCGCAATATACCTTCGGTTCTTGGCCTATGTTTTATTTTTTTTCCGAATAGCCGCGCAAATACCCTCTCTCTCCGCCTCTTATACCCAGTTTTTCTGCCTTGGCGAAATCCGCATCGGCTTTGTCGGTGTCGCCTACACTCTGGTATGTAAGGGCCCGGTTGAAATAAGCCAAAGCGTAAAAGGGGTCAATCCTTATAGCCGCGGTGTAATCAGCGATGGCATGTTCATTGTCGTTTTTAAACCTATACGCGAGGCCTCGGTTACTATAAGCAATAGCAAAATCCGGATCCAGCTTTATAGCCTGTGTTAAATCCTCAATGGCATGGTCAAAGTCTTTTCTCCCTTGCCCATATGCGACGCCCCGGTGACTATAAGCAGCAGCGTTACTGGGATCAAGCTTTATAGCCTGGTCGTAATCCGCTATGGCGCTGTCAAAGTCCTTCCTGTCGTATAGATACGTATAGCCACGTTCAAAATAGCCAATGGAATTATCGGGATTTAGTTTTAGGGCCGTATCGCAATCAGCAATAGCACGGTCATAATCTCGCTCCAAATTATAAGCTTTGGCACGGTAGGCATAAGCGTCTGAAAAATCGGGATCCAGGCTTATGGCTTCGGTGAATTCCGAAATAGCGTTATCAAGATCGTTCTGATCGATGAAATTTTTGCCGTTATCAAAATGTTCGTTTGCAGAAGATTGTTTTTCCATTTGGACACCTCCAAGTGGACAGTATACAACCGAAAGAGGGTTATGACAAGAGAATGGGGACTGGGGATCAGGGACTAGGGAATAGGGTTTTTGTTAGGTAGCGTTGAGTGTAATTAACAAGCATAATAATCGTAGGCCTTCTCTATTCCCTATTTTATTCGTGTTGGTTCGTGGTAAAATCTTTGTAAGCATTTAGGTATTCCAAAGCAATAGCCGCACAAGAGACATCACTGCCCATACCCCAGTTCCTTTGCCTTAGCGAAATCCGCATTGGCTCTGGCCGTGTCGCCTTTGGCTTGATATGCAATACCCCGACTATTATAACCTGTTGCATAATTGGGATCAAGCCTTATACCCTGGGTGTAATCCGCAATGGCGCTGTCATAGTCTTTTTTACCATATTGATATGCATCACCTCGGTTGTAATAAGTGCCAGCATAATTGGGATCAAGCCTTATAACTTCAGTATAATCAGCGATGGCATGGTCATACTCCTTTTTACCGTACTGATACACATTACCCCGGCTGTAATAAGCGCCAGCGAAATTGGGATCAAGCCTTATAGCCTGGGTGTAATCCGCTATGGCGCGGTCGTAGTCCTTCTTGCCTTCCCTATATGCAACGCCCCGGTTGTTATAAGCAAAAGCGTAATTGGGATCAAGCCTTATGGCTTCGCTGTAATCCGCTATGGCGCGGTCGTAGTCCTTCTTGCCTTCACCATATGCAACGCCCCGGTTGTTATAAGCAAAAGCGTAATTGGGATCAAGCCTTATGGCTTCGCTGAAATCAGCGATGGCGCGGTCGTAGTCCTTCTTGCCTTCCCTATATGCAACGCCCCGGTTGTTATAAGCGCCAGCGAAATTGGGATCAAGCCTTATAGCCTGGGTGTAATCCGCTATGGCGCGGTCGTAGTCCTTCTTGCCTTCCCTATATGCATCACCTCGGTTGTTATAAGCAGCGAAGTTGGGATTAAGCCTTATGGCCTGGGTGTAATCCGCAATGGCATTGTCATAGTCCTTCTTACCGTATTGATACACTGGACCTTACCCCATCCGGTGGACACAAAAATAAGCGTGGAATAAAACTGAAGGAGAGGAAAAGATGGGGAAGAAAGGTACAGAACGGCGTGTTTACACGAAGGAATTCAAAGCCGAGGCGGCAGCA
>Ga0268262_10006467_pt1 | contig 11218 bp, 10 predicted proteins | sample TergutNc150P3_FD_190354 | JGI IMG/M metagenome (GOLD analysis project Ga0268262, IMG submission 190354) | Nasutitermes corniger P3 segment gut microbial community from laboratory colony in Florida, USA - Nc150 P3 (SPAdes) (version 2) | ecosystem: Host-associated > Arthropoda: Insects >...
TTGTCAAGAATGGGCCGGGCGATAAAGGCGTCCGGGTCGGTATTTTCGCCGGAAACCCGTATTTCCCAGTGAAGATGGGGGCCGGTGGCAAGGCCGGTCGCCCCGCTGAGGCCAATCAGCGCGCCTGCATTAACCACAGCGCCCTCGGTAACCTCAATTTTATCCAGATGATAGTACAGGGAGTAAACTCCGGGAAGATGTTCGATAATGACCGAATTTCCGGTGACAATCCGGTTCCGGGCCAGAACCACCTTTCCCTGCGCGCAGGCAGTAACCTGCGTCCCGGTGGGAACCCCGTAATCAATGCCGGCATGAATTGAAATATCGCTTTTGCCGTTTGAATATTGATACACGCGGCGGTCGCCAAAAAAACTGGTGCGGCGGGTGGAGATGACCGGAGGATTGAACGCGCCGAAATGGTAGGAATCAGCGCCGGTCCGGTTGAGTATCGACCACAGATGCTCAGCCTCGGCGGTTTTTTTGGGGTCGGGTTCCGTCCGTATGCCGGTTAATGTCGGATTCAGTTCAATTACTTCGGAAACAAATTCCCGCCCGGCAATGGTAATGGCAATCTCGCCGAGGTTGCCCGCCGCGGTTTCCACGACAATCACCGCGCTGCCCGGCTTTGCCGTCGCCGGTACGGCCAGCACCGCCGCCATAAAAGACCGCTTTTCGCCGTCAGCAGCGTTTTCGGCGGGTATGAGAAAAAAGGCCGCCCTGGCCAGTCGCTTTCCATCCACGAGCAACGCCGCCGATTTTGCCCCCGCGTTGGCGCTGATCCCGATGGTTACCGGTTCCCCGGGCCGGGGATTATCCGGTATAACGGCGTAACGGGCGGGTAATGTCTGCGCGTTGACTGTTAAAGCGAGTAAGAAATAAAGAGAAAACAAAACCACGGAGGACACGGAGTACCACGGAGTTTTGGTACGATAACGCCTTCCTCCTCCGTGCAACTCCGTGTAACTCCGTGGTAAAATTCTTCTCTTCATTCCCTAGTCCCCAGTCCCTAGTCCCCACTCTTCTTCAAATCAATAATCATCATTTGAGGAGTGGCAATACCCTTGTACCAGTCGCGGGAAATATTGAATACCGCGTCCACATGGTCGCCTTTGCCAAATTCCTTGTTCACCACGCGGACAGCGGCGTCCCAATACAGGGCCGGCCATTTGTGCTTCCCTCCGGCAAGAGTCAACTTGAGGTGCTTTGATTCTTGTTTGCCAATAAAATTCAGATCTTCAACGATGAGGTTTTTCGCCAAGAAAGTTAAAGGCTCGTTGTTATTTCCGTAAGGGGCAAAACGATCCGTCAGATTCAGCAGATCGGGAGTAAGGTAGTCAAGGGGAAGTTCCGCGTCAATGTTGATAGTCTGCCCTTCCTGCGCTTCGTCAAATTCAATGGCATACGCGACGGTTTTCAGGCGTTCCGTAAAAGCGTCCCACTGTTCTTTACGCAGGCTAAAGCCGCCGGCAAATTCATGACCGCCTGAATCAATGAACAAATCGCCGCATTGTTCCAAAAGACTGCCGATGTTATAGCCCCGCGCGGAACGGATGGAACCGGTGTACACATCGGCGTTAAATGAAACGACAACCGCCGGAACATTAAAACGCCGCGCAATCCGCTGGGCAATCAGGCCGGTAACGCCTTTGTTAATTTCCGCGCCGTGCGCCAGCGCAAGTTTTTCATGATGATCGGCAAGGGAGCGGTACGCCATCGGTTCAGCCATGCCCCAGATTTCTTCTTCAAGTGATTTTCTCTGCTGGTTCAGGTCAATCAGTTCTCCGGCAAGCCGCCGCCGCGCCGCGGGGTCCTTTTCAAAGAACAGCGCCGCCGCTTTTTCAGGAATGCCCATTCTGCGCGCCGCGTTAATCGCCGGGCACAATTTCCACGCTATATCCTTAACATCAAAATGGCTGCCCGAAAGTTCCAGCTTGTCAAGCAATTCCGCAATACCCGGCCGTGGCCCCGCGGCGGCGTTGCCGGGAGAATCCGGCGCAAGTGACTTTATCCCGCCGCGGACAATGATTCTATTTTCATCCAATAATGGCATAATATCGGCAATAGTCCCGAGCGCGGCAAACTGCAAATCATAACTGTCTTCCACCCCGCCAATTTTTTCCCGCTTCCGCACAAACGAGCAAAACAGGCTGACAAACACGTCAAGATCGCATAACTCCCGGCTGGAATATTTCGCGATGGCGGAAAGTTCCTTGATGCGGATCAGGCTTTTTTCGGCGACCTGCGGTATCTCTTTGCCGATTTCCGGCGCTATATCCAGCATCCCGATTTCCACGCCATTACCGAACAGTTTAGCCAGCGTCCGTTTTTGCTGGGGGGCGTCCCATACCAATATCTGTTGGCCTTCAAGAAAAGCGGGCAGGCGGGTATCGCTGATGGGGATTATCCCCGGAATGACGGTTTCGCTGAGGGTTCCGATAACGGCAAGGTTGCGCGTTTTGGCAATCTCGACAATCCATGCGTCATTTACCGGGCGGGTATTCAACAGGCATACCGGCTGGCCGTACAATTCGCTTTTTTGGGCAAAGCGCAGGGCGGACACCAGCTTAAAGGCAACGCCGCAGCCGGAAAGGTCTTTGAACGGATAAGGCGGCGTTGATAAATCCGCGTTGTCTTTTAATTTTGGGTTGATGATCGTCAGCGCCTGCGGCAGTTGTTCCTGCGGCTCATGGTGGTCGGTAATAATCACGTCTACGGAAAGCTCTCCCGCCCGCCTGATCTCGTTAACGCATGATATGCCGCAGTCCACGGTGATAATCAAAGTGCCATAGGCCGCCGCAAAATCCTCGACCGCTTTGATTGAAAGCCCGTAGGGGTCTTCCCCGCCGGGAATCCGCCAGGTGACATCCATGCCCATACCGGCGAGGTATTCGGTCAATAGAACCGTGCCGGTTATGCCGTCCACATCGCTGTCGCCAAAAACCAGTACTTTCTCGCCTTCTTCCTTCGCGGCGAGTATGCGCTCCACAGCGTCTTCCATGCCGGGCATTTCAAAGGGGTTATGCAGATAGCGCATATCATCTTCAAGGAAAAATTTAATCGCCTCTCCGGCGCAGATTCCCCGGCGCGCCAATATTGAAGCGGTGAGTAAATTACAGCCATATTTGGCGCTTATATCCTTAACCTGTTCGGGGGAGATCTCTTTTTTTTCCCAATTCATGCTGGTCTCAAAATAACCGAATTGGCGATAATAATCAACATACCCCTCATTTGATTTTACCTGAAGATTGTCGTGAGATTATTAATCTCAGCTTACTTACAACAACAACCCCCTTTTCCCCCTCCGTGTAACTCCGTGTCCTCCGTGGTTAAATTCTTCCCTCTTTTTGTTCTCTTTGTACCTTCGTGTTCTTAGTGTGAATCTTCTTTATTTCCGCTGTTGACATTATATACCGATCGGTATATAATCCTAATTGTGGACGACAAAGTGAATGTAAAAGAGGTCATTATCGCGAAAGCTCTTGAGCTGTTCTCGGCAAAGGGTTATGAGGGCGTTTCTGTTACTGAATTGACAGAAGCTTCGGGTATTACCAAACCAACTTTGTACTATTATTTTGAGAGTAAGGAGGGGCTGTTTGAGGCTGTTTGTAAATCGCACTATGAACGTCTGAACACAGTTTTAACAGAAAATGCCGTATATAACCCCAATCCCAAAGTTTATAAAGAAGACATTTATCCGGCGCTGACAAAGGTAACAAACGCTTATTTTTCTTTTGCTCAGGCAAATAAAGCTTTTTTTAGAATCACTTTGGCAAATATGTCCATGCCCCCTTCGTCCGATGTTTTTAAAATTGTTGAAAAATATCATTTTACCCAATTTGACATCGTAGAAAAAATGTTCGGAAATATGGCTAAAGCGCATGGCAACCTTAAGGGTAAAAGCAAAACGCTCGCGTGGTCTTTTGTCGGTACGATAAATTCGTATATCAGCCTTTATTTCGGCAAAATTTCAGGTCATTCATTGAATGATAAAACGGTACATGAACTGGTACATCAATTTATGCACGGAATATACGCATAAATATGAAAAGACAATGGTATGAGGATGCGTTAATTTATCACATTTACACGCTTTCGCTGGCAGGAGCGCCGTTTATGAACGATTATACCCTATCGGAACATAAACTTGCCGAAATTGAAAAATGGATTCCGCATATAAGGGGCATGGGGTTCAATACGGTTTTATTCGGTCCGGTGTTTAAAGCGCGTACCCACGGATACGATGTAACGGATTATTTTGAGATTGATAACCGTATCGGGACCAATGATGAATTTAAATCGTTGGTGAAGAAATTTCATGATAATGGAATTCGCGTTTTATTGGACAGCGTTTTTAACCATTGCGGGCGTGATTTTTTCGCGTTCCAGGCGCTTCGGCAAAACAATCGGGAGTTTGCCGATTGGTTCAAGGGCGTTGATTTTAGCAGACAAAGCCCCATGGGCGATCCGTTTACCTATGACACATGGAGCGGTTATTATGAACTGCCCAAATTCAACCTTAAAAATACCGCGGTAAAAAATTATCTGTTTGCCGCCGCCAGGTTTTGGATTGACAATTTTGACATCGACGGCATGAGGCTGGACGCGGCGGATGTCATTGATTTTGATTTTATGGCTGAAATGCGCGGTATCACAGAAGAAAGGAAACGGGATTTTTGGCTGATGGGGGAAGTCGTTCACGGTGATTATTCAAAATGGGTCAGCGCTTCTACCTTGCATAGTGTTACAAATTATATTTTATATAAAAGTTTAATTTCCAGCCATAATGACAAGAACCTGTATGAACTTGCCTACTGCGTAAAAAATTCTGTTCCTGATAACGGATTGCCGTTATATTCATTTTTGGATAACCACGACCTGCCGCGTATAGCGAGTAATGTTTCCAATCCGGCATACTTAAATACATTGTATGCCCTGCTTTTTACTTTACCCGGTATTCCTTCCGTTTATTATGGCAGCGAATGGGAAATCAAGGGAGTTAAGGAAAACGGCTCTGACCATGCCTTGCGCCCCTATATTGATATAGAAAACCGGTCTGTTTACAGCACCTGGCTGACCGGGCATATCAGCAAACTTATATCATTAAGACAGAAAGAAAACGCGTTGAAATACGGCAATTATAAGCATATCTATCTGGAATATAACCGTCCTTTTGTCTTTGAGCGTTCCTGGGAAAATGAGCGAATATTTGCAGCTGTTAATATCGCTGATAACGATGAAACAATAGATTTAAGCGCTCACAGTAACAGCGGTTTCTTTGATCTTTTGCGGGAAGAGCATATCAATAACGCGCGTCATATTCAAATGAAGCCATACGGCGTACGGATTTTGAAGGCGAAATGTTGATCGTCGGCGGCTTCAATAGCGGCATCTAGCGCTTTTTTTGCCACACCGCCACCGCCATAGGAATTATGCCATCCAGCGGAATAATCGCGCAGTTTTCAAAGCCAATCCCGCGCAAGAATGAGGCGTATTCGGTTAATGCCAGTTCCCTTTTGGGCGCGAATCCAAACAACCTGAATATGTTAAGTATACATTGAGCGCGGCCTTTCAGACCTTTTGTAAAACTCATCGGCAAAATTACCATATCGCTTGTTACCCGCCGCAGTTCCGCCGCCGCCTTTTCCGGCTCGTCAATCAAATGAAGTACCTGCCCCGCGATAACAACATCAAACGCGTCGTCCGGTTTGTTTATGCAAAAGATATTGGCATTCCCAAAATCAATGTTTTTTACATCGCGTTTACCCGCCTTTTTTCGGGCAACAGCCAGCATTTTGGGGGATATATCGGTACAAAGAATGTTTTTAACCTTGTCCGCTATCCCCAAAGAAATTGAGCCTGTTCCGGCGGCAAGCTCCAATACTGACGCGCCGCACGGTATCACGTCTCGTACCACTTTTACCATAGCGTTATACGCCTGAGCGTTCCTCCTTTCCGCAAAATCATAAAACGGAGCGCAGAAATCCCAAAATGTCATTTTGCCCTCATTATCCTCATCGCGTTCAATACCGCCAGAAGGCAGACGCCCACATCGGCAAAAACCGCCTCCCACATGGTAGCGATACCAAAAGCGCCAAGCGCAAGAAAGGCAGCTTTTACACCTAACGCGAAAAATATATTTTGCCAAACGATTTTTTTGGTAAAACGGGCAATATCAACAGCTTCACACAGTTTTGAAGGCTCATCGGTCATTAACACGACATCGGCGGCTTCAATAGCGGCATCGGAACCGAGGCCGCCCATCGCCACGCCGATATCCGCCATCGCGAGAACAGGCGCGTCATTTATGCCGTCTCCCACAAAAGCCAGTTTGCCTTTTGCGCTTTTTTTGCCGTTAAGCATTTCCACTTTCTCAACTTTTTCATGGGGCAGCAGGCCGCCGTACACTTCGTCCAGTTTCAATTCGGCGGCGACAGCCTCAGCAATGTGCGGATTGTCCCCGGTCAGCATTACCGTTTTTCGCACGCCCTTTGCTTTCAGCGTGGATATGGCGTTATAACTGTCCGGTTTAATTTCATCCGAAATAACAATACAGCCGGCGAATACTCCGTTAGACGCAACATAGACTTTAGTTCCAACGCTGTGCGACTCCTGAAAGCCAATGCCCGCCTTTGCCATGAGCTTTTGATTTCCCGCCAGAATAGCCTTGCCGTTCAGGTTAACGCTTACGCCGTGTCCGGCGATTTCCGTATAATCGGAAAGCTTGTCCCGTTCTACCGCCTTGCCGTATTCTTTCATAACGGACAACGCGATAGGGTGATTGGAACAACTTTCAGCGTTTGCTGCCAGTTCAAGCAAAGAATCCCTGTTAAAACCGTCGGCAGGTTCTACCGCGGTAACCTTAAAAACGCCTTTGGTCAGTGTCCCGGTTTTATCAAACACCACCGTTTCAAGATTATTAAAAGCCTCAAGGTAATTACCGCCCTTTACCAAAACGCCTTTCCTTGCCGCCCTGCCTATACCGGCGAAAAAGCCCATCGGAATTGATAAGACAAGGGCGCAAGGGCAGGAAATCACCAGAAAAACAAGAGCGCGGTTTATCCAGTCCCGCCAAACGCCGCCGAAAATCAGAGGCGGCAGAACGGCAAGCAACACCGCAAGGATAACAACAACGGGCGTATAGTACCGCGCAAACGTGGTAATAAAGTTTTCAGTTTTCGCTTTTTTGCTTGAGGCGTTTTCAACAAGGTCTATAATTTTTGAGACGGTTGATTCGCCGAAAATTTTGGTAACTTCTATTGTCAGCATACCGCTTTGGTTGACGCTGCCCGACAGTACCGCGTCCCCGGTTTCCGCTTTACGGGGGACGGATTCCCCGGTCAGCGCCGAAGTGTCAAGCATGGAAATACCTTCAATAACAATGCCGTCCAGGGGAATTTTTTCCCCCGGTTTGACAATAATAATGTCGCCAACGCCTACCGTATCAGGCGCAGCCTTTTCAATGCCGCCGTCTTTTTTGAGGTTGGCATAATCGGGGCGAATATCCATCAGGCTTGTTATGGAGCTTTTCGACCGTTTAACCGCCAGATCCTGAAACATCTCCCCGATCTGATAAAAGAGCATTACCCCCGCCGCTTCGGGATATTCGCCAATCGCGAAGGCCCCGATGGTGGCAACGCTCATCAGAAAGTTTTCATCAAAAACCTGCCCTTTCGCAATGTTTTTTAACGCCCTTAAGACGACATTGCCGCCGAGTACCAGGTACGCCGCGATGAAAACCGCCAGCCGGATATAGTTATCAAGAACCATACCGGCGGCGAAAATAACCGCCCCGGCAATGAGCTTGATTATTTCCCCTTTCCCTTCGGACTCATTTGAAGCCTCGTCTTCCCCGCAATGAGCGCAACAATGCCCTTTTAAGGTATAATTTTTTGTCATAACAACGCTCCTTATATGTATAATTGTTCAATTATTCAACTATGTGAATAAAAAAAATTCCTTCAATTACTCGTGAACATGCTCAAATCCCTTTTCAAGTATGTCTTTTACATGGCTGTCGGCCAAAGAATAATAAACTACCTTTCCCCGCTTGTCATATTTCACCAGGTTGGAAAGGCGCAGCGATTTAAGCTGGTGGGAAATCGCCGATTTCGTCATGCCCAGCAATACGGCAATGTCGCAAACGCACATTTCCTCACGAAAAAGCGCCCAAAGGATGCGGACTCTGGTACTGTCGGCAAACATCTTGTACAAGTCCGCAAGATCGTAAAAATCCTCCTCTTTCGGCATGGCCTTGCGGACACGCTTTACCACATCCTCATGGATAACGTCACAATCGCAGGAAAACTGGTTTTCCTTCTTCATAAACACCCCCAATCAACAGTTGAATAATTGCTCAACTATTGTAATAATACGCGATAAGGCATTTTTTGTCAAGAAGAATTTTTACCACGGAGGGCACGGAGTTTCACGGAGGAAGAGGAATTAAGATACTCATATCTTAAACCTCCGTGAAACTCCGTGTACTCCGTGGTTATATTCTTCCTACCTACCAGTCCCAGCTTGCCAGCCGTCTGCCCAGGGCTTCGGCGAGTATTGCCGTTGCCAGGGCTTTGGCTTCGCGGGAGGATTTCCCGTCCAGGGTGTAGCGGCTGATCTGCGCGGGGGGAAGCGGACGCACCGTTTCAAGCCAATGACGGCAGCCGGGACCCGCTTCCACGAGGCCCTGCCCTTCCCCGCCGGCACAGGCGGCGCAGACCATGCCTCCTTCCCGCGGCGCAAAATAAGTCATGGCGTCGGCGGGCAGGGGTTCGCCGCAGAGGGAACAGTGGTTAAATTCCGGCCTTAGGCCGAGAAAGCCGGCCCATTGCCATAAAAAGTACAACAGTAACCGGGCGCAGGTTTCACTGTCGGCAAGGGCCAGCGCGTCCAGGGCCGCCTCCGCCAATGAGAGCGCGCCGCCCCAATTTCCCCCGCCGCCATGCGACGCCAGTATCGTTTCCGCCACCGCGTCGGCGGCCATTGCCCGTTCGTACAACTCCCGCAGGCCGGGCCGCCATGACTTCACATCAAAGTCGCTGAGTTTGCGGCTGTCCTTTGCCGGATCATGATAAATCCACGCCTGCCCCGAATGGAACGGCGACGCGTAGGCGCGCAGTTTGCTTTTGGGGCCGCCAAAAACCGTGGCGCGCAGCAGACCCGCCTCATCCGCAAGCAGCCATACCTCGCGGTTGGATTCCCCCGACGGGCGGCTTCTGAGAATAAGGGCCGAGTAGCACAGGTTACGGGTCACGGCTTATTGTAGCAAATCCCACGGCGATCTGACACCAGCCGGAGGGGGCGCCGGCAAGGGTTGAAAAAAGCGGCATTAACAATATACTTATTGTTAATGGATAAGGAGAAACGCGCATGAGTAAATTCATGGTAAACCTGACAGCCGTTAATCCAACCGACAGACAACGCCGCACACCGCCAGTCGAGGTAATGGTTGATACGGGAGCGGAAGTGTCGTGGTTGCCAAGACAGGTATTACTGGACGCAGGCATCATGCCGGAATTCAAAAAACAATTTGTGACAGCGGACAAACGCATAATCGAACGGGACATCGGATTTGCCATACTCACCGCCGAAGGCTACACAACAAATGATGAGATTGTATTCGCCGAAGAAAACGATATGTCGCTCTTAGGCGTGCGGACGCTTGAAGGATTTAGCGTAATGGTTGACAACATCGGCCACCGCTTTGTCGCCACCGTTAGCATGGCGTGTAACGTGTGTAGAATTTAATTTTTAATAATTACCATTCTTTAGGTTTGCCATTTGGCGGAGTAATATTAAAAGTTTCTCCGGACGGTTCTATAACAAAAAAGCCTTGTTTTAATATATACTCTTTTACATTGTCCGACATTACAACCCCCGCGACAGCGCCCAAAAATGTCCGCTTATCGCCGTGCAGATCGGCATATACGCGCATTTTATCAAGGCGTTTAATATGGTCTTTCACATCTTTGGTGGTGGGTTTGGTTTTTACTTCGACAAGCATGGCTTTATCGCCGTTTTCAAGTTTAACGTCAATTTCAATGAATATATTATTTTTACGATCTGAAACATCGGAATTTTGATGGGCTTGGGGGAAATCATATCCTAATTCCCTGAATTTCTCCCTGAGATTGGGCGCAACCATATATTCAACAACTTCGCCCATTCGTTTACTGAGTTTCCCTAGTTCACTATCAGTTCTCTGTATTTGTCGAGCGGTTTCTTTTTGGATTTCTCTTAATTCTTTCATCCCTTGAGCGTTTTCCTGAAATAATGCCCAAACTGACTCAAAACTGGGGGAATTGGCATCCTGTGGATGCCTTGCTGTTTGTACTGCTTCCATGCTTTTCTCCTATACATAATATACCGCTTTTCCGGAGTTTTGGAAAAGGCTCATGTTGATTTTTCAAAAGCTAAGTTTGAAATATCATCATTATATATAGGGCGCAAATGTGCGTTTTGCTTGATTGGTTGGGGAAAATTTTTTCAGTTTTTTAGAATTTTTTAAAAGGCGTCAGGCACTTATTTTGGGTTTGGTTTTTTATTTTTTGCTCATAATGATATGTTTAATAGATTTTATTTCTTCTGTAATATCATGAGCAAATGTTTTATTCAGCGCTTTAACTTCGTAAATAATATCATTCCGTAAATTTTCCAGTTCCTTCTTTGCGGAATAGGAAACCGAAAACAATTCATGGGTTTCTATGTCTAATGCTTCCGCCAGCTTTTCAAGCACTTCAGGAGTAGGAAATTTCCGTGAAGTTTCGATTGAAGCAATATAATGGGTTGACAAATTCGATAATTCCGCAAGTTTCGGTTGGGATATATTGAGTCTTCGACGGTTTTCTCTGAGATTTTTTGCCAGAATTTCCCTTATATTATCCATTTTTCTATTAACCTGTGCCAATAAAGCAATAATATGTGCTTAAACCCACTAGACAAATGTCCGTTTGGTACAATATAATGGCTTTTAAGACCTATGTTTTGTTATATTTTGCGGTTTTTACAGGGTTATTAAGGAGTTTTAACATGAAAAACGGAAAATTTGCGGCGATTATTGCGGTAATCGGTATTATGGCGGTTTTTGCCGCTTGTAGTGATGGCGGCGGAAATACCACCCACACCCACGAATGGGAATGGGTAGTAACAACCGCCGCCACACCGGACACGGACGGAGTAGAAACAGAAACCTGTAAAACGTGCGGACAAACCAACGGCACAC
>Ga0268262_10006468_pt1 | contig 11216 bp, 7 predicted proteins | sample TergutNc150P3_FD_190354 | JGI IMG/M metagenome (GOLD analysis project Ga0268262, IMG submission 190354) | Nasutitermes corniger P3 segment gut microbial community from laboratory colony in Florida, USA - Nc150 P3 (SPAdes) (version 2) | ecosystem: Host-associated > Arthropoda: Insects > Digestive...
GCCTCAGATAGCGCAGATGGCTGTTGAAAGACTGACAAAAATCATTAATGAAGAAAAATCAAACGCAAAGGTACAGGCGCAGGGGCCTTATTTAAATGTAAATCTCGACCGGGCTTTGGAAGCAAAAGCGGTTCTTTCTCAAAACTTAGAGGTTGAAAAAATTTTATCGGGAAAAAAAATCATGGTGGAATTTTCCAGTCCCAATACCAACAAGCCCTTACACCTTGGGCATTTGCGAAACGACGTGTTGGGCGAAAGCGTGTCCCGAATATTGAAAGCGTGCGGCGCGGACGTGCGCAAAGTCTGCATCATAAACGACAGGGGCATTCATATCTGTAAATCCATGCTTGCCTACATTGAAAATATGCGGGGAAAGACACCTCAGTCCGAAGGCGTTAAAAGCGACCGTTTTGTAGGCGATTGTTACGTTTGTTTCAGCAGGGAGCTAAAGGCGGAAGTTGACGAACTTGTAAAAAAAGGCGTTAACAAAGAAGAAGCTGAGGCGCAGGCTCCGCTTATGAAAAAAGCGCAGGAGTTACTTAGAAAATGGGAAGCAGGGGACGGCGAAACTATCGAGCTTTGGAAAAAAATGAACGGCTGGGCGATAGAGGGAATGAAAAAAACCTACGAGCGCACGGGAGTTTCTTTTGATAAATATTATTTTGAAAGCGAAACCTATATGCTTGGCAAGGACGAAGTTCTAAAAGGACTTGAAAAGGGAATATTTTTCCGTCAGGAAGACGGGGCCGTCGCCGTGGATTTATCAGGCGAAAATCTGGATAAAAAAATTTTATTGCGAAGCGACGGCACTTCTATTTACATTACGCAGGATTTCGGGACGGCGATAAACAGGCACAAGGACTGGCCGTTTGACAAGATGATCTATGTGGTAGGTTCAGAACAGCAGTATCATTTTAAGGTGCTTTTTATCCTTCTTGAAAAATTAGGGTTTGAGTGGGCGAAAAACCTGTACCATCTTTCTTACGGTATGGTAAACCTTCCCGAAGGAAAGATGAAAAGCCGTGAAGGTACAGTTGTAGACGCGGACGATTTAATCGACAGCCTGCGCGATATGGCGTTGGAAGAAATCCGCGAGAAGGAGAGGGAAGAGGAAGTGGGAGATCCCGCGCAGGTGGCTGAAAAAATCGCCATTGCAGCCCTGCATTATTTCCTTTTACAGCCAAGCCCCGTAAAGGATATGCTTTTCGACCCGAAAGAATCGCTTTCATTTAACGGCAATACGGGCCCGTATTTACAGTACATGGGCGCGCGTATTTCTTCGATGTTAAGAAAGAGCGGAAAGGAAACGGCGGATAACGAAAAAGAAAATATAAAAGAATGTTTTTCTTTGTTGGTATCCGATCCCGAATGGGAGCTTGTTAAAATTCTTGCAGCCTATTCGGATGCGGTAAAAGAGGCGGCGGAGAGCCTTAACCCGTCCTGTGTTACAGCTTATCTTTACGAGCTTTCCAAAGCGTTCAGCCGTTTTTATCACGATTGTCCAATCCTTAACGCCGGAAATCCCGCCCTTTCCAAAGCAAGGCTTGAATTGAGCCGCGCGGTTATGACTGCGTTAAAAGAAGCCTTTCATCTTGTTTGCATACCGTTTTTGGAAGTTATGTGAAAGACAATAAATTTCCTTGTAATTAAAAAATATTTATGATAATATATATAAAGAAAAATATTAAACACGAATAGGATATTAACATGAAAAAGATTTTTTTATTGTTTATGGCGGTAATTATCACGGCGGCGTTTGCGGTTTGTTCGTCCAAATCGCTGAATCCAAAAAATGTTTCCGCGCCGGCGGACAACGACGCGAAAATCTTTGTTGAGGCTGTATCGAACCTGCCAAAAAATTTTATGTTCGGCGTTGACGTATCCAGCGTCATCGCGCTGGAAAACAGCGGCGTTAAATTTTACGGTTTTAACGGCGAAGAGCAGGATATTTTTAAAACGCTGTCGGAAGCGGGCGTAAATTATATACGGGTACGCGTCTGGAACGACCCTTATGATTCCAATGGCAGGGGTTACGGCGGTGGAAACTGCGATGTTAAAAACGCCGCGGCTATTGCGGCTCGGGCGAAAAAGTACGGGTTAAAGCTGTTTGTCGATTTCCATTACTCCGATTTTTGGGCTGATCCCGGCAAACAAATGGTTCCAAAAGCATGGGCGGACATGGATGTCGAACAGAAAGCCGCTGCATTGGAACAGTTTACCGCCGCCGCTTTGAAAGAGATAGGGAAGAGCGGGGACATCGGCATGGTACAGTTGGGCAATGAGACAAACAACGCCATGAGCGGCGAAAGTAAATGGAATAACATTTCCGTATTAATGAACGCCGGAGCGAGAGCCGTCCGCAAATATAATAAAAACATAAAAATCGCGGTTCATTTTGCCAATCCCGAACAAGGGCGTCATGTAAATTTCGCGCAGTATTTGAAAAATTTTAATGTGGATTATGATGTATTCGCAAGCTCGTACTATCCGTATTGGCATGGAACGTTGGAAAACCTTACATCCCAGTTGGTAATGATTAAAGAACGCTATGGCAAAGAGACGCTGATTGCCGAAACAGCTTACGTCTACACAGAGGAAGACGGCGACGCGTTTGCCAATACAATGTCCGACCCGCGCGGCCAGGCGTACCCTTTTTCGGTTTATGGGCAGGCGCGGTCTTTGCGGAACGTTATCGCGGCCGCCGCGAATGCCGGCGCTATAGGCGTGTTTTACTGGGAACCGGCGTGGATACCCGTAGGCAAGGACTATAAAGAAAATTTTGAAAAATGGGAAAAATACGGTAGCGGCTGGGCTGCAAGTTACGCTTCTTCATACGACCCAAAAGACGCTGGAGTTTGGCACGGCGGCAGCGCGGTAGATAACCAGGCGTTGTTTGATTTTAACGGTCATCCTCTGCCGTCTTTGAACGTGTTTAAGTACGCAAAAAACGGCGCGTCCATGAAGGAGAATTTTATAGACGCGATACCCGATATCGAATTTACGCAATTACTTACCGAACAGCGGATTCTGCCGGAAACGGTCAGCGTAGTATACGCGGACAGCAGTAAACAGGCTGTGCCTGTAACATGGAACCAGAAGCAGTTGGACGCGGTAAAAAAAATAGGCGATTACGTCATTGACGGCGTAACCGGCGGTAAGCCGATCAAATGTTACCTTAGCATCGAAGTGAAAAATTGCTTGATCAACGGAGATTTTGAAGATCCAAATATGAAAATGTGGAATGTATCAGGCACCGTCAGTCCGGACGGCCATATTGAAAGGCGGACGACAGACCCACGGTCAGGCGAAGCCAGTTTTCATTTTTGGGACAGTAAGCCGCTGGATTTTACCGTTACGCAAAATGTTAGCGGATTGGAACCCGGTACTTATATGCTTTCCGCCTACCTGCACGGAGATAAGGGCGGACCTGACGCGGAATGTTATATCTTTGTTAAGGCAGGTTCTGTTTATAAACGCGCGGATATAAAATTGGAAGGTTATAAGAATTTTCAACAGGCTGTAATTAATTTTAAATTAGGGGAGCCCGGCTCCGTAAACGTGGGCTTTACAGTAAAATGCGCGGCCGCCGGCTGGGGCGGATGGGACGATTTCAAGCTGTTTAAGATGGAATAATAAAAATATGGGTATTTTTAGCAAAAATGGGCATTTTAACGCGAATATCACAAAAAATAAAAATATTTTTTTAAAATTTATTTTTGTTGACAAATTTAAGTTTAGGGGTTATTATATTATCAACACGCGTTGATGACACGTGTTGATAAAAAGGTAAAGCGGTTCCAAAAAAAGTGAATCGCTGCCAAAACTTTATTTATAAGGAGAAACAAATGAAAAAAATTATCGGGATTTTTTCAGTTTGTCTGATGGTTTTGATGCTGGTACTTACTGTATCCTGCAACAAAAAAAACTCGGCCAAAAAGCCGGATAAGATCACGCTCTGGGTATACGATGAAGGCCGTATTCAGGTGCTTAATGAATTAGGCAAAAAATTTCAATCTGAATTCGGAGTTGCGGTTGAAGTATCCATGGTTGATCTTGGTCAGATTCGCAACCAGTTCCTTCTGGCTTCAGGCGGAGATGAATGCGCGGATCTCGCCATTATCCCCCACGATAACCTGGGAGCCCTGGTTGAAAACGGCATGGTAACGGAAATAAATCTTGGATCAAAAAAGAGTTCTTACCTTCAGCCGGCGCTGGAAGGATTTAACTACAATGGTAAACTCTACGGCGTGCCTTTGGCGGTGGAAAATATCGGATTTTTCTATAATACTTCAATGATGTCCGCTCCTCCTGAAACATGGGATGACGCGATTGCTATAGCTCAGAACCTTATTAAAGCAGGAAAGGCCGAGGTTATGATGGGTCTTCCCGACGCCACCTACAACGCTTACCCTGTTTATGACAGTTTCGGCGGAGCGATTTTCGGTAAAAAGAGCGACGGCAGTTTGGACGGAAAAAATGTTCTTATGGCGGATCCCGGCTTTGTGGCGGGGTTAGAATGGCTTACCGCGCAGGTAAAACGTAAATTAATTCCTCAAAATATAGACTGGGACGCGGCGCACGTTCTGTTTGAAAGCGGCAAAGCGCCTTATTGTATGACCGGACCTTGGGCGTTGAATCGTTTCAAGACCGCCGGAGTACCCTATGCAATCGCAAAATTCCCGTCAGTTAAGAAAGGAGGCCCTGCGGGCAATCCTTTCTTGGGAGTGCAGGGTTTGATTGTCAGTTCCGCAAGCCCGCGCAAACTTATGGCGCAGTCCTTTGCGGTTGAATTTATGGCAAGAGAGGAAAATTACAAAGCCATTTTCCAGGCTGAACAAAGACCTTCCGCATGGAAGTCTATTTTTGAAGGCAGCGGAGACAAAGACACCAAAGGATTTAACGCCGCGGGCGTAAGCGCCGTACCAATGCCGTCAATTCCTGAAATGGGCAATGTTTGGGATGCATGGGTCGCCGCCGCAGCGCTGGCCTTTTCCGGTGAAAGAACTCCGAAAGCCGCGTTAGATAACGCAAAGAGCCAGATTTTAAACAAATGATAAAACAAATTTGTAAAATTGCCGGAACAGCCGTTTTATGCTTCTTTGGCTGTTACTTCATGTTCCGGCTTTTAAGGGATGGTTTTCTCGCTTTTGGGTTAATTGTAGGCTCGGCCACCTGTTTTGTTACCCTTGTGATGCTTCGCAAATCCCTCACCCCCTGGCGCTGGCTGGCGACCGGGCTGGTGATGGCCGTACTCTTTACCGTGTATCCGATTTTGTATACTGTCTATCTTTCCTTTACAAACATGAGCGGCGGTCATCTATTGACCAAAGCTCAGGTTGTAAGGCGGCTTTCCGAAGAAATGTATAACCCTGAAGACGGCGGTTCCTGGGATTGTTCGGTTTACAGAAGAGGCAAAGACTATATGCTTTTGCTTCAGAAAAACGGCGAATTTTCTACAATCAAACCCGGCGGTCTTCCTGAAGAAAGAAATTTTAATGAGCCGCCTTCAAAGATAGACAATTATATAATAATGAAACCGGCCGATATAATGCAGAATCTGCAAATGCTTGGTCAAATGGAATTTGGGCGGCCTCCGTTCCTTGTCAAATTAATCTCCATGCAGGAGGCGTCCGTACAACTGCCTAGATACGCTTATAATGAGAAAGAAGATACGTTTACCGATAACGAAAACCGGGATGTTTACCGGAATGTTGTAGGCACTTATACCTCACAATCGGGTAAAACTCTTACGCCGGGCTTTTTTACGGGTATAGGCTGGAAAAATTACAGCCGGTTTTTAACCAACAAAGGTTATTTAAAACCGGTTTTCGGCGTTTTTGTCTGGAACGTTATGTTTTCTCTCTTTTCAGTGCTTATAAGCTTTGCTCTTGGAATGATGATCGCTTTGCTTTTTGAAGATTTGGAATACAAGCGCCTTATAAGGACATTGCTTATTGTGCCTTATCCTATTCCTGTATTGGTTTCAATCATGGTGTGGCGCGGTTTGTTTAATGAAAATATGGGTTTGGTTACAAGCGTAATAACAAGTATTTTCGGATCTTCTCCAAAGTTTTTTACCGATTTATATTGGACCCGCTTCGCTCTGATCTTGATCAATGTGTATTTATCATACCCTTATTTTTACGTACTTGCGTCAGGCGCGCTTAAGTCTATCCCAAGGGAACTTTTTGAAGCTGCGTCAATTGACGGCGCGAATCCTTTTACTGTGGTAAGCAAGATCATTTTACCTCTTGTAATGCGAATATTGGCCCCGCTTGTAATTTCTTCTTTCTGTTTCAACTTTAATAACTTTACGCTTATCTGGGGCTTTAATGCAGGATTACCTGCAATGGCGGATACGGCGGTTCCTATGGGATATTCAGACCTGCTTATTTCGTTTATTTACCGTCTTGGTTTTAGCTCGTCTAACGCGGCCGATTACGGTTTTACAGCCGCCATTACAGTAATGCTTTTTATCCTGGTGGCGTTAATGGTGTTATTCCAGACTATGAATACTAAAACAATCAAGGAAGCATAAGGAGTATAAAGATGGAAGAACAACGGATAAGCATATATGAAATTCAAAAAACGGTTATTTTCTGGGTAAAATACTTAATTGCGGTAGCGCTTATTATTTTTGCTGTAGTCCCGTTCTTTTGGATTGTTGCCACTTCTTTTAATCCTTCGCGCTCTCTTTTGGGAGCGCGTTTGATTCCTGAAACTCTTACAATAAACAACTATGTTGATTTGCTTAGCAATAAAAATTTAAATTTCAGCAAATGGGTGTTTAATTCATTTAAAATATCGGCGATCTCCGTATTAATAATTGTATTTCTTACATGTACTTCGGCTTACGCGTTATCAAGATTCAAGTTTAGAGGCAAGCAGGGAGTAATGATGGGCATTATGATTTTAAACATTTTCCCCGGAATTCTCGCCATGATAGCCATTTTTATTATGATGCAGCAAATAGGCAATTATTTTCCTTTTGTAGGGCTTAACACCCACGGCGGGTTAATCTGCGTATATGTAGCAGGATCTATGAGCATTAACGTGCTGATGGTTAAGTCGTACATTGATTCCATTTCGCAGGAACTGGATGAATCCGCCCGTATTGAGGGAGCTTCTTACTGGCAGGTATTCTGGCTGATTATTTTTCCGGTGATAAGGCCGATGGTGATCACTGTCGCCATTCTTGCGTTTATGAGCACATACGGCGATTTTATAATAGCGAACCTTCTTCTTAAAGGAAATGATAAAATTACCGTAATGGTTGGTATTTTTCAATTTACGCAGCAGCGCTTTGATACAAACTGGGGTACGGTAACCGCAGGAACAATACTGGCCGCGATTCCCGTAGTTGTACTGTTCTTTTCATCACAAAAATATATTATCGACGGGGTGATGATGGGGGCTATAAAAGAATGATCATCGCGGGCAGACGGTAAAGTATAAAGCGGAGCGGGAATTATGTCTGATTTTATCTTAAACCTGATACACCGTCCCGAATTAGTTCCCGAGTATGCGGAAAAAGTTACGGGACACGGAAAAAAAGAAGACATTGGCGCAAAAAGCCTGCTGACCGAATCGCTGGATATTTTTAAATTGCAGCAAAGCATAGCGCACAAAAACGGTTTAAAAACGACCATTCAGATGACTTATGCGAGTTTGTTTAACGGCGAGGCGGTGCAAATAGCGAAGGACGACAACCGCAAATACGGCGATGAAATCGCATTGTCGCTTTTGGGACTGCCGTGCGGCGAATTTCGCGAGAAATACAAGACAAAAGATTTTTGTATCTGGATGTTCTCTATCGAAGATAAAAAAGCGATAGTCGACGACGTGTTCGGTAAATTTTACGATATATTCGGCTTCTATCCCGCTTCTACCGGGTCTTATTATATGGACGCCGAACTTATAAATTATATAAAGGAAAAGTACCCGCAGGTTATATGCGCGATTGCAACCTGTTGGGAAGAAGGGCCTAAAGCATACAGAACCTGCAACAACTCATGGTATACGCTTTTTGACGGCGGGCCGTGGAATCCCTGGATACCGTCAAAGCAAAACACGCATGCGCCCGCCGCAAATGAAAACGAAGACAGCGGGATAGTCGCAATACCGCATCTTTCGCGGGATCTTCTGGCGTGCTTTGACGGCAACGGTTCCAATTTCGGCACGCATCCGCAGAATGTGCTTCGCGGAATGATTTATAAAGACGGCGAATATCCTTACCTGTTTAACCTTATCGACCAATACCGGCATTTGGAAAAATATAATGACGGAGAAGCGTACAACATGGTGTTTGTAGGCCCCGGTTGGATGAACAAGGCGGGAAGGTGGGAAGTTCCGTTTGAATTAAGCGTTAAAAGCTACGAAGACTGCCTGGCGTATTACGGCAAACTAAAAAAAGAAGGCAAGTGCGTTGATATGACAATGGCGGAATATGCCGGCCATTACCGCGTAAAAAAGAAATATACAACGCCGGAATGCGCGCTGTGGAAAGACATACTTTACGGTTCGGACAAGCAGTTGTTTTGGTACTGCGATCCTTTCATGCGTACCTGCGTTGACATGAATCAGGGCGGCGCGTTGATAGACTTAAGGCCATACGCCGCAAAAATAGATTGGCCTGTTGGCATAGGCACTAAGCACGTTCAGGACGCGTCCTATCCGTTTTTAGTGCAGTCCATGTACCGCGCCGGTTTTTTCACGCATTATGCGGGAGAGGGAACAATACGCAGTTTGAAAATTCGTTACAATAATGAAGAAGCCGACCTGTGCTTATGCCGTACTAAAGCGAAATTCAACCAAAGCGACAATAACCGCAGACTTACTCTTGACCCGGTTGAAATAGAATTTTCGGATATGAATTTGACGCTGCAAACCGTATACGATTTTGAAGAAGGCTCTTCCGCCATTAAAACCACGCGGAAGATATTGAATATGTCCAAATCCGCAGAAATTGAATTTGAAGAATACATTACCGCCTGTTACGGCACCACCGAATATCCCGAAGATATGACATGCGTCACATTAAAAGTAAAAAGCGCCGCAGGCGGAAGTGAAGATGTAATTAATTATAACTATAAATGCCGCGAAATTAAAACTATGGGCGCGGTTTGCGTCTCGGCGGAAATCGGCGCAATTAACACCCGCGTTGATTTTGAGCCGGACGGCGATGCGGAAGGCTGCGCAAGAGAGGGATACGCGTTTTCGCCTATGTTTACTTTGAGCTTAAAGAAAAAAACCGGCGGGGGAGGGGAGTTTATAACATGGCTCAGGCTAAGAAAGGCAAAATGAACTACCGGTGTCCGTCATGCTTTATGCGCGATTTGGATATTGATATGTTTTATGACGAAGGAAAAAAAGAGTATTACTGTTTAAGGTGTTGTTATACGGGCAGCGAAGCGGACGTAATCATAAAGAACGACATGGCGCGTTACCGGTACCGTAATATTCTTGACCGAATAGAAAAATTTGAGGATTAATAACGGCTATGATGGAAATAGGAATGGACGTTTCTACCTTGGAAGAAACCGAACGCTTAGGCGGCAAATTTTATGAAAACGGAAAAGAAGCCCCGCTTTACGATATTTTTAAAAAGCACGGGGTTACCGGTATACGTTTGCGCCTTTGGAACAGCCCTTTTAGCGAAAAAAACGAAGATTACGGCGCGGGCGTCTGCGATATAGAAACTGTTTTACGTGCCGCGCGACGCGCTGTGGAAAACGGAATGAATTGGATGCTTGATTTTCACTATTCGGATTTTTGGGCGGATCCAGCAAGACAGTTTATCCCTAAAGCCTGGCAGGATTTTACCCCGGAAAAGCTGGAAAAGGCCGTTTATGATTACACAAAAGAGATTCTTAACCGCTGTAAAAAAGAGGCGCTATATCCGAGTTATGTGCAAATAGGAAATGAGATTACCAACGGAATGCTTTGGCCCATAGGCAAAGTGGATTACGATAAGGTTACGGGAAATCCGGCAAGTTACGATAATATGATAAAATTTCTTAAAGCGGGGGTTGCCGCGGCAAGAGAGAGCGGGAACGTCAAAATAATTTTACATTTGGAAAAATCCTGCGATAATGTAAGATACCGACAATGGTTTGACGCTGTTACCGCGGCGGGAATTGATTACGATATTATCGGAGTTTCATATTATCCGCATTGGCATGGAAAGATAAACGACCTTAAAAATAATTTAGATGATATTTCAACCCGATACAACAAGGACATATTAATTGTTGAAACCGCTTACCCTTTTACCAACGACCATTACGCCGGAATTCAGGGTATTTCGTTTGTTGTCAATGAAAACATAAAGTTACCGGACGGCAGTCTTCCGCCGTATTCTCATACTATAGAAGGGCAAAGCGATTTTTTACGCGATCTTGTAAAGACGGTAAAAAGTGTTAAACGCTGTAAAGGCCTGTACTATTGGGAACCGGGATGGCTTCCGGTGGAAGGGTCGACGTGGTCAACAGAACCTGCGCGAAAGTACATAGGCGAGGAACACAAGACAGGCGGTAACGAATGGGCGAATCAATGCCTGTTTGATTTTAAAGGTAATTTATTGCCCGCGATTAAAGAATTGAAGGAACTATGTTGAATAACAAGAGGTATTAATTCATTTTATTAGGGGGAAAGATGAAAAAGGCCATGCGGCATCCGCCAATTGCGGCAAAATTCAAATGTTTTTTGCATGGCGGCGATTATAACCCGGAACAGTGGTTAAAATGGAAAGATACCGTCTGGAAAGAAGATATGCGTCTGGCAAAACTCGCAGGCATGAACACCCTTTCGGTGGGGATTTTCGCGTGGGCGGCGCTTGAACCGTCGGAAGGCGAGTACCGTTTTGAATGGCTTGATGAAATTATGAATATGCTGGCGGAAAACGGAATGGCGGCAGTCCTTGCGACGCCGTCAGGATCGCGTCCCGCGTGGATGAGCCGGAAATATCCTGAAGTGTTACGTGTAAACGGATACCGTCAAAAAAACCTTTATGGAGAGAGGCACAATCATTGTATGTCTTCCCCGGTTTACCGTGAGAAAACGGCGGCAATCAACACGCGTCTTGCGGAACGGTATAAAGAACATCCCGCGCTTTCCCTCTGGCATATTTCCAATGAATATTCAGGCGAGTGCCACTGCCCTTTGTGCCAGGAAAATTTCAGGATTTACCTTAAAAAACGTTTTGGCAGTCTGGACGC
>Ga0268262_10006469_pt1 | contig 11214 bp, 4 predicted proteins | sample TergutNc150P3_FD_190354 | JGI IMG/M metagenome (GOLD analysis project Ga0268262, IMG submission 190354) | Nasutitermes corniger P3 segment gut microbial community from laboratory colony in Florida, USA - Nc150 P3 (SPAdes) (version 2) | ecosystem: Host-associated > Arthropoda: Insects > Digestive...
TTTATTACGTTTAACGAATCGCCGAGAAAATGTTTAATTCTTGATTTTGAAAATTCGGAAACCGTAAAAATCGCTTTGGAAAAACGCGCCGCTCTTTTGTAGAAATACATCCGAATCCAAACTCCCGGTTTGGAAACAATATTCGGCATATCAAGAAAAACTATATCGTGAATTGTGGAGTATATGGGGATTGTTATACCGCTCGGAACATTAAAATGGGGAGTGTAGTAAATATCGCCCGAATTTATTTTTTTCAGGATTGATTTTGGCAAAGCAAAAGTACCACGCAGGGAAAAAGGGTTTATGGTACAATGCGCTATTTCAACGGCGTTATTTTTCACCGATTGCCGTATAATATTCTCATCGCCCAGAAGAGTAATTGTAGCGCCTGAAGCAAGAAAAAAAGGAAGAAGTTCCCTGAAATAAACTCCTATTCCCCCGCTTGAATCGATATGCCTGCAATCAAGAGTTATTTTCATGGTAATTCAAATTTCTCCCAGTTTGACGCTTCATAAATTGAATCGTGAAGATACATCCATTGATTATTTTTGATATTAAAAACGTATTTCCCGTGATTACCGGCCATTGGCGCGTGATATGTAGTGATTAATATCCCGTTTTCTTTAGGCTGTGTGCCAATAGGGTTGCCGGTAAATGGGTTTACGGGATTTTCCAGCAAACCATTAACCGTAAAAAAAGGAACATCGGCATTTGTCATAAAATCATTGTTTACAGATAATGTACCGCGCGCATTAAAATCTTTATATAAAAAAACAGGGTTATAGGATTCACGCGCTTCATCTTTTATGGATAATGGAGCATCTGATATCAGATTTTCGGCGCCGCCGCCATGATCGGCGATTATTATTATCCTTGTATTATCATAAACGCCGTTTTCGCGCAAAAAATCAAACCATTCGCCCAATTTTAAATAGAGCGCGGTATTTGAATGATACCCCCCTTTGGACGCATATTTACCATTTCCGATTGTTGACGGGATTTCGGAAGGCTTAAATTCCTGCCCATGCAGCCATACGGCGTGGTGAGTTGTTTCATTGGTGATCAACAGCGCCGCCTGTCCGCCTGAGTCAAAAGAAGTAAGATCGCTTAAAAAATCCAGGATGGCGTATGAGTGTATAAAGTTAATAATGGAACTTGAATGATCATCAGTACTCCAATACCAGGCCTTATCATAAATAATAAGGCGTAAAAGCGGATTATTCATTTTTAAGACAGAAAACCAGATAATATTACGCATTATTCTTGGATAGGTAAATTCCTTTTTATCAGGCTTGTTTTTTTCATACCATAAACCTGTATACTTCCATAAGGTATTAAAAGCGTTAATTTTTTCATATTTATCATAAATGGAAGTATCCGGCACCCAGGAATAATTGGCCCATGAAGGATCGGTTACTGTAACATCAAAACCCGCTTTTACCAACAGCAGGGGAACAGTTAACAGCGCCTGGTTATGTTTTTCAACAAGAGGGATGGTTTTCTTCCGGTTCATTTCCACGGGAGTATATTCATATCCGCCCCAAATCGGAGGCGCTCCCATTAACGTATGAGCGGCAAATGAAGCGGTATTTTTATAAAGGGTAAAACCGTCAAATTGTTTTTCAAGCCGGGGATGATCATTGAAAATAAGGGGAACAAATCCGTTAATCGCCCCGTCGGCCATAATAACAATTACATTTTTATTATCCTTGGAAAGACGGAAAATGGGTTCAATCACTGTTTTTTCCGGAGCATTGAGCATCTTAACGCCCAGCAGCGTATATGCTTTCCTGATTCTTACTATATTGGAAAAAGAAATAACGGAAAATGAAATTATCAATATGGATAAGAATGAATTTAAATAGGTTATCTTGCGTTTGTTAACAAGAAAAAACAAAATGAATACCGCAAGAAGTACGGTTATTATCGAAAGAACAGCCTGAATAAAGCCTGTTTTAAATACGCTGGTCGTATTAAATGTAAAAATATTATCAATTGTGCCGTAATTTCCGCTGAAAACAACCGTATAAATTGAAAATATCAACGCGAGAGAAGCAAGCATAAAAACCAAACATGATTTTATTTTATCTGAAAACAGAAAAAAGATACTTACAGGCCAAAGAACAAAAAATCCAAAAAAGAATAAATTAGCGTGAATAATATAGATAAAAGGAGAAGCGTGATTTTCAATATAGCAGAATTCATCAGGTGAAGACGCGATAACAGAGGAAGGGATATAAAGACCCGCAAGCAGGAACAGCGCACAACATGAAAGCAGCAAAAGGATAATCATGTTTTTTCTGTTTTCAAATAGTTTGGAAAGAATATGTTTATACAGGTAATCAAAACCTTTTAGGAATAACGGCAGAAAATAAAAAAGCGATACAATAAATACGATAAGAAGCCTAAGGCTGAATTGACGCCTGCTTGCAACGAATAATACATATAAAATAAATAATGAAAAAGCGGCGCACATAATTATATATAAAACTTTTAACGGATTTTTTATCTTATAAAAAATATTTTTAACAAGCGAAAAAACATTGTTAAGCGTCCAGTAAAAAACAAGCGCCGCGGGTGAATTATAAAGCAATATCAAAAAAAGAGCCGCCATTCCGTACACCTGTATTTTATCGCGGACGGAAAGGCTGTGGGTATAAACGGCTCCCGCCGCGCAGTTAATCAGCGTCATTGCAACAGGAAGAACATTTACGGAAATGTTGCCAATATGGAACAGGGAATCGGGAACGCTGATATCTTTTATGGATAAAAAGCTTACCCCGCGCAGCGCTCCAAGATTGGACAGGAATAAATATGCCGCGATGAAAAACGGAATCTGAACTATAAGTCCGATAGAACTGCGCAGCGAATAAAGCGGATGATAATGATTCTGCCGGTAAAAAGCTGAAAGAATCATAAATTGCTCGTCGCCTGAAAAAACGGACTTTATCCTGTTTACGGCGGGTTTTAACCGTTTGATTGTATCACGTTCGACAGACTGCCAGCGTTCCGCCATTATATACAGCGGCAATGATAAAAAAGAAACGGTTAAGCTGACTCCAAAAACGGAAAACACCACATTTTTGGAAACCTTAAAGAAGAAAAGATATACAACCTCTATTATTTGAACAATGGGATATATAATTATTGTATAAAGCACGTCAGCCATTTACAATTCCGGTCATAAACTCAAAAGTACGCTTTCCCGCCTCACCAGGATACTGCCATGCCGCTTCACGGGCTTTCCTGCGGGCTGTTTTAAGAGCTTCGTTGTCTCCCGCGTTTTTGATAACTTCGGTGATTCGCGGAAAATCATCTTCCCGAAGCTCAATTCCCGCTTCTTTTACCGTTGTGAACTGCCATAACTCACGCTTAATATCATCAGCGTCATAGGGGCGCAAGTCAAAACTCTGAGTCACATACAATACCGGCTTGTCGCGCAGGAACATATAATCAAAGATGATTCCTGAAAAATCGGAAATCATTATATCGGCTTTATTCAGGGAATAAATATTTTCCCGCTCATAATCCCACACAATATTGCTTGAGTCTTTGTAGCGCGTTTGCAGCCTTTCCAGCACCGCGGCTTCCGATTTTTTTGATTGAGGATGCGGGCGGATAATAACGCGCCAGCCGGAAGCGGACAGGGGATCAAGCAGCTTTTCACCGTAACGGGTCAAAAGCGCCGAGGGGCCCCATGAAGGGGAAACAAGCACAGTAAAGGGATGATTTTCTTCAGCGGGAAGGTTTTTAATTTTTTCGGCGTACACATCAAGATAGGTACAACCTACGGTAACAAGTTTCTTTTCAGGAATATTACGCTGACGTTCCAGCGCTCTTATATCTTCAGCCTGATAATCACCAGTTAGAAGCACAAAATCAAAATAATCGATCCCAAAAAGGCGGTACATGGTCGCGTCGCTTGCGGCGTGGAGTATATGCGCGTAATGTTTTACCATCTTTGAACGCTTGAGCTGGTACACATCAAGGCCGGGGGTAGTCATAAGGCAAATTCCGGCGCGAAGCATATTAAGACGCGCAAAGGAACGATTCCCTTCGCCTATAAATTCCGGCTTGACAAAATTCCATGAAGCGTCAAAAACCGGATCATCCTGCGCGGAAGTAAGGTACAGAAGGCCGGTTTTCCGGTTTTCAAACTCGTCAAGAACAGGTTTAAAGACATTCCAATATTGTTTTCCCTCATTGTATATTACAAAGGGATGATCCGCAGAAGCGGCGCTGGCCGCTTTCCCACCGGAAAGAATTACTTTCAGCTTTATTATCAGCGCGCGGCCCAGAAAATAAATTGTCGCCGCGGCGCCGATTAATATGGAGAACAGCGCGCTTCCTGTCCCAGGGTCAATGTAAAGAAGATATAAATTCATTTTACCGCCTTTTCCCAATTATTGGGATCAAATATATTATCATGTACGCTTAACCACTGATCATCCGCAATTTTATATTGAAGGACTTTAGAAGTACTAATGGTAACGCCGTTTTTCTTGCCGGTTGTAACCGGATTATTTGAAAACGGATTCTTTGGATTATCAATTAAATCATTCATAGCGATGACCGGAACATCCCCATTGGTCATAAATGTTGAATCCGCGGCAAGTTCTCCATGCGCATTGAAATCTTTGACCATAAGAAGCGCGTGATAATCTGAAAGCATATCATTATTGGGGAGAAGTATATTACCGGGATATTCACTTTTTACCTGATACCCGTGATCGGAAACGATAACAATCCGGGCATTGTCATAAACCCCCTGTTCCTGCAAAAACCCAAACCATTTTCCCAAAAGCAGTAAGGAAGCCATCAGGGCGTGATAGGTTTTTTCTCCCGCAAAAGGTCCGTTACCCCAGTCAGTAACATCCATTTTGGGAACATAATCGGGATACTGAAATATGGCAAAATCGTGCGTTAGTTCATTAACTATTGCCGTATAGGTATTGGTACCGTCTGAAATATCAGTTATCAAAAGCAAATAATCAAGCGTAGTGTAACTGTCGATCGTATCCAGCGAAAGCTGATCGGAAGCATATTTTTGTACCTTAAGCCAATCCGCCCTGTCATAAATAAATATTCTCAGCGCCGGCGGGGAAATCTTTAAAAAAGAAAAACGAATTAAATGTTCCCGTAATATTTCAGGAACAGACACTATCTTCAGTTCAGGATGTGAACGCAGCCACATTCCGGTATACTTACCAAGTATGTTACTGGCGTTAATTTCCGGATAAGGGGCAAAAACGCTTAAATCGGGCTTCCAGCTGTAATTCGCAAAAACAGGTTCCGTAACGGTAACCCGATAACCGTTTTTCTGAAAAATACGCGGCATCATCAACAGGGCCTCGTTGTGTTTTTTCATTGCATAGGCGCGATCTTTCTGTATTAACCGCGGTTCATATTCATAACCGCCGAACAGTACCGGCGCTCCCAATCTGGTATGATCGCCAAAACTGACACAGTTGGGATAATAGGTAAAACCGGAAAAATTTTTTACCAGTTCCGGCTTTTCATTGAATATATACGGAACATAGCCGGAAATGGCCGCGTCAAGCATAATGATAATAACATTTTTCCCGTTTCTGGAAAAATGATAAACAGGTTCAGGCTTTTCAGAATTTACGACGCCTGTACCGGATTGCCGCATTTGACTTTCAAAATTTCTGAAATCACCGTTAATTCTGAAAACATTGTAAATACCGAAGAATACAAGGGCCGTGAGAATAATCAGTTGAAAATAATAAAAAATAAATTTTCTTCTGGTTAAAAGAAGATAGACAAACCCGCACAACAGGCCGGCTGTGGCAAGACCGCTGAGAATGATAATTTTGTATTTTGATTCAAACGTATCGGGATTGGAAAACCTGAATGTAGTTGTAAGAAAACCATAATCGCCGGGGAAAAGAAATGTGTCGATAAGGGCTGTAACAGAAAGGAGCGATATTACCATGGTAAGGCCGTATTTAATATTTTTGGGAAAAAGACAGTAAACACAAAGAGGCCAGAAAAGAAAGAAACCCGCGGCCTGTACAAAAATTGTATAAATAAAAGGCAGAGGGGTGGTATAAGGGTCATGAAATGAAAATTCCTGTACACCAGACGCTATAAGGGAACCAGGAATGACAAGACCGGAAAGAATAAAAAGTATACAGGCGGAAAGGATAAAAGTTTTATTATCCGACAGCGAATTCAATTCAGGATTAACCAATGTTGAAAACTTTTTAATACAAAACTTAAACAACCTGATGAAAAGCGGGGCAAAGAAAACCAGGGAACACAACCCGGCGACAAATATACGTTTTGGGGAAAATCCCCGAGGAATAAACCAGATATCCATAAACAAAACGCACATGCAGAGAAATCCGTAAACAATCTTTGGACCGTGTTTTGTTTTAGCCAGAATATTTCTAATAAGGGAAAATATGTTGTTCATGGTCCAGTAAAGAACCATGCCCGACGGTGAATTGTAAAGAAGAATAAGGAAGATTAACGCCATGCCGTAAACTTGTACTTTTTCACGGATGGCTAAACCTTTTGTATATACCGCGCCGGAAACGCAGTTAATAAGCGTCATAACAACGGGAAGCAGGTTAAGGCGGAAACCGCCGATAAAAAGCAGCCTGTCAGGCGCGCCAAGATCCCGAATGAAACCAAACGGAACTCCCTTTATAAATTCCAGATTGGAAAGATACGCGTAGGCCGCAATAAAAAAAGGAATCTGTATAAAAACACCCAGGGAACTTCTGAGGGCGTAAATCGGATGATAATGATTCTGCCTGTAATAGGCGGAAAGAACCATATACTGTTCATCGCCCTTAAAGACCGATTTTATTTTTTTTACTTTTGTTTTTAACCCTGCCTGTATTCCTCTTTCAGCCTTCTGCCATTTTTCGGCTATATAATAAAGAGGCATGGTACAGACTGTAACGGCGGCGCTTACTCCGAATATGGCAAGTACTTTGTTATAAAATATTCGGTACATGATTACAAATGAAATTTCAACAATTTGTACCAGAGGAAAGATAAATATGTTATACAGAAAATCAATCACTTAATAGAGTCCAGATAACTTTTAAGAACTTCGGTAAACCTTTGCATCTCATGCGGTTTAATATCGCCGATATTCGCGATTCTGAATGTGTTTATGTTACCCAATTTTCCCGGATAAATGGTAAATCCGTGCTGACGGGCAAAATCATGCAGGCTTTCAAAACTGTATTTCGGCGTTTCAGGATCAAAAATGGCGGTTATTAAATGAGACTGATCTTCTTCCTTTACCAGCATTTTCAAATTAAACTTTTTTACCGCTTCAACAAGAATACGCCAGCATTCGGTATAACGCTGCCAGCGTTTTTCTACCGTTTCCTGCTTTGTTTCAAGAATTGCCTGCCTGAGCGCGTAAAGAGCTTGAACAGGCGGGGTAAAACGGGTTTGTCCTGTTTTGGAAAAATGCGCGTATTGATCGTACAGGTTAAGATAATAATTTCGCATGGGAATGGATTTTGTTTTTTCAAGCTCACTCTTTTTGCAGATAACAAAACCAACGCCGGCCATTCCCTGTATATTTTTATTGGAAGTGGAAGCCATAAAATCAATGCCGAGTTCGGAAAGCCGCATCGGCATTCCGGCGTAAATGCTTACCGCGTCTACTATCGTAACTATGTTGTATTTTTTTGCCAGCGGGCATATAACATCAAGCGGATTGAGCAAACCCGTTGTGGTTTCGTGGTACACAATGCCCAGATGGGTATATTTGCCGGTTTTAAATTCATTTTCAAGAGCGGTAAGATCGATTTTTTCATACGTTGAGCTTTTAAAAACAGTGTGGTTGATTTTATAAACAGAGGCGATTTTCGCAAGCCGTTCCCCGTAAGATCCGTTATCAACAATAAGAATATGCCCCGTTTCGGGAACACAGGATGAAATCATAACCTCATCGGCGGCAGTGCCGGAGCCGCCGAAGAAGACCGTTTCATATTCGGACAGGTCGGCGACAACAAGGGTAAGCTCTTTGCATATCCATTTCATCACGCCGCCGAATTCTTTTTCACGCGGGCAGATGTCGGCGCAGACCTGGGCGTATTTAACGCTGTCGCTCGTCGTCGCGGGACCCGGATTTAACAGGACTTCTCTGCGTACCTGCCGCAAAGATTCATTTTCCTGAATACGCGGCAGGATTTCACGCCGCGCCATTTCAAGATGGCTCTCGTCATCAATTTCGCGCCACGCGTAATATTCAATTTTACGGATAAATACCGGATGCGAGTTAGTACACGCCATGATTGCGTGTTCATAGTCAAGCTTCGGAAGTTCCGCGCGTTTTTTTTCGTAATAAGCGCACATGGCGGAAAGCAAAGAAGAAGATAGTTTTGAAATTCCGGTAAGTTCTCCACTGGTTGAAGACAATTCGGCTTTGTTTTTTGAAAGCGCCTTTAAGAAAGAACCATCAGCCACCTCCAGATAAACCTCATCGCCTGAATTGGTCGCGCCGGAAGCGAGAATAACATTTTCATGAATATCGTTGCAAAGGACGGCGAGCCCTATACTGTCGTAGATTAGATCGGATTCAAGCAAAAGGAAATCGCCGCTTACATAGGGAGCGCAAACACTCAAGGTAGCCATACTGCCGGTCTTCTCATAATCGGCGCTAAATGCCGTTTGTATAGCCGGGTATTTTTTCGCAAGCTCATCGTATGCTTCGGCGTGATAGCCCGTACCAATAATGATTTGTTCAACGCCGCAGGCAAGCAGTTTTTGAACCGACCACTCAACAATGGCTATTCCACCCAGTTCAAGAAATCCCTTTGGTTTTGAAACTGTTTTTTCTTTTAGGCGTGAACCAAGACCTGCCGCTACAATAACCGCCTGTTTTATCATTTTTGTTCCCCTTTAAATGTAAGCCCTTCATATTTTTCCACATTCCAATTTTCAGATTTGAAAATATTATCATGTACATACAACCATTGATTATGTTTGATTTTAAATTGCAATGTATTTGAAGTAGCAACATGGAATCCATCTTTTTTTTCCGTTTTTATAGGTATATCCGAAAAGGGATTCTTTGGATTATCAATTAATCCATTCATGGCGATGACCGGAACATCCCCGTGGGTCATAAATGTTGAATCCGCGGGAAGTTCTCCATGCGCGTTGAAATCTTTGACCATAAGAAGCGCGTGATAACCTGAAAGCCTGTCATTATTGGGGAGAAGTATATTACCGGAATATTCACTTTTAACCTTACTTCCGTGATCAGAAACGATAACAATCCGGGTATTGTCATAAACCCCCTGTTCCTGTAAAAACTCAAACCATTTTCCCAGGAGCAGTAAGGAAACCGTCAGCGCGTGGTAGGTTTTTTCTCCCGCGAAAGGTCCGTTACCCCGGTCAGTAACATCCATTTTGGGAACATAATCGGGGTATTGAAATATGGCGGGATCGTGTACTAATTGATTAACTATCGCAGTATAGGTGTTATCAGCGCCGTCTAAAATATCAGTTATTAAAGGTAAATAATCAAGAGTAGTATAACTGTCGATAGTATCAAGAGGAAACTGCCCGGAAGCATGTCTTCTTACCTTAAGCCAATCCGCCCTGTCATAAATAAATATCCTCAGCGCCGGCGGGGAAATCCTTACAAAAGAAAAGCGAATTAACAGTTCCCGTAATATTTCAGGAACAGACACTATCTTCAGTTCAGGATGCGAACGCAGCCACATTCCGGTATACTTACCAAGTATGTTACTGGCGTTAATTTCCGGATAAGGGGCAAAAATACTTAAATCGGGTTTTGTACTGTAATTCGCATGAACAGGGTCGGTAACGGTAACCCGATAACCGTTTTCTTGAAAAATACGCGGCATCATCAACAGGGCCTCGTTGTGTTTTCCCATCGCATAGGCGCGATTTTTCTGAATTAACCGCGGTTCATATTCATAACCGCCGAACAATACCGGCGCTCCCAATCTGGTATGACCGCCAAGACTGACACAGTTGGGATAATAGGTAAAACCGGAAAAATCCTTTGCCAGTTCCGGCTTTTCATTGAATATATACGGAACATAGCCGGAAATGGCCGCGTCAAGCATAATAACAATAACATTTTTCCCGTTTCTGGAAAAATGATAAACAGGTTCAAGCTTTTCGGAATCGGAGCTTCCCGCGGCATATTGCCGTGTTTGGCTCTCAAAGCTCTTAAAATCACTGTCAATTTTAATAACATTATAGATGCCGAAGAATACAAGAGCTGTAAGAATAATCAGTTGAAAATAATAAAAAATTAATTTTCTTCTGGTTAAAAGAAGATAGACAAACCCGCACAACAGGCCGGCTGTGGCAAGACCGCTGAGAATGATAATTTTGTATTTTGATTCTAATGTATCCGGGTTAGAAAAAATGAATGTAGTGGTAAGGAAACCATAATTGAGAGGAAAAAGAAATGTATTGATAAGGGCCGTAACAGAAAGGAGTGAAATTGCCATGGCAAGGCCGTATTTAATTTTTTGGGGGAAAAGACAGTAAACACAAAGAGGCCAGAAAAGAAAGAAACCCGCGGCCTGTACAAAAATTGTATAAATAAAAGGCAGGGGGGTGGTATAAGGGTCATGAAAGGAAAATTCCTGTACACTAGACGCTATAAGGGAACCAGGAATAACAAGACCGGAAAGAATAAAAAGTATACAGGCAGAAAAGACAAAAGTTTTATTGTCTGACAACGAACTGTTTTCAATTTGAATTACTGTTGCAAACTTTTTTATACAGAACTTAAACAATTTGATAAAAAGAGGAACGAAGAAGATCAGGGAACATAACCCGGCGACAAATAAACGCTTTAGGGAAAATCCCATAAAGACAAACCGGATATCCATAAACAAAACGCACATACAGAGAAATCCGTAAACAATCTTTGGACCGTGTTTTGTTTTAGCCAGAATATTTCTAATAAGGGAAAATATGTTATTCATGGTCCAGTAAAGAACCATGCCTGACGGTGAATTGTAAAGAAGAATAAGGAAAATTAACGCCATGCCGTAAACTTGTACTTTTTCACGGATGGCTAAACCTTTTGTATATACCGCGCCGGAAACGCAGTTAATAAGCGTCATAACAACAGGAAGCAGGTTAAGGCGGAAACCGCCGATAAAAAGCAGCCTGTCCGGCGCGCCAAGATCCCGAATGAAACCAAACGGAACTCCCTTTATAAATTCC
>Ga0268262_10006470_pt1 | contig 11213 bp, 12 predicted proteins | sample TergutNc150P3_FD_190354 | JGI IMG/M metagenome (GOLD analysis project Ga0268262, IMG submission 190354) | Nasutitermes corniger P3 segment gut microbial community from laboratory colony in Florida, USA - Nc150 P3 (SPAdes) (version 2) | ecosystem: Host-associated > Arthropoda: Insects >...
CTTGGCTCGGGGCTTCCCTCGCTCCTCGGCAACATGATAGGGGGCGTTATTGTGGAGTCAACAGGATACCGCCCGTTATTTGCCATTTACGCCGGCACCGCCGCGCTGGGCGTGCTGATTTTTGCCGTTATGGGCAAGAGAAAATCAAAAGTGACATAACTTGTTAGTTGTAATTACTGTTTTAACAGTAATTCCAGCTTTTTGGCGTTTATTGTGGCCTGGCTCTTGGCGTGGTTGTTGAAAAATAACTGGACGATTTTTGCGTGTTTCAATAATTCCTTTATGGGATTTATAAATGTATGCAATTCCGTGTCGGTGTAGAGGTAGTCATAGCGGGTTACGTTGTCGCCTTTGTACCACATTTGGGCGTTGCGTCCGTGAAAGCGTATATAAGCTATTTCGCTTGTGCATATAAAATCCAGTTTCATCAGATTTTTCAGGTTTGGGTTGTCGGTGATGCACCAGCCGGTGTTACGCTCGCGCAGACCGTTGTACACCTGGTCGTTTTGCCATTGGGTGTTACGCATTTCTACGACTGACGGTATGCCGGATACTTCCTTGAGGAGCGTGTCTAAATATATCCGTTCTGTTTTGTCATAATGAAAACTTTCCGGAAATTGGAATAGGGCGCATAACAGAAGATTGTCTTTTTGCAGGGGTTCAAGGGCCTTTTTGAATTCATATATTAAAGACTGGCATCCTGATTTATCTTCCGCATGGGTTATGTCCTGAAACGCTTTGACGGCAAATTTAACTTTGCCGTCTGTCCTTGTTATCATGCTCTGCATTTGCTGCGCTGTGGGCATACGGTAGTATGTGCCGTTCAGTTCCAATGCATTGAATTGCGTTGAGTAATACTCAAGGAATTTTTTCTGCGGCAGTTTTTCGGGGTAAAAGCCGCCTTTCCATTCTTTGTAATCATACCCGCTAGTGCCTATGTATAGTTCCGCCATTTCTTTTTCCTTTTATTATATCAGCGGTATTTCTATATAGACATAACATTTTTGATCATGTTATGTTTTTATAAACATTGCGGCAATGCTTTTAAAGAGATTAAACTTACGGGATATAACACGCACAATAACCGCGCCGTCATAAGTAAAATCATCATTCCTGCAAAAAGGACATCTGCCATGTTCGATTGTAACCCTCTTGAGGCAGTTATTACACTTTTTTGTTTCTATGGTTTCTGTTTCCATTTCCGTCTCCTTAAAAAAAAGGATACAGAAATTTATTTTTTATTACTGAACAATTTTAATCATTTTCATGGTACATGCTGTTATTGTATCGGTCCTCTACAATTCCAGGGAATAGATAAATTCGGGCGTTTTTGCTATTTCAACTGCCCAGGTTACATTGTTATAAATAACATTGCGATAGGCGGTTACATAAGCGGTGTAATTACCGCTTTGCAGATACTCGCCTTCGATTAAATCATTTGTCATCTGCGGTTCAAAATCCCAATGTAAACCATCTGCGCTTCTATCAGTATAACCCAATGAGCCGTATTCAGATAAATCTATTTTTACAGAGTATTCAAATTTATCGGGCGCGTATTGGACTTCTTTTGAAAATTTCGGTTCAGAGGATAATGTAACGCCGGTATGGGTTTTATTTAATTCGAGTTTAAGCCCGTCACTAAAGTATATTCCCGAGTAAGGCGTACATTCGGTTCTTGCCTCAGCGCCTTCTATATCCTGGAAATCATCTTTCTGAAAGTGAGCCCAAATAGAGTAGTTATGCCCCGCTTTTACAAAAGGAAGAATTACTTTGCCCGAATTCTTTACCTGTTCCAGCAGCCCGCCCCTAATATCGGCATAAGTTGAGATAATATCATGGGGACTGGTTATTTCTTCAATTTTATCCCAATCTGAAAAACTGATAAACAAACGGGTTGCTTCCCGTGGGATATTATCAAAAGTAAGGCTTATTCCTTCCGCGACCGCCTCGGCCTTCAGGCCTATTTCCATACCAAAAACTTGATTTTTACTTGTGGCACAGGCAATTATTGCGAGGCCCAAAATTAAGGAGTTTATCCTTAAAGCCTTAGAATATTGAATTTTTTTGCCCCCTGAATATGTACTTTTTCTTTAATTATCGGCAATTTGTCTGCTATATATTGGAGATTTATGAAAAAAATGCCGGATTCTGGGGGAATTGACTACATAGAGCGTGATACCTCGACAAGGGGTAATACGCTATATTAAGAGAATAAAGAGACCGGAAATGCCGCTTGAACACTTTAACCGCATAACCAATGACCCAATATAATGGGCGGCAAGCCCTGTATTCGGGGTATGCGCCTGACGGTGGGCAGGGTACTCTCCCAAATTGGCGCTGGTGAAACAATTGAAGAACTACTGGTTGATTACCCCTACCTTGAGCGGGAAGACATTCTGCAATCCCTGCAATACGCCGCATGGTTTGCCGAAGGCCGTGAAGTTGCGCTTACTTGATAAAAAAACTAAATGATCCTCGGGCAGCCAGTCCCTCATGTCCACAGGAAACAGCATCGGCGTTTCCCGGTCTATATTTACAAATCTTTCGCTCATGTCTTGAGTTTATCATACTTTCTCTTTTTTGTGAATCTTTTTTTTACAAATTAGCAAAATTTAGCCTAAGTCCGACAGGCTCCTGGCCTTCAAATATTCATTTCTTAAATCGTCAATTAAAATAGATTTATCGTTTCTCATGATATACCAAAATTTCCAGCCGTTACACGATGGGGTTTGTTGAATTACTGCCCCAATTCGATGAATTGATCCTTTTGTGTTATGATATTGCAAATTGCCATCTGCAAGAACAAAAGCTGTAGCACTATATGTTTTTTTTGTGTGAAGTGGTTCACCAATTTTGATAAATTTTTTTTTAACCAATGTTTCAAAAGGGACTCTTATTTGTTTTTCTTTTTCTTCTTCTATCCAGTCTGCTTCTTCAAAATATTCCTTAATGCTAGCGATTCTGTTTTTCGCAAGTTTTATATATTCCGGTTCTCTCTCTATTCCTATATAATTACGTTTTAATTTTTTTGCGACAGCGCCGGTCGTACCCGTTCCAAAAAACGGATCGAGTATAACATCACCCTGCTTCGTCGTAGATAGAATCACTCTTTTAAGAAGCTCTTCAGGTTTTTGGGTTGAATGTGCCTTTTTTCCGTCTTCACCTTTTAAACGTTCTTCTCCGATACATAAACCGATCTGCCAGACAGATGTCATTTGTTTATCGCCATTGTATTTTTTCATTATTTTGTGGTTGAATGTATATTTTTTGGCTTCCTTTCTCTTTGAACACCATAAAATTGTTTCTGTAGCGTTTGTAAAACGCGTGCCCATGAAATTAGGCATTGGATTTGTCTTATACCATGTTACATCATTCAAAATCCAGTATTCCAAATTAAGCATAATATTACCTACGCGGAAAATATTATGATAACTGCCGATTACCCATATTGTACCGGTATCTTTTAATATACGCCTGCATTCTTTTAACCACGCCGTACAAAAATCATCATATTCATTAAAAGAGCCAAATTTATCCCATTCATCATCAACACCGTCAACTTTTGTATTATTTGGCCTGTAAAGGACATTCTCCAGTTGCATATTATACGGAGGGTCGGCGAATATCAAATCTATAGAATTATCAGGGAATTTCTTTAATTCTTCAATACAATCACCTTGAATTATAGTGTTTAGTCTCATGACTTAAAATCTATAGTTTTTATGCTTTTAAGTCAAGAAGCCTTTTATAGAATATTTGGGGGATATTTTGGCATACCGCAGGGTATTTCGCATAACGTACTGTAAATGAATTTCGTATAAACTACCCCTAATGTGTAATAAGTGAAATTCGCATTAACACCCAAAAAGTGAATATTAAACGAAGTAAGTTTCGTTTAATATTCAACAATAGGCGATAAAGCGAAGTACAAGTAAATTATGGGCAAATTAAGGCATAATGTCAAGCCTATTATGGCTTGACATTTATCATAGACGCAAAGGGAAGAAGGGGTTGTTGTACACCAGACGCCGTGTAATGGTGACTGAGACTCCAGTGTGACTTTAGGTAGCAGATAGCAAAGTATGATACAATCATCTTAACTTTGCTATCTGCTACCTGTTTATGCTCATTGCTGATTACTCATCGTTACTGTTGCATCCACATTCGTTCAAGGGCGCACTACACGGAAGCCTCCGAAGTTACTGAACGGGGCACGACGTTGCCGAACCGCAGAACGCATTTCAGAAGTAGGTTTGTCCGCCCCCCCACTGCGAAACACACGATCAGCGCCAGCACTGGGTCCCACCGGATCACTTTGCGCCCCGTTCGTATAGCTTCCCCACCAGTCCCAGCACCACTCATCCACGTTTCCACTCATATCATAAATACCAAGCCCATTAGGCGCCTTCGTCCCTACTTGATGAGTCCTATATCCGCTATTAAATCCGTACCACGCCACATCCTCAACTGTATTGCTTCCAGAATACGTGTAATTCCCCGGCGAACCGTTTCCCCCCTTAGCCGCGTACTCCCACTGCGCCTCAGTCGGCAATCTGTAGCCATTCGCTACATTGTTGCGTGTTACCGTCCATTTCATCGTATCATAATCGTTATTGTTATTCGGGTCTTTGCTTACTTTGTTTATAGTATAGTAGGGACTCAACCCTTCTTTTTTGCTCAATGCATTGCAAAACTCAATCGCATCATACCAGCTTACATTATCCACCGGACGGTACTCCTGCGTATCCCCGCTTGCGATGGGTGAATTAGCATTACTGGGATTGCTCCCCATCACCGCCTGGTACTGCGCCTGTGTTACTTCGTATTTACCCATGTAAAACCCGCTTAGCGTTACCGTGTGTACCGGCTTTTCATAAGCACCAATCGCACCTTCATTTTTAACATCTCCCATCTCGAAACTACCGCCGGGCACATAGACCATCACGATAAAACATATTGTAAAAGTGCTGCTACCGGTACTTCCCGCATAGTTACCAACGCCGTTTATGGTTACGGTAGCGGTTCCAGTATTGATGTTGTTGGCATACACCACCGTGAAATCGGTATTTAGCGTGAGCATCGTCGTACCGTCCTTCACTGTGACCGCAGGCATAACTGTGTTTCCTGTGTACATTTGTGCCGGAATTGTATCAACTCCAAAAGTAATGACCTTGGAATTAACAATAAATGACTTGCTGCCGGTACTCCCCGCATAGTTGCCTCTGCCGATTACGAATATACCTCCGGTTCCAACATTGATTATGAGACCGTACTCCACCCTATAATCGGCAGCCGTAAGTATTGTTGTGTCGTCCCTTACTGTGACCGCAGGCTGCTGGATTGGGCTTCCCGTATATGTTTGCGCCGGAATTTCATCAACAGTAAAGGTAATGACTTTGGGATTAATGCGAAATGTCTTGCTGCCGGTACTGCCCGCATAGTTACCGGCGCCGTTTATAGTTACGCTAGCGTAACCAGTATTAGTATTGTTACTGTACGTCACCGTATAATCGGCAGCCGTAAGTATTGCCGAACCGTCCCTTACTGTGATCGCAGGCTGGATTGGGCTCCCTGTATATGTTTGCGCCGGAATTTCATCAATAGTAAAGGTAATGATCTTTGGATTAACAGTCAAATTATCGGTGTTAAGCGTTGGTAAGTCACCGTAGTTTATCTTAACGGACTGGCCGTTATACGTTGAACATACTAAATTATTGCCATGCGAGGGGTTCGCGGTTATATTTTTAGAAGCGAAGCTTGACGCAGCTACGTCTTCTGTCGTGGTGTCATCGTAAGTCAGCGATAATACAAGCCCTGTCAGGTTAAGCGTATCGCCGTGCGTATAAATCATGTTATCCGGCTGCGTTATTATCTCCATATTCGTAACTGTTCTATCTTCCGTTGCCGGGAAAGTGTAGGACAATTTAACAGCCTTACCATTATTGTTTGATACCACCGCGTTCTGCCCGTTAATCGTAGCCTTATTCAGCCCGTTGAAGGTGTAACGGCTGCTCGCTGTCAATGTAACCGTGGCAGTGTATACCGTATTACCAAAGAACGGGTTATTGGCCGGCGACCACGACACCGCGCCTATAATAAAATTACCCACGCCGATTGCCGTCGTATTCGGTGCCACACCCATTGTCGGGGCAGTAACGATGATCTCCACATTCGTAATGGGCAAGGGTGCAAGCAGATCATCATCAGTAAAAATTTTTGTATATACGGTAGACAGCGCCGGATAAATGTGTATTATCTCAATTATTCCCGCATAAAGTTCATTTTTGCTGACAAGAACCGTCAACAAATAAGAACCGATTCCCAATTCAAGCGTTTCGGTTTTCCCGTTCCCCTGGGATATGTTAACGGGATTTAATGTAATATCGTTCATATCCGGCCATTTTTGCAAGGTAATTTCCGCCGCGGCATTTTCCGGTATGGTAATGGTATAGCTGAATTTTCCTTCTGTTCCGGCAGCAACACCTGAAAGGCGGACTACTATAGGATTATTATTTCCTGATCCAATGTTAAACTGTGAAGATGTCCCGCTTGCCACCAGAGTATAAGAACCCGTATTACCGATATAGGCTTGAACCGCGACAGTGTAGCTGCCAATTTCCAAAGTAAAGAACCCTTCATTATCAGGGGCTTTTTCAACTCCACTCCCTTCGCCTGCTTTGATAAAAGTATACACATATTTATCAAAAACAGTTGAAGGCAGCACAGTCCTCGCCGTATCTTCTCCTACAAAAACGATACTTATTTTCCCGTAACCATTCGCAACCGGTTTGCCAATATCCGGTGTATCAAAATTATTATCGCAAGCCGGAAACAAATAGCAAATAGCAAGTAGCAAAGAGTAAAGTAAGACGATCTTGCTTTTTTCTCTCTTTATATTCCTCATTCCTAATTCCTCATTCCTCATTTTGCCACCCCCTCTCTTACTGTACCGTAATGGTAATGTTGGTGTTGTAAGGCTTGCCGCTCTTTTCAACAACCACACTCACTGTATGCTTCCCGGTTGTCGCGCTTGAGAAGTTATATATATTTCCGGTCTCTTCGGTTTTAACACCGTTCAAATACCAATTTTTGACAATATAACCAGTGTCCTGTGCGGTAATGACCAGAGTCGAACCAATTGTTATAGTAGCTGCGCCGCCGCTTGTTGTAACAAGATTGTCATGTTGATCCACCCAGTAGTATTCGATCTTGTCCGATGAAACCGTCTGCAGTGTGGCTATTGTCAGACTGCCACTTGCCACGCCGGTATTATAGCTGTTATTGGACGCTGAACGGGCGAAAATGTAGTAGGTTGTTCCAGTGTTAAGGCTGTTAAATGTTGTAGCTGCCTGCCATCCTGCCAAAGGTGCGGCATTGCTTGTATTGATTGCGTATTCTACGCTTTGGCCTGTGCCGGGCTCGCTTACTGCGTTAATTGTAATACTGTTGTAGGTTTTGGTGTTCAGTATCGGCGTGCTGACTGTTGCGCCGGCGGCTTTGTTGACAGTAACGGTAGAATCAGCTGTTTTATTTCCGTTAACAGTGGCAACAGTGATAGTTGCCGTGCCAACGCTAACTCCTGTAACCGTGCCGCTCGATGACACCGTGGCTATAGAGACATCGGTACTGCTCCAGTATACAGTCTTATTCGTCGCGTTGGCGGGCGTTATGGTTGGGGTGAGGGTTTCTGTGCCGCCAACGACAAGGCTGGTACTTGGTTTGTTCAAACTGATGCCAGTTACGCCAACAGTACTGCTACCGCCGCCGCCGCCACTGCCGCCACTGCCGCCACCACCGCCGCTTGGGACAGGAACAGGTTTAACGGGATTGACAGGGAAAGGTGTCTTTAATAAATCGACAAAAGCATCAAAAAAATCGACAATATCAACAAGAAGTGAATCACCGCCATCTCCTAAAAAAATTATAGATACAATATCAAAACCAACTTGGGCAGCAGCTACCACAGTGTTTACTGTTTTCTGGACAATAGGTTGAGAGAAAAAATTTTTCACTCCATTCCAAATTTTGCTAAAAATACCCCTGGCTTGAAGAATATCACCCGAAGTAATAAATTCATCCAGGCTCTTATATATACACGCTGCGATATACAAATTGCGCATACGCAGATTTTGGCTTGGTGTTAACTCTGTATCATCCTTATATTGCGTAAATATGTCTTTACTAAGGGCAATATTCGACAATGTTTCTTTGTCCCTGCCCTGCTCAATCGTTAAACCATAGGTCTGGGTAACAGGATCATAAGGTGTAAAAATTCCGTTATATGATTCCTCGGAATCAGATAGTACTATGCGACTTGGGAAATTCCGGTCTTTTTCAAAGAGGAAGATAATGTTCTTCCCCTCGAATGTTAATCCAACATGATCATCATCACCAGACTCAATATTGTCCGAGTAAAAAACTACTTCCGCTTTATCGTCTGTCACTAATACGGTTCTTCCCGAATCCGTTTCAGTAAAATTGCCGTTTGAGTCCACATAAACGCCCATGAGGGTAAAATCACCGGTATTGCTTCCTCCGGGGTTCTCTGCCGGAAGTGTCTCTGCCGGAGGACTTACAGGGTTTCCTGTCGGAGGACTTACAAAATTTCCGCAAGCGTTAAACACCATGACCAGAAGGACAAAAAAAGTGATAAAGCTTTGCTTATTCTTCACTAAAAACCTTAGTTTGTTTTTCATATAAACCTCCTTAGTAAATACGAAAAATTCAACCTATACCTGTTTCAAAAGCAGGCACATCGAAAAATATTTCCTCTTTCACCTTCTTTTCAGTAAATTCCAGAGCATCAACCACCCTGATAATCCGTTCTTTGTCTTCGTCATCCAATAAAGACAGCCCGTCCAGCAGTTTCACCAGATTATCCGCTTTTAATGTATCGATTTCCATAGTGTAATTATAATGTTCAATGAGTATTATGTCAATACCTAAAATGAGAAGAATCGCCTTGCTATGCGTATTTCTTACTGATAAACTATACTCAGATGAGTATAAATAAGCGGATAAAAGAAGCGAGATTAGTACTTAATATGCAACAGAAAGATTTTGCCGCCGCTATTTCCTTATCAAATACCTATCTTGCTAGTATAGAAAACGAAGCTCGTAAGGCAAATGACAGAATAATCAAACTTTGCTCAATGGTTTTCGGTATCAATGAAACCTGGCTAAAAGAGGGGACGGGCGAAATGTTTTACAAAAGCCCCGATGTAAAGATTACCAGATTAGTCAGCATTTTTAACAAACTGCCGTTAAATTTTCAGGATTACGCTTTAGAACAGTTGGAAGGGTTGTTAAAGTTAAGAGACAAGAAATAAATACAGAGAGTAGAAGATGACTAAATACGAAATCATCATTTATTGGAGCGAGAGTGACAATGCGTACATCGCGGAAGTACCTGAACTTGCGGGATGCATGGCAGATGATAAAACATATAAAACTGGACCATGTTGGAAAAATCCTCTTTGAAAAGGCGGCGATTGTATCTGTCACCCGAATCGCGCTCATTGAATAGGTTTATATTTTTCCCAATAATCTTTTGGCGTTACAATTTTAGTCTTTTTATACAAAGGAAATGTAAAATCATTGGTGTTACCGGTTATAATAAAATCCGCTCCGCACTCATCAGCAAGTTCCAGTATCTTGTTGTCATCCTTGTCTGAAATCAGATCAAGGGTAATCTTGGGGTTATAGCGTATTGCTTTAAGTTCAATATTGGCAAGAACAACTCTGGCTTTTGCCGCAAATTCCTGGAATTGCGCGAATTTTGGACGTTCCAGTACCGCATAGTATTCCGCCATGAGCGTCGGTGAAATACATAGACATATTTTGTCCTCAATTAATAAATCAAAAATTATATGATAAGGATAACCCTTTTGAATGAGTGAAGAAACTACTACATTGGTATCAATTACTATTTGTTGCATCGCGACGGACAGCCTGAACTTCAGAAGTAATATCCTCCATTGACATGGAAGAAATACCGCACATATCCGCCTCGGTTATTGCCGCTTTCATATTTTCTCTCATTAGTTCCTTGCTGACAATATCAATAAAATCCGAGAAGGACAATACATTATTGGTTATGCCAAATTTGGTATATTCAACGTCAGATATGGCAACATTAAGCGTTTTCATATATAGAATAATAATATAATCGTACTTATATTGCAATACCTATGTTGAGAACGGCTTTCGTAATGTTAAGAGTACCAAGCGCCAAATTTGTCCCTGAATACTTATCACATGCCAGCCATTCAAACCCTTTTGTAAAATATTCGTTCCAAAACGCCATATCATGGCCGCCGTTGCTTTCAAAGTATTCAACATTAACATTATGTTCAACCAAAAAATTATGAAAACGCCTGTTATCTGCCAATAGAAAGTCTTCTGTTCCGCAAGCCATGTATATTTCAGGAATATTTTTCTTTTGTTGAATCAATTTCTTTACAAGTGTTTCAGGGTTATTATCACTTTCGATTAGATTTTCAAGATCGCCGAAATAATTGCGATAATAGTAATAATTTGCTATTTCGTTATTTTCGCCGGGTTTCATACCGGAAATTCCGTGTATAATTAACGCAGACGATAACGCGACAATTTTACCGAAAGTATCAGGATACGCAAGCCCCGTATGCAAAGCCCCGAAACCTCCCATTGAAAGCCCGCTTATAAAGGTATCTTCTTTAGCGCGGCAAAGACCAAAGGTTTTTCTTATATATTCAACAAGCTCTGAGCCGATAAAAGTTCCATATTTTCCGGCTGTAGCTTCCGTGTCGAGATAAAAACTGTTTTCTCCCGAAGGAAATACTAAAGCAAAATTATACTTTTCGGCGAGTTCATATAAAACATCCCAACCTTTCCCCCAGCCTGTAAATCCATGTAACACAAAAACTGTTTTGCATTTCCTGTCATAATACGGATTATTCTGTATTTGTATTTCAGGACGATGATCATTTGGCATATACATTTCAAACGCAACCGAACGCATTAAAGAATTAGAAAAAAATTCAACCCTTATATTAGCCATTTATAAACACTCCTTTCTTCCTCTCCCTTTGTTATCTGTTATCTGTTATCTGTTCTCTGAGCCTCCGGTACAACAGCACCAGCGCCATAATCAAAAGCAAAGTATATACAACGGCGCTGCGGTAACCCCAGGCGGGACCGAAAATTTTATTTGTCAGGCCGACAATGAACTG
>Ga0268262_10006471_pt1 | contig 11212 bp, 10 predicted proteins | sample TergutNc150P3_FD_190354 | JGI IMG/M metagenome (GOLD analysis project Ga0268262, IMG submission 190354) | Nasutitermes corniger P3 segment gut microbial community from laboratory colony in Florida, USA - Nc150 P3 (SPAdes) (version 2) | ecosystem: Host-associated > Arthropoda: Insects >...
CGGTTTGACTGTTTCCCGCTTTGGGGAACTGACCTATACCCCCGAAATTTCGTCAACTTTTACCCATGAACTTCCCCAATGGCCCCTGGGCGATTTTCGCAAAGGCCCGTTCCTGCGCTTTAGCCATTCACTGGGTTTTGAAAAAATCGACTGGCATGCCAATTACCGCGAGGGGCTGTCTGTCTTTATGGGTAATTCATATCAATATGATTTTAACCGGATGATTTATAATATTTCTTTCAATTTCACCGGAATTGGACACTATATTGTCAGAGACTTTTTTGCCGTCTCCGCAAGGCTTATGTATAAATACTGGTATTCTTCCGATGAATCGTGGGATGGGGATTATGCCAGCTATTATATACGCGGAATCGCGGATAAATCCATCACCGCATACCAAATGTTTTCATTAAATATGGATTTTCCTTTCCGGTTGTTTGTTTTTACGCCTTCCCAATGGTTCAATAACCAAAAACTCAGCTTCTTCGATTTTGAAATGCAGGCTTCCCCTGTTATTGATCTGGCCGTGTATTACCAAAAAAGTTTTGATTTTGATAAAGATAAAACCCTGTATTACCCCGGCGATGTAGCCGCTGCGGGCGGCATCGAATTCGTGGTGTTTCCGGCGTTTATGCGGAATTTGTATGTGCGTATTGGTTTCGCGATAAATCTGAAGGAATTCCTGACCGCGCGGCCAATCAGTCTACCTGATGGCGATAACCGTGAAATATATATAATCATGGGGCATTTTTACTAAAACATTAACAAAAATGAAATTTCCTGCTAAAATAACTTTTTTAAAACCCGTTCTCGACAGGTTGTTCAGGCTGCTGAACCGCAGGCAAAAAGTATATCTGCTTACCCTGTTTGTACTGACCGTCGGATTTTCACTGGCTGAAACAATAGGGATTTCGGCTATCATGCCGTTTGTTTCACTGGCATCGGACCCAAATCTGCTTAATTCAGGCTGGTATAAAAAAGCCTTTGACATTACAGGATTTACCAGCCCCGAATCGTTTATTATCGGTCTGGGTATATGCATCATCTGTTTTTATATATTCCGCGCGGTGTATTCTGTTTCTCTTGCCTATGCCGTGAACCGTTTTTCATTCGGATTGTATAAACATTTTTCAAAGAAAGTTTTCAAAACCGTTTTATCTGTTTCATACAGGCTGTATGCGGTTAATAATTCCGCGGAATTGATGCGTACTATTACCAATGAAACTATTGAAATAAGCAGAATTACTTTAAATGTATTGCAGCTCTGCGCTGAGGTTTTTACCGTACTTTTGATCTATGCGGTTATAATCATTTTAAATTGGAAAATGACACTGATGATTTCCGCCGTATTATTAATCATAGTATTGCTTTTACTTGCAATATTAACAAAAGAAAACAAGATACAGGGAGCAAAGCGGCTTGTTTCAGGCAGAAAAATGAACCGGACATTGAAAGAGACGCTGGGAAACTATAAATATGTAAAATTAAAGGGAAATGAGGAAAATATTCTGTCTGCCTATGACGCGACTGTTGAAACATATACACGCTCGGAAATTGTGAATAATGTTCTGGGTAATATACCTAAAAATATTCTTGAAAGCATAGGGTTTTCTTTTCTGGTGGCGGTAGTTGTTTTTATCATCTGGGTCTATAATGACGCTTCAAGAGTTATTCCGGTAATCTCAATGTACGCCCTGGCCCTGTACCGTATTCTGCCCTCTATAAACCGTATGCTGCAAAATGTTAATAATATTGTCTATTTGCAAAAGAGTCTGGAAGGCGTTGAAGAGAGCCTGCGCAAACCAATGGAAAATGAAGGAAATTCTCCGCTTGAGTTTGATCATTCTATCCGCCTTGAAGACGTTAATTTTAAATATATGACCGGCAATGAGGTTATTACCGGAATTTCGCTCGAAATTAAAAAAGGGGAAAAAATTGCCATTACCGGGGAAAGCGGCAGCGGCAAATCAACCCTGGTTGATATTATTATCGGTATTCACAAGCCTGTTTCCGGCAAAGTTTATATTGACGATACGGCAGTCACCGATGACAACATTCGCGCATGGCGAAAAAAAATAGGGTATATCCCGCAAAATATCTATCTTTTTGACGGGACGGTCGCTGAAAATGTTTCTTTTGGTTCCATACCTGATGATGAAAAAATAAAGAAAGCCTTGCAAATGGCCAATATATGGGACTTTCTTTCGGCAAAAGACGGTATCAACACTATGGTTGGCGAGGGCGGCATTCAATTAAGCGGCGGACAACAGCAGCGTATCGGTATTGCCCGCGCCCTGTACGATAATCCTGAAATACTGGTGCTTGATGAAGCCACCTCCGCGCTTGATACAGATACCGAACAAAAAATAATGGACGAAATATATAGCGTAAGTGCAAATAAAACATTGATTGTAATCGCCCACCGGCTCAGTACCGTAGAGCGCTGCGACAGAAGAATCCGAATTGAAAATGGTAAAATTATTTAGGAGGATATAATGGAAAAACGCCCTGTTCGTTTTTTTAACACCACCGGGCCCTGCAATCCCTGGGATCATTATATGCTGCCCCCGGAAGATCGGCTGGTTGGTGCGCAGCTCCACCGTTACATCAGGGACAAACTCTACTGGGTGTTGCACGCGCCGCGGCAAACCGGCAAGACCACATTTTTACAAAGCTGGATGAGGCAGATAAACACGGGCGATGAGGTAATAGCTTGTTACGCTACTCTGGAGGCGTGCCAAGGCATTACCGAACAAGCGAAAGCTATGATAACTATGCACAAAGCAATCTGTGAATCCGCCCGCGCGTGGAATGTGCCTATTCCCGATCTTCCCCTGAATAATCCTGAACTGCTGCTCTACGAAACAATGCGGAAATGGGCGGAACTAATCGCGCCCAAACCGCTTGTCGTGTTGTTTGATGAAGTAGATGTCCTTGAAGGTGAATCGCTGATCAGTTTTTTGCGGCAGTTGCGCGGGGGGTTCGCCAGCCGCGCTGCCGGGATATTCCCTGTGTCAATCACGCTGGTGGGTATGAGGGACTTAAAGGATTATATCACCAAGTCAAAGGACGGGGTCGCTCCTAACCCTGGTTCTCCTTTTAATATTAAAGCCGATTCTGCGGTGCTGTCTAATTTTACTCAGACAGATGTTGAAAAACTCTTTGCCCAGCGGACAGAAGAAACAGGGCAAGCTATAAACAGTGATGCCCTTGAATATATCTGGGAACAATCCCGAGGGCAGCCATGGATTGTCAATTCGCTGCTTATGCGCGCGACCATGCGGGTATTACAGGAAGATGATTACAGCACAGTGATGCTGGCGCATATCAAAGAGGCGCGGGAGCAGATGATACTTGCCCGAGAAACCCATCTGGACGCTCTGGCCTATCGGATGGAAGATCCTGAAATACGCAAAATAATGGAAAGCCTTATAACCGGTAAGCCGGATCCCCTACTCTGTGAAAGCGAAGAGTTCCGCTTGTGTCTTGATTTGGGGCTGGTTGCCCGAATAAATAAAACAGTTTCTGTAGCGAACCCCATTTACCGCGAGGTGCTTGCGCGGCAGATGACTACCGGCCCGCAAGACGCAATCCCCGAACCTGAATGGCAGTGGGAGAAGCCTGACGGTTCCCTTGACATGGACGCGCTGTTACGGGAATTTCAAATATTTTGGCGGGAAAATTCTGAAATCTGGGAAGAAAAGATGCACTACACCGAAGCCTTCCCCCATCTGCTGCTTATGGCGTTTCTTCAGCGGGTGCTTAACGGCGGAGGGCATATTGAACGGGAATATGCGGCGGGCCGCGGGAGAATGGATTTACTTGTTGAGTATAACGAGCGGAAATATGTTATTGAAATAAAACTAATATATGAAAAGCAATCGCCTGACACGGTTAAGGCACGGGGCCTGGAACAGATTGCCAAATACCGTGATACAAAAGCGCCGGATGAGCCCGCCTACCTCGTTATCTTTGACCGCCGCCCTGAAACCAGGGAGCAGCCTTGGGAACAGCGGCTGAGTTGGGAAATTGGAAACGGCATCACGGTGGTTGGGTGTTAATAGCGGCTTCTTCATAAATTAAGAAGAGTTATATATGCTGAGTTTATCCCATGAAGAAAAAATTGACCTTATGCGTTCCCTAAATTGGGATTATCTTGACAAACCCGAAGATATGCTCGCGGTCATTGAAGGAAAGCGTGAAAGCTCCGGAGCGTTTAACCGCGAGAAACTGTTTGTCCGTTCTTTGGAACGGATTCCCTGGCATTATGTGACGGCTCTTTGGGGCATTGAAACAATAAAAAAATTGTACACACCGGAGATAGCAAAACGTATTTGGCCAAAGGAGAGGAGGTATCATTTTGATTTTGCCCTCGCAGTATTACGAAGAGAACCTTTACCCCCTGCAAGATGGGGTGATGAATATTTTACAACACAGCGGAACAGATTTTTTTCTAACCGGGGGAACGGCTCTTAGCCGCGCTTATTACAATCATCGATATTCTGATGATCTTGATTTTTTTGTAAATCAATCTCTGACGTATGATGATCAACTGAATAAAGTTTTGGCTCTGCTTCAGGAAAATGGATATAATTGGGATGCCAATAAAGAATATACAAGAGCTAAAGGCTTTACAACACTAAAAGTTAGAAAAAATTCTGATACATTATTAAAACTTGATTTTGTGAATGATCTTGTTCCTCATTATGGTGAGATTATTGAGACCGATTTGTTTTACCGTACAGATTCAATCCGCAACATGCTTTCAAATAAATTATCCGCTATTTTCAGGTATGCCCCTAAAGATATTGCGGATATAAGAGAAATTGCCCTGCATGAAACTGTAGATTGGTCAACAGTAATTACTGAAGCGAGAAATAAAGAAGCCGGACTTGAACTTGTTTATATTTCCGAAATTCTAACAAGTATGCCTGAAAGCGAATTTGAAACGGTTGTTTGGATAAAAAAACCAGACTGGAAAGAATTTCGCAGCGATATTGACCGGATTGTATATGAAATGATAAGCGGGAAATCTTTTTAGTGTTTGCGATATATTACCAATAATAACGGAAAAGAAGCTGTTTATAGAAACAATGTATGAGAAGTATAGAATTAAAACAATATATTGGAAAGAAGTCTATAAAATATTACAGGAAGAGTTGGAAACTTGATAAATGCGTATATCAGAGTATGAGAAAACAGTTATAATTGATGCAGTAAAAAACGCTGACCCGAATGCCCGAATTTGGCTTTTCGGTTCCCGTGTAGATGACAATAAAAAAGGCGGAGATATTGATATTGCGATATTTTCTGAAAAAATAGATAAAGATATTATGCAAAAGATACAGATAAGGCGCTTCATTTGCGACAGAATCGGCGAGCAAAAAATAGATATTGTTACAACTAATAACGGAAAAGAAGCTATTTTTAGACTGGCTGTCGCAGAGGGGATTCAGTTACAATGAATCAAATACATATTGACATATTGCGTGAAAACATTAACATACTTAATTTAAGCACCGATTGGGTACGACATTCCTATGAACAAACCAGTACAATAGAGATAAAAACGGAATATGCAATCGAAGAATTTGACAAGTTTGAAAATTTGACTTCCCGATACGCCCGGACGACCGATATGCTGGTAAACAAAGTGTTACGAAGCATAGACACTGTTGAGTTGGAAGATATAGGCACTATCATTGATATAATGAACCGCGCTGAAAAACGCGGTATTGTTTCCTCAGCCGAATTATTACATACCATTAAAGATTTAAGAAACAATATTGTTCATGAATACAAAATAGCCGAGATAACCAGATTTTTCGCGGATGTGAAAAAGTATACCCCTTTATTGCTTGAGATAATACAAAATGTAAATGCGTATTGTAAAAGGTATTTGGGAGAGGAAGCTGTTTTATGAAAAGAGTAATAACATATGGTAACTTTGATTTATTACACTATGGGCATATCAATATATTAAAAAGGGCAAAAGCATTGGGTGATTATTTGATAGTTGCATTGTCAACTGATGAATTTAGTTTAAATGAAAAACATAAAAAGACATATTTCAATTATCATATCCGCAAGGAATTTCTGGGAGCTATACGTTATGTGGATTTGGTAATACCGGAAAATTCATGGGAACAAAAAGAAAGTGATATTAAAAAGTACCACATTGATTGTTTTGTAATTGGGGATGACTGGAAGGGAAAATTTGATTTTTTAAAAACACTATGTGAAGTTAAATATATTGAACGTACTCCCGATATTTCAACAACTCTAATAAAGGAAAGAATAAACAACGAATAAATGTTTGCAATAGTTTGTTGAAACTTTCTGAACGCATAGATTAAGAAAATATAAAAGAATAAAATAAAATGGAAAAGGATACATTAGAAAAACTTCGAGTCGTCATGCTTGAATTATTGGATGAATTCGTCCGCATTTGCGATGAGAATAATCTTACTTATTTCATAACAGCAGGTACTCTGCTTGGAGCTGTTAGACATAAAGGGTTTATTCCTTGGGATGATGATATTGATGTTGCCATGCCAAGAAAAGATTATGAAAAATTTCTTGATATATATCACAATATAGAAAACACAAAATATTATGTGCAATCATATAGATCACCGGAAAATACTTTTTGTCATTATGAACCTTTTGCAAAACTATGTAAAAAAGGCACGATATTCGCGGAAAGTGGTATAGATGAAAAAAAATACTGTGGAATATGGATTGATATTTTTCCATACGATAACTGTGTTTCATTTCTTGCACGTTTACATACAAAATTGGTTAAATTTACATGGAGATTATATCGTATAAAAGCGCATATAGATATTTATCAAAACAAAAGAAGTCGTTTAATAGTCAAATTATTATGCAAATTTCTTACATTACAATTCTGTAAAAAATTACAAAAACAACTTTACTTATTATTCAACAAATGTAATACAAAATGTATTACATTCTTTTCCGGTAAGTATGAGTATAAAAAAGAGACCCATAAAATTCATGAAATATATCCCCTTTCAAAGATTTGTTTTGAAGGAAAATACTATTATGCGCCAGGTAATTGGGATATGTTCCTAAAAACATTATATGGTAATTATATGGAATTACCTCCTGTTGAACAGCGAATAAGCCACGATCCAAAATATATCATATTTGATGAATAAACAAATTATTTAATAATGGCGGACTTTACCAATAGATGATAGATAAATTGCGGAACACAGCGGGATATATTTTCAATATATACTAAATACGGCGGAATTATGAAATTTTCACTTATTATGGCTACTCTTGGTAGATATGAAGAAATTAAGCTTTTTTTGGATTCTTTAGCAAATCAGACCTATAAAGATTTTGAGCTTATAATTATTGACCAAAACGGGAATGATAAAATAGAAAAACTGTGTCAATCATATTTAATGAATATCCGTTTAATAAAAAATGTGGTGAAGGGATTAAGTGTTAATCGTAATATTGGACTAAAATACATTTCAGGAGATATTACCGCTTTTCCCGATGACGATTGTGTATACAGTAATGATACATTGGAAAAAGTTTCGCGTTTTTTCAATGATAATCCTGAATATACCTTTTATACATGTAATACAAAAGAAAAACTCAGCGATCTTTCAATCCTCTCAAACAAATTATGTGATACTGGCATTTCGTTAGGTAATATTATGAGTGCCGGCATTTCATTTACAATTTTTGTTAGAACCGAAAAAATTAAGGAATTTAAATTTGATGAACAATTGGGAATAGGTTCCGAATTCGGTTCCGGCGAAGAAAGCGATTTATTATTATATTTGCTTAAAAATAAACATAAAGGAAAGTATCATTCTTCGGACTATATTTTTCATCCATTTAAGCCTGAGACTGTTGAAAAAGCATATCAATATGGAAAAGGATACGGGGCGATTCACAAAAAAGCCGTCATTGTATACGGATTTTATCGGTTTTTTATTTATTTTCTAATCACTATTCTTAGGGAAATAAAAAACATGTTTATTTACCCATATTCTGCGGAACGGGTTTCTGCCATTCGTGGAAGGATTTATGGTTTTTTTCATTATAGGCTAAAAAGGTTATATTGTGTCAAAAGTTCTAATCAACGGTGATTTTATCTGCCGAGGCTTACGGCCATAGAGCGTTATGCTTATGAAATTACCCGCCGTCTGGACAAACTTGGCATGGAGAAAACTGTAGTAAAGAGATATGTTCCATTACCACTGGAATATATATTCCATTACCACTGGAATATATATTTCATTACCACTGGAATATATGTTCCATTACCACTGGAATATATGTTCCATTACCACTGGAATAATCTCCGGTTTTGGTATATACTAATACCATGAAGTTATCGGAAATTCAGGATATTGGCATCGAACAGAAACTGGTGCTGGGAAAACAGGAACAAGGGCTTAAACGCCACACTTTGCCGGAACTGCCGGATATTCAAAGCCATGCGCTGGTAGTATGCGGGATCCGGCGTTGCGGGAAAAGTACAATGCTTCGCCAGTTTGTACAGAACCTGAAACGGCCATACTATTATTTGAATTTTGACGATATCCGCCTTGTGTCTTTTTCACATGCGGATTTTGGCCTTTTGGACCGGGTAATAGCCGACACAGGCGCACGGTTGATTTTTTTCGATGAAATTCAGTCGGCGGAACATTGGGAGCTATACGTCAGGCAAAAACTTGACGAAGGCTTTCAACTTGTTATTACCGGTTCAAATGCCGCCCTTCTAAGCCGGGAGCTTGGAAGCCGTTTGACAGGGCGGCATCTGTCCAGGGAGCTTTTCCCTTTTTCTTACGGGGAATTTTGTGGATTTACCGGGATTTCTGCCGGACATGAATCCTTTGCGGATTACCTTGAAAAAGGCGGTTTCCCGGAATATTTGAAAACAGGTAATACGAATATTCTGACACAACTCCAGTCGGATATATTGCACCGTGATATTGCGGTACGGTACGGGATACGTGACGCCATATCCTTGCAGCGTTTATTTGTATATCTTGTATCCAATCCGGCTCAACTTTTTTCACCCAGCAGGCTGACAAGCGTTGTGGGAGTTAAATCACCTACCACAGTTTTAGAGTATATCTCTTTTTTTGAAGCGGCTTACCTTATACACCTTTTACCCCGTTTTGCGTGGTCTGTCAAATCGCAGAATCTTGCGCCCAAAAAGGTGTATATCGCCGATACCGGGCTTATAAAAACAGGCGCTGTTTCCTTTAGCGGTAACTCAGGCGCACTGCTTGAAAATTGTGTATATAATTTCCTGCGGGCTAAATCCGGCAGTTCGGGGTTATCCGCCAACCAGAGCATTTACTATTTTGCCGGCAAAAACGGCGGCGAGTGTGATTTTATATTTTCACCGCAGAGCAATCCATCCTGTATTCAGGTTTGTTGGAAAATGACACTTGATAATCAGGATCGGGAAATTAATGGATTGCTCGATGCTATGGATTTTTTCAATTTGGATTACGGAACGATTCTTACCTTTGATACTGAAGATATAATTAAAACCGCGGGGAAAAAAATAGATGTAATTCCCGTATGGAAATATGTTTGGGAAGACAAAAATGGCAAACACGGAAATCTTAAAAAATCCCGAAAAAAACGTTAAAATCGGCGTTAATGGATTAAATGAGTAAAATTCAAAAAAAAATTTTAATCAACGGTGATTTTCTATGCCGCAGGCTTACCGGCATAGAGCGCTATGCGTATGAAATTACCCGCCGTTTGGACAAACTTAGCGCAAAAGATGAAATTGCCATTGTAATTCCGTCCCTTGTTGAAAATATCCCAAATTATAAAAACCTTGAAATTATCAGGCTGGAAAAAAAAAGCAAATCAAACATACGCTGGCAGATGCTTACTTTGCAGGGTTTTCTGCTGACGCACAGAAAATATACCATTCTTGAATTCGGTAATTGCTGTCTGCCCCTCGCGCCGGGTATCGTTTTTTTGCATGACATTTATTGTGAATTTTTCTCGGAAGACTTTGTCAGCCGCAGGGATAAATTTACAAGGCTTTACAGCAGGATTCAATACCGGTTTATCGCGCGTCTCGCGAAAAGAATCGCGACTGTTTCCGAATACAGTAAAAAAGAAATCGGCGAGAAATTTAATATTGATCCTTCAAAAATAAATGTTATTTATAGCAGCGCGGATCATGTACGTGATATTGTTCCTGATTGTTCAATATTTGAGCAATTTCCCGTGCTTGCTGAAAATCAATTTTATTTTTCGCTGGGCAGTCTTTCTAAACGCAAAAACATCAAGTGGATTCTTGAATATGCCGTAAAACACCCCGAATCGATTTTTGCAATTTCAGGAACCAGCCTTTCAACCGTAAAAGTTAATGAACTTGACGGCGGAATTCCTAAAAACATAATCCTTCTTGGTTACCTTGACGATGCCAAAGTAAAGGCCCTCATGACAAAGTGCAAAGCGTTTATTCTGCCTTCGTATTACGAAGGTTTCGGCCTTACCCCGCTTGAAGCTCTTTCCTGCGGGGCGCGGATTATTATCGCGAAAGCGGCCAGCCTTCCTGAAATTTACGGGAAAACGGCGCATTATATCGATCCGTTTAACATCGATGTTGATCTTGACGCGCTTCTTCGCGAGCATGTTGAAAAGCCGGACGCGATTCTCGCGAAATATTCCTATGACACTTCGGCTGAGAAAGTATATAATCTAATACAGGAGTTTAAGAAATGAACGAAACCAAACGTCCGGTCCGTTTTTTTAATAACACAGGGCCCTGCAATCCCTGGGATCATTATATGCTGCCGCCGGAAGACCGGTTGGTTGGAGCGCAGCTTCACCGCTATATAAAAGACAAACTGTACTGGGTATTGCACGCGCCGCGGCAGACCGGCAAGACCACGTTTTTACAAAGCTGGATGAGGGAAATTAATTCGGGCGATGAGGCAATTGCCTGTTATGTAAGCGTGGAACGCTGTCAGGGGGTTTCGGAAGCGGAACGCTCTATGCCTGATATTTGCATAGCCGTACAGAATTATGCAAAATTTTCAGATTTGCCCATTCCCAAAATTAATACTACGGCGGGGACGAACAGTATGCTTACAGAAACATTGGCAAACTGGGCGGAGATCATCGCGCCAAAACCGCTTATCGTGCTTTTTGATGAAGTTGACGTTCTTGAAGGTGAAAC
>Ga0268262_10006472_pt1 | contig 11210 bp, 6 predicted proteins | sample TergutNc150P3_FD_190354 | JGI IMG/M metagenome (GOLD analysis project Ga0268262, IMG submission 190354) | Nasutitermes corniger P3 segment gut microbial community from laboratory colony in Florida, USA - Nc150 P3 (SPAdes) (version 2) | ecosystem: Host-associated > Arthropoda: Insects > Digestive...
TTTTCACGGTATGCGCGCACCTATGCGGAAAATATGCAGGACGGTCTGCCCATCCGCGACAATCCCGACAATAACGCGCGGCGGGTTTACCGCTTGAGAACCGGCGAGATTATCAAAATTCTTTCGCTGGAAAACGGCGTTCCGGCAATCAGTACAACCGGCGATCCTCTGCCGGGCGACTGGTACCGGGTGCTTACCGAAGACGGCAGTATAGGCTTTTGTTTTTCCTACCGGCTGAAACTCTTCGAGCATACCGGCGGGCCGCTTGCCGCGTCGGCGCCTGCCGGTACCGAAAACAACGCCGGTCCCGATGCCGATCTTGAAATGCTGCTGTCAAAAACATGGTCGCCTGAATTGTACTTTACCATGGTGAATTACAGAAGAATCGACCTTGATGCGCTGTCCCATCATTGGCGCTTTGATCCCGGACAGGAAACCGGCAATGCCCGGATTTATACGCCCGGTTATGATTTAAATTTTTCGTATAACGCTATCCGTCCCGACGGACAACGCGCGTGGCGTTTTGATGGCAGCAGCCTGCATATGCAGATGAGATCCGATACAACCATTGCGGTACAATTTTCGGAAGGCGGCGGCAGCATGAAGACCCTGCTTTTCGTCGCGCTGCCCATTACCATAGACGACCTTATCATGCAGGAAAGCGCCCGCCGCGAAAGGCTGTACAATATTATTTTTAGCCAGGGGCCGGTTTTTACCAGTAACAATTACGGCACTATTGTTTTTAGGGAAGACGGAACTTTTGCGTGGAGGGGTTTTGATCTGCTGGTTCCCCGGTTTATTCCCGAATCGGCGGAGGGAAGCGGGACGGTTTCGATGGATCTTTTCCTTGACCCTGAATTTGAGGAGCGTTATAACGGGGCGTTCAGCCTGTATTTTACGGAAACCGGCGCGGGAGAAGCGACGGTGCTGCGTTGTATGTACGCGCTTGACAACCAGGGTTTCAGAATAGAGATCGCGCCGGAATCCACTATTGAAGATTCTACCATTGTCCGCCGCGCCGTCTCGCCAATGGTTCTGTATTTTTACATGGACGCTTTGTTGTGGTAAATCATGGCTTTTGTTCAATTCTCTAAAATCGCGCTTGCGTTCGGCGACCGTGATATTCTGAAAGATGTCAGCCTGCATCTTGCCGCGGGATCGCGGGCATGCCTTGCCGGGGCAAACGGTTCAGGAAAATCTACCTTGATGAAAGTAATCGCCGGAGAAATCCCCGCCGACTCCGGCGAGCGGGCTGTGCAGAAAGGCACGCGCATTTCGTACCTGCCCCAGTCGGGAATTGTTCACCAGGGGAAACGTCTGCGGGATGAGGCGGAAACGGCCTTTGCCCCTTTACAGGCGCTGCTTGCCGAAGCGGAAAGAATCGGCGGCTTGCTGGAATCCGCCACAAGCGATGATGGCGGTGTAGCAAGTCTACTGGAAGAACACCACCGCCTGCAGGAACAGGTTGAAAATTCCGGCTACTACCGCCGCGAGGCGCTTATCGGTTCGGTGCTGACGGGCCTCGGCTTTTCAGCTAACGACCTTGACCGGGATACCGGCGAATTTTCCGGCGGCTGGCAGATGCGGATTGCCCTGGCGAAAGTATTATTGGAACAGCCGGATATTCTTTTGCTGGATGAGCCGACCAATTATCTTGATATAGAAGCCCGCGCCTGGCTGGAAAGCTGGCTGGAAAAATTTCCCGGCGGCTGTCTGCTGGTTTCCCATGACCGCTACTTTCTTGATGTTACCGTAAACGAAGTGTATGAAATTTTTCAGGGAAATCTGAAACGCTATGTGGGCAATTACACCGCCTATGAAAAAATACGGCAAACAGAACTTGCAAGTTTAATGAAGCGTTATGCGGAACAGCAGGAAGAAATCGCCAAAACCGAGGCGTTAATCCGCCGCTTCCGTTACAAGGCAACCAAGGCGGCTTTTGCCCAGGAATTGATCAAGCGGCTGGATAAAATGGAACGCATTGAAATTCCTGAAAGCCTTAAAAAAATCAACATCAGTTTTCCGCCGCCGCCCCGCTCGCCGCGGGTTGCCCTGACCATTGAGGGCCTTGGTAAAAATTACGGCCCCCGCCGGGTGCTTTCCGGCCTTGATCTAACGATTGATTCCGGCGAGCGGCTGGTGGTGGCGGGCCCCAATGGCGCGGGCAAGACGACACTGTTACGCATACTTTCCGGCGGCGACCGTGATTATCAGGGCAGGGTACAATTTGGCGCGGGTATCAGCGCGGGTTATTTTTCGCAGGACGCGGCGGAAGCGATGCAGGGCAACGAGCAGGTGCTTGAGTTTATGGAAAAGGAAGCGCCCACGGCGTTAATTCCCAAAGTGCGCGATATGCTGGGGGCTTTTCTTTTTCGCGGCGATGACGTGTATAAGCCGGTCTCGGTGCTTTCCGGCGGCGAAAAAAGCCGCCTTGCCCTGCTGCACATGCTCCTCAAGCCGATGAATCTGTTAATCCTTGATGAGCCGACCAACCACCTTGACCTCCATTCAAAAGATATTTTATTAGACACCCTGCGGCAGTTTGAGGGAACCATTATTTTTGTTTCCCACGACCGCGCTTTTATGGAAGCCCTTTCCACCAAAACGCTGGAACTGTCCCCCGGAACAAGCCCGTCCGATCCCGCCCGCGTCAAATTATTTTACGGCAACTACGCTTATTACCTGGAAAAAATTAACGGTAACATCGCGGATAATATCGATAATACTAATACTATTAACAATATCAGTAACAATATCAGCGTCGATAATAATTATGCCGCCAATAAAACCGCGGCTGAACTGAGGCAGTACAACAAGCAGTATCAAACGACAATCCGGCGGCTTCAGCGGCAGGAAGCGGAAGTTCTTGGTGCGATTGAAAAACTGGAAAGAGAACGGGCGCATTGGGAAACCGAACTGTCCCGCCCCGAAGTATACTCAAACGGCGAAAAGGCAAAAGCGGCAAAACAAAAACTGGACGAAACCGCCGCCCAAATCAAAAACAAAACCGCCGAATGGGAAGCGCTGGCGGCGCAGTTGGAAGCGGCAGGCAAATCCGGCGAGTGATGCTGTAACGTATACCAGCGCAGAGAGATAAAGATAAACGTGTTACGAAAGAAAGACAAAATACTTACAAATAGAACCATAATTCCGTACATTCGTACTTTTCATGAAAAACAATGGGGGAAAAGGCTTGACGGCATAAAGGCATACTTATAGTATTAAATAGTGTGAGAGGTAAAAATGACTGGCTGGGATGTTTTAAGTAGTTTGATAAACGGCCTCCCTTCAATAGTCGCAACATTGGTGTCGGCTGCGGCAGGTGTAATATTTCTCATTGGATTTAGCCATCATGGGTATAACTTTCTTAAGTATGGTTTTAAGCAAACTGAAATTTCTGACCTGGGCGCCAAGATTGATGGGCTGCATACAGAGATTGATGGATTGCGTACCGAAATTGATGGTCTGCGTACCGAATTCAAAACCGAAATGGGTGAATTCAGAACCGAATTGAACGGCTTCAGAACGGAATTAACCGGATTCAAAACCGAACTTGAAACAATCAAGGTAAATCATTTTGGGCATCTTAAAAATTTTCTCACCGAACTTACCAGTATCCTGGTAGACAAGGGCGTAATTAACAACGAAAATAAGGCGCGGCTTGATAATCAGCTTCGCGGTATGTAAAAAAACCAGCCTGACGCTCAGCATCATCACGCGTAGTTTATTCTTTCATAATCTGGTATCATCCTGTTATGAACATTTTAGTCATCGGCGGCGCGGGATATATTGGCAGCCATGTAGTACAGGAATTCCTTGAACGGGGACAACATGTCACGGTATACGACAACCTTTCCAGCGGTCTGCGGGAAAACCTGTTTTCTGACGCGCAATTTATCCACGGGGATATTCACGATTACCCCGCTCTCGTGCAAACCATGAAAGGCGGTTATGACGCGCTCATTCATCTTGCCGCTTCCAAAGCCGCCGGGGAATCCATGCTGAACCCGGAAAAATATTCCCGCAACAATATCACCGGGACGCTGAATATACTTAACGTCGCTTCGGAAACCGGCGTCAAAAATATAGTGTTTTCTTCAAGCGCGGCGGTATACGGCGAGCCTGATTACCTTCCCATTGATGAAAAGCACCCCACCAGACCGGAGAATTTTTACGGCTTTACCAAACTGGAAATCGAACGCTTTTTGGGCTGGTATGAAAAACTGAAAGGCATACGCTATGCCTGTTTGCGTTATTTCAACGCTGCCGGTTACGACGTAAAAGGCGTTATCAAGGGACTGGAACAGAATCCGGCAAATCTTTTGCCGGTGGTCATGGAAACCGCCTGCGGCATGAGGCCGGAGATTCAGATTTTTGGGGACGACTATGACACGCCGGACGGAACCTGCATACGCGACTACATCCACGTCAGCGACCTTGCCGCCGGTCATGCCGCCGCGCTGGACTATATCTGTAAAAGCGGCGCAAGCCTTACCGTAAACCTCGGCAGCGAAATGGGTATTTCCGTAACGGCAGTCATCGAAACCGCGCGGAAAGTAACCGGCAAGCCCATTCCCACGAAAGTCGTTGGCAGGCGGCCCGGCGATGCGGCGAAACTGTACGCGTCTTCCGCCCTTGCCCGCGAATTACTGGGCTGGCAGGCCCGCTATTCAGACATGGAAACGCTGATAAAAACAAGCTGGGAGGCGTATAAGGAGTAAGATCACACTTTGTGTTCTTCTCTTTCTTTGTGTCCTTTGTGTGTATTCTTTTAGGAGAAAATTATGAAAGAGAAAATTTTTACCTGGATTGACAATGCTTCCCCGCTTGCCGTGGAACTGCAAACCGGATTGACCAAATGGCCCGCTATCTCTCCCGATTCAGGGGGGGAGGGTGAACTGGAAAAATGCGTCTATCTTGAAGCGTGGCTGAAAACGCAGGGCCTTACCCAACTGGAACGTTATGACGCTCCTGATAAACGGGCAAAAGGCGGAGTGCGGCCCAACCTTATCGCCACCATACCGGGCGAAACGGAAGACTGCCTCTGGATAATAAGCCACACCGACGTGGTGCCGCCCGGCGAGATTTCGCTCTGGAACACCGATCCCTGGACGGCGGTAGAGGCGGACGATCCGCCGGGACACCGGATTATCGGCAGGGGAGTGGAGGACAACCAGCAGGGGCTGACATCTTCCGTACTGGCGGCGCTGGTCCTGGTCAAATTGGGACTGCGGCCCCGCCGGACGGTTAAGCTGTTGTTCGCCGCCGATGAGGAAACGGGCAGCGTTCTGGGTATAGCCTGGCTGCTGGAAAACCATAACAATCTGTTTAAAAAAAGCGACATTGCCCTTATACCCGACGCGGGCGACCGCACCGGCGGGACCATTGAAATTGCCGAAAAGAATTTAATCTGGGCGCGGTTTGTCGTCAAAGGGGCGCAGACCCACGGTTCAAGACCGGATTTGGGAATCAACGCCCACCTCGCCGGCGCGGACCTTGCCCTGCGGCTCCACTACGGGCTGTCTGAAAAATTCGGCGAACGCGACAGCCTTTTTGAGCCGGACTATTCCACCTTTCAGCCAACCAAACAAGAGGCCAATGTCCCCAACATCAACACGATTCCCGGCGAAGACGTATTCTGCATGGATATGCGGGTGCTTCCCCGCTACCCCGTAAAAGCAGTGTTAGCTGAAATTGACCGCATTATCGCGGAAGTTGCCGCCAAACACAAGGTTACGATTAACTACAGCCTCGCCCAGTCATGCGAGTCCCCGGCAACTCAGGCGGAGGCGCCGCTGGTACAATCCCTTTCAGCGGCCATCAGTGAAGTATACGGAGTTCCGACCCGGCCCGTCGGCATAGGCGGCGGAACCGTAGCGGCGCATCTGCGCCGGGTGGGAGTTGACTGCGCCGTCTGGGCGCGTCTCTGCGATTGCGCCCACCAGCCCAACGAATACGCGTTATTGGAAAATATCCTGGGCGACGCCAAAGTTATGGCGCTGCTGATGATGTATGCCTAATGAATTTAGCTGGGCGCAATTTTTACATGCACCGCACCAAGCCATTTCCTGCGGAAATAGCTTGTGCGTTGCCTATAAGGTTTGTTCTAAAAGCCCCTAAAACTTTATTCGGCATACATCTTCAAGCGTATATGGGTATTGTATCCAGTGTCAGTCACCGTGCACCGCCTGATGATAGGTATAGTTGCGCTGTCCTTCTAAATACGATCAATAATGGCTTGACAGTCTTTTTCATTATTTTCAGCATCAGTCGGAAGTGCATTTGGATTACCTGTAACCCTTTTTTGTATAACGCAATGCGGTTGAATATCTTTTAAATTATCAGGTTTAAATAATTCCAAATCCGTCTTCTTATCGTCACTATCCTCACTAAACGCTATTATAAGTACATCTGCTCCAATACAATTAAACTTTATTATTGTGTCTTTAAAATAATCCCATTCATCACCTACTGTACACAAAGCGACTTTTTTATCAAGATGATATAAAGGATAACATACTATGTCTTTAGTTGGTTTGTGTTTAAATTCTTGATAATATATCGGTTTTATATTATTAGATAACCGATCATAGACCTTTTTGAGCGTTGTTGTTTTTCCAGTTCCGCTATTCCCTGCTAACATAATTATTTTCATTTTTTTTCTCCTTCGTTTTTTTACCCGCCCATACGGGCAGGCTGTTATTTTTTAGAGCGCCAGCCATCAAAAATGAATGACCAGCGTTCCGTATTACCAGTCAGTTAAATACGCCATTTTTCCATTTTTACCAACGGCGACAAACCTGTACCTGTCGACAAACAAAATACTATTGTTGTCATTGCCATAGGCGATTGCATAGATGTCGGAGTCAAATGTGCTGTTCGGTATGGCTGTCCATGTTGTGCCTACCGTTGAATATGCCGTTTTGCCGCTATTGCCAACCGCGACAAACTTGTTATTGGCATAGATGATTGCGTTAATGGAGCTTGTGCCGAATGTGCTGCTCGATACAGCTGTCCATGTTACGCCGTTCGTTGAAGTTGCCATTTTGCCGTTTTGTCCACCTGCAACAAACATATTATTGCCATAGGTGATTGCTTTGATGTCGTATGTGCCGAATGTGCTGTTCGATACGGCTGTCCATGTTACACCGTCCGTTGAAGTTGCCATTTTGCCGCTATCGCCCACGGCGACAAACCTGTTATTGTTATAGGCGATTGCGTTAATGGAGCTTGTGTCGAATATATTACTGACATCTACGGCTGTCCATGTTGTACCGTTCGTTGAAGTCGCCATTCTGCCGAAATCGCCCACTGCGACAAACATATTATTGCCATAGGCGATTGCGTTGATGTTGACAGAGCTGAATGTGCTGTCCGATACGGCTGTCCATGTTACGACGCTGTTCGTTGCGGTTGCCATTTGTCCCCATTCACCGCCTGCGACAAACATATTATTGCCATAGGCGATTGCATAAATGTTGTATGTGCCGAATGTACTGCCGTACTGTACGGCTGTCTCCCATGAGTATCCGCGTGGTGAATATGCCATTTTGCCGCTATCGCCCACGGCGACAAAAAAACGGTCAAGACCATAGGCGATTGCGTTGATGGAGCTTGTACCGAATGTGCTGTCCGATATAGCTGTCCATGCGCTTACGTAAACGGGATCGCTGGTCTTGCTATTATAGCCTGTTTTACTCACGGTTACGGTGTAGCTTCCTCCCTCTGTAGGCGTATATTTGCTGGAATTCGTTCCGACATAGTTTCCGTCTTTTTCCCACTGGTACTTTGAAGCTACGTTTTCTCTTCCGCTGTACGTTACAGTAAGTTGTGTGCCGGCTACAACTAGTCCGCTTGGGCTGATAGTGATGTTTCCTGACAGATTGGGTAATGTTACGGTAACGGCTGCGCTGGTCTTGCTATTGTAGCCCGGTGCTCTTACGGTTACGGTGTAACTTCCCACCGTTGTCGGCGTATATTTGTTGGAATTTGTGCCGACAATGCTTTCGTCTTTTTTCCAATCGTAACTTACTGTTTCGCTTCCGCTGTACGTTGCGGTAAGTTCCGTGTAGGTGGTAACGCTGCTATCCGGGCTGATAGTAATGTTTCCTGACAGATCGGATAATGTTACGGTAACGGTATTGCTGGTCTTGCTATTGTATCCTGGTGCGCTTACGGTTACGGTGTACCAACCCACCGTTGTCGGCGTATATTTGTTGGAATTTGTTCCAACAATGATATGTCCGATGTCTTTCCATTGGTAGGTTACAGTTTCGCTTCCACTATACGTTGCTGTCAGTTCCATGTATGTGGTAACGCCACTATTTGGGCTAATTGTGATTTCTCCTGACAGATCAGCTAAATAAACGTGAATTCCTGTTGTCATGCTATTGTAGCCTGTCGCGCTTACGGTTACGGTGTAGATTCCCGCTTCTGTCGGCGTAAACTTGTTAGAGTTTGTGCCGACATTAACGCCGTCTTTTTGCCACTGGTAACTTACTGTTTCGCTTCCGCTGTACGTTGCGGTTAATTCCGTGTAAGTGGTAACATTGTCAGTTGGGTTTATAGTGATGTTTCCTGACAGATCGGGTAAAGAAACGTAAACACTTTCGATCTTGCTATTGTAACCTGGAGCGCTCACGGTTACGGTGTACCAACCCACCGTTGTCGGCGTAAACTTGTTAGAGTTTGTGCCGACATTAACGCCGTCTTTTTGCCACTGGTAACTTACTGTTTCGCTTCCGCTATAAATTGCGGTTAATTCCGTGTAGATGGTAACGCCGCTGTTTGGGCTGATAGTGATTTCTCCGCTCAATGTAGAAAGGGACGAATCGTTTACGTTAATGATTGCGCTGGTCTTGCTATTGTAGCCTGCCGCGCTTACGGTTACAGTGTAACTTCCTTCCTCCGTCGGCGTAAACTTGTTTGAGTTTGTGCCTACACTGTTTCCATCTTTTTCCCACTGGTAACTTACTGTTTCGCTTCCGCTGTATGTTGCGGTAAGTTCCGTGTAGATTGCAACTGTTCCGCTTAGGTTGATAGTAATGTTTCCTGACAGATTGGATAATGTTACGGTAACCGCGTCACTTGTTTTGCTATTGTAGCCTTCTGCGCTTATGGTTACAGTGTAGCTTCCTGCCTCTGTCGGCGTATATTTGTTGAAATTCGTTCCAACATTTCTTCCGTCTTTTTCCCAACGGTAATTTAAAGTTACAAATTCGATTCCTTGTACGGGTACGTTATATATTGCGGTCAGTTCTTTGAAAGTGGTAACGCCTGTATTCGGGCTGATTGTTATGGTTCCAATCAATGTTTTGAGAGACGGATTGTTTACGTCAACAACTGCGCTGGTCTTGCTATTATAGCCTGTTGCGCTGACGGTTACCGTATAGCTTCCCGCTTGAGTCGGCGTGTATTTGTTTGTGTTTGTGCCGACATTAACGCCGTCTTTTTTCCACTGGTAACTCACTGTTTCTGATCCGCTGTAGGTTGCGGTTAGTTCCGTGTTGACCGCAACTGTTCCGCTTGGGCTGATAGTGATGTTACCTGGCAGATTGGCTAATGTTATAGTAACTGCGTCACTTGTCTTGCTATCGTAGCCTGTTGCGCTTACGGTTACGGAGTAGCTTCCCACCTGAGTCGGCGTGTATTTGTTCGCGTTTGTGCCGACATTAACGCCGTCTTTTTTCCACTGGTAACTCACTGTTTCTGATCCGCTGTAAGTTGCGGTTAGTTCTGTGTTAACCACAACTGCTTCGCTTGGACTTATAATGATGTTTCCTGACAGATTAGATAATGTTATGGTAACGGGATCGCTGGTCTTGCTATTGTAGCCTTCTGCGCTCACGGTTACGGTGTAGCTTCCCGCCTCTGTTGGCGTATATTTGTTTGAGTTTGTTCCGACACTGCTCCCGTCTTTTTGCCACTGGTAACTTACGGTTTCGTTTCCGCTATACGTTGCGGTCAATTCCTTGAAAGTGGTAACGCCGCTATTCGGGTTGATGATGATATTGCCGCTCAATGTAGCAAGGGACGGGTCATTTACGTCAACGGTTGCGCTGGCCTTGCTCTTGTAGCCTTCTGCGCTAACGGTTACGGTGTAACTCCCCGCCTGAGTCGGCGTGTATTTGTTCGTGTTTGTGCCGACATTAACGCCGTCTTTTTGCCACTGGTAACTTACGGTTTCGTTTCCGCTGTACGTTGCGATCAGTTCCGTGTTGATATTAACGCCCGTGGATGGACTGATTGTGATGTTTCCATTCAATGCAGGAAGGGACGGATCATTTATGTCAACTATTTCGAGCATCTTCACATAAAATGTCCCTGTTTGATTTGCGCATTGAAAATCTACGTATCGAATACCGCCTTTTGGTATTTCTTCCCCATAGATTGTGTAGGTTTTCCTTGTACCTGTAATATTAACAAAACTGGCTAAACTGACATCTTCATTATTGTCATTGTTAGAATAATACTGAACTCTCAATTCACGAGCGCCTGATTGCGTCCATGCTTCAAATGTATAAGCATACTTTGTATTTGCCTTTGCGGTGTATTTTATTTGTGCGCATACTTTCCCTATATTATTAGAATCAGGAGCGCCGCCTACGGTAATAGTACACACTCCGTCAGCGGCGACTGAATAAACCAAAGTTACCGTTGTTCCCGGCTCTTCCCATTTATACCAATTATTTAGATATGTGTTATCTCCGCCGCCGCTTGTTACAGTAACCGCGCACGCTGCTATTTTGCCGCCGTCCTGTGTTTTGACGGTAATGGTTCCGCTTCCGGCGGCTTTGGCGGTTATCTTGCCATTTGCTACCGAAACAACCGTAGGGGCACTTGACGACCATTCAACATTCTGGTTGGTTGCGTTGCTCGGCGCGATAGTGGCGGTTAGGTTTTTTTCTTCGCCAACGGTCATGGCAAGGGTAGTTTCACTCAAGGTAACACCAGCCACATGAACCGTAGAATTTCCATTCGGCTGTTCACAAGCGGTAAAGATCGTGGCGGTAAGGACCGCCCCAACGCCGATTATGGCAATAATAGCCGCATAATTTCTGGTTTTCATACTGTTTTTTCCTTTCTTTTCGATAATTAACCCTATTTTCTATAAGAATTAATCAATCCATTCTAACCGATATTTGCAAGACTGTCTATCTATCAGATAAATTTTACATGTCTATAAGGAAAATACATGAAAGGGACAGAAA
>Ga0268262_10006473_pt1 | contig 11208 bp, 16 predicted proteins | sample TergutNc150P3_FD_190354 | JGI IMG/M metagenome (GOLD analysis project Ga0268262, IMG submission 190354) | Nasutitermes corniger P3 segment gut microbial community from laboratory colony in Florida, USA - Nc150 P3 (SPAdes) (version 2) | ecosystem: Host-associated > Arthropoda: Insects >...
AACCCGCCTCCCGCTCGTCCTGAGCCACAATGCCGGCCTTTATACGGACGCAACGCTCTATGCACTCCAAAAGCAACGCCGCGTCCCCCCCCAAAACCGCCTCCCCACGACCCGCCATGAAATCAAACATCTCCCGCCCGCCCAAAAAAGCGTACTTGAACGCCTCCGCGTAACCCGCGATAAACTGCCGGCGCGGAAGCGTCTCCAAAAAGCCGACGTCCGCCCAAACCGCAACCGGCTGGTGAAACGCCCCTATCAGGTTCTTGCCCGCAGGATGGTCGACCGCCGTCTTGCCGCCCACGCTTGAGTCTACCATAGCCAAAAGGGTGGTCGGCAGCTGCGCATACTCCACCCCCCGCATAAAACAAGCCGCCGCGAAACCCGCCATGTCGCCCACGACGCCGCCGCCGAAGGCGACGACGAGGCTCTTGCGGTCAAGGCCGAAATCAACGAGCGCGTCGAGAATACCGCTCCACGTCTCAACGGTCTTGTACTTCTCCCCGTCCGGAATCGCGTGAACCGCGCAGCCCAGCTCGGTTTTGAGGAGATCTATATATGATGAATATATATCGGCTACGGTAGTGTTCGTGACTATCGCGCACCTGCGGTTTTTGAAACGCTCTTTTATATATGACGGGAACTCGGAGGCTATGCCTTTGCCTAAAAAGACGGGGTAGGCGCCGGAGGCGGTTTTTACGGATATCTCTGTCGTCTGCATTGTTTTACCCCCCCACGCTACCACTCGTCGGCGACCGTCGTCGGTTTATCCGTATTGACTATCTTGCCGTCGTCAAGATACAGCACCCTGTTCATCCCCAAACTTAACCTGCTGTTATGCGTAGCGATTAAAAACGTCTGGTTCAGCTCCTTGTTCGCTTTCTCGAACAGCTCCAGCAACCGCTCGCCGTTCGCCCTGTCCAAGTTTCCGGTCGGCTCGTCGGCCAAAACCAGCGCCGGCTCGTTGAACATCGCCCTTGCCAAAGCCACCCTCTGCCGCTCACCGCCGGACAGCTCCGTCGGGTAGTGGTAGAACCGCTTAGACAAACCGAAGATGTCGAGCAGGTCGGAGGCGCGCGCCACGCACTCCCGCTTGCCCTTCCCCGAAATCAATCCCGGTATCAGCACATTCTCTATCGCCGTGAAATCCGGCAGCAGGTGGTGAAACTGGAAGACGAAACCGATGCGCCGATTCCTGTACCGCGCCAGCTCGCTCGCGCCGAGCTTGTCCAAATCCTTGCCGCCGACCGCGATCGTCCCGCCGTCGCATTTGTCAAGCCCGCCGAGTATCTGCAGCAGCGTGGTCTTCCCCGCCCCGGAGGTGCCCACAAGCGCGACCATCTCCCCGGCCTCCACGGAAAAAGAGGCGTCTTTGAGAACGTCGAAGGTCCCCGCGTCGTCCTTAAACTGCTTGCGCACATTCTTCGCTTCTACCATAAGTTCCATTGCGTTCTTGTCCTTAATGATCTTTTTAATCCTATAATCGGATTTAAGCCGATTCGCTAATACATTGAAAAATAAGACCGTTACAACTTCTTACGACGGCGTATTAGAGATATTAAGACCCCCCCGCGCGCCATTCACGGGGCGGCTATATATGCCATATAATATATATCGCGCGCACCCAAAATCGGTCTTTTTTACGGAATGCCTATGGTTCGAGGATTCAGGCCGACCCCCAACCGATCACTCCATGACTTGACGGACGGGGAACGCGGGGGTAGCGTATTATGTGTTCTTGATTCTTTCGCCGATATACTTCTCCACCGCCTCCAAAAATATTCCGGCGTTTTCAATCTGGGCGGCAACAGCGGCTTTTGATACGAGGTAGAAGACTACGTAATCGCTTTCAAGGCGGATTTCGAAAGCGTTCTCAACAATGCCTGAAAATTCTTTGGGAAAGACACCCGTTCTTATGTAGTCTTTGCGAACGTCTCGGTAACTCATTGAAAAATATGGTAGTTACGACTATTAAAAAAGTGTTTTGGAGACACTTTGGAGACACACGGGACAAAAAAAGGTGAAAAGGGCGGGTAGGAAACGACACCAAAAGACATAAAACGGAACGGGCGGGCGCTCTTTTGGGCTTCCCCGCCCATCATGCGCCCACCGTCTCCGGCTCTTCTACCTGCTCCGCCATTGCCATTATCTGTTCCGGTGTCAAATATCTTTCGGGGTGCGCCGCTTGTAACCGCATAATTTCAGCGTCGATTTCTTCACCGGTAACGTTTTTTAATATCTCTTTCCGTTCTTCTGTCCAATCCCCCCGACACTCAAATTTATCGGCCTCGTCAAATACATCGTCTACTAAATCAATTCCCGGCTCGGTTGCCGCATGTGCCGCTGTCATAATAACCTCCAGTTCAAAAGTTTATAGGGTTTATTACCTTTACCGTCGTAAAATTCGGCTGTGAACACTTATTTATAAAATCTTTGTCCACCGTCAAAAGATAATCCGCCTTTGTCGCTTCAGCGGAGGCAAGGTGACGGGCGTCCATTGTTTTCAACCCTTTTGATTGTAGCTCTTTCGCCCTCGCCATGCCTCGCGCCGATAAAATAACCTCGCCGGAAACGATTCTTTTATAAAGTCTTTCGGCGGCGCGGCGCTTTTTAACGTCGGGATTCCGACCCATTTCAGTAGTCACAATACCACCGCCGATAATTATATACTTCCCAGAAAGGCCTTTGCGGACAATGCCCCGAATCCGGGCGGCCTCCGCCGTTATCGTTGGGCTTTTTTTGCCGTCGAATATCCGGCTATAGATACAATTATCAAAATATATAATCAGTTTACGGTTCATACCACGCCCTCTGACCTCCACGGCGGCTATATATAAATATATCAATTTTTCTACCCAACAATATAAAATATATTGTGCGCGTTTGGGGTTGCCCTTTTTTTTAGGGGCGCCGTTATCGACAAGGAAAACAGCGTTTCCGTCAAAATTAGGCGGTTTTTGTGTATAAAGTTACCCCCTATTTGATTTCCAGAATTGACCGCGTTTTGGTCTCGGCGGTGGTCACGCCCGACACCCGAAACATTAATTTTTGTTTCCACGGCCACGAAAACCGCGCCGTTTGTGGGTAATATAGCCCATTTTAGACGATATTTTTGACAATATAGACCTAAATTTTAAGAAATAACGCGGCTTTTCTGTCTTATTGTGGGTAATTGGTGCCGATTTTGTTTAAAAATTGACTTCGCCGCGTCGGGGGCCCGGTAAAGGTAGTTGTTGGGTGTTGGCCGCAATCGTCAAAAAAGTTTGACTTCTACGCCAATAGCATATTATATTAAAAATGTGTGTACAGTACCTACTAATAACAATAAAAAGCAAAATATCAACAACACTTATGAAAGCGTCGCGAAATGTGGAAAAAATAAGGAGGCGTTATGACGTATGAAGAAAAAGCGCAAGCGATGGATTCGTTCGTCCGCGAGTTTTCCCAGCCAGAATGGACAGAAAGGCAGTTGCAGAATTATCGGGCGCGTATACAGCTGTTTATAAAAGCGTTCGCCGTCCCTGCCGGTCTTGTCAAAAGGCTATACGACGCGGGAATCCCACAAGCCTTTTACGAAGCGCGAGGGTATGACTTTTTTTCGGATAGGGGTTTGGATTAATGAGTTTGTTGCGTAACGTTCGCAACGTGGGAAAAGTGAGAAAGGAGCGCTGAAATGGAAAAGGTGTCAAAAGAAGAGGCGTTGCTGATACGAAAGTTTTTAAACGAGTATCAATCTAACATACGGAAAAAGACCGTTGACTCGGTCGCATGGCTTCTGAAATAGCGAGCCTCGTTCTATCAGTAGACAGTCAACACGCGAACAAGGCCCTCAAGGACTTTGAAGCGGCGGCGTGGCCACCCTAAAACACACGCAAAGGAGCGATAATGATTCGTTATGTTGACGAGGATGATTCTGACGATACCGAGCCCGATGTTTATGCTGGTTTCACGCAGTCAGGGCATTACAGCGTATTTGCGCGAGACAGTTTGGATTTGAGCGGCGTTGCCAAAGCCGTTGGACTGTTTGACGAGTCTGACTGGGATGGAAAAGCCATGTATCGAGTTACTCACGCCGGAATAAAGGCGTTGGGTGAAATGTATGACGTGGCCATATTTGTTGAGGATATGCTAAAGTACAGAGAAACATGGGAAAGACTCAAAGACTTGCCGGGACACGAAGACTATGCGCGGACGTGGTTTGAACATATTCCCACTAAACCAAAGCCTAGAGAGTTTTTGACAAAAGAAAAAAGATACAGAATACGTGCAGATGTTTCGGAATATTTTGATCTTGTGAAACGTGGTGAGTACATTGACGTTATGTCAACGGGAATCAGTCTTGAAACGTACTATGATTGTATTTTCGGTGTTCGGCCTCTAGGGTTTGACTTTGACAAAAAAAGGTTTGACTCAATGTTTTACTCATGGGCGCAAAGGATTATAGAGGGTTTGGACGAGTTAGAAAAAGAGGAAGAATCGGTTGCTCGTGGAACTTGGATAGAAAAATCCAAGTGGACTGTGGAAACGGCCGACTGCTTGAAAGACTTGATTTCAGGAGCAGGATTAATTGAAGGGCCTAATTTCAAATATAACATAAATAATATTGCCATTGTTTCTTCAGATGTTGATTGGCCGTTTAATGTCTATTTTAAAATTGAAAAGAGAAGTGGAAGATCGTCCTCATTGTCTTTTAGTGTGAAAGAGGGAAAGCGTGACGAATTGAAAGCGTTCTTAGATGAAAACAATATTCAATGCAAATTGCCGGGAAGAGAAGGTGTGCGCATATCAATAGATAAACGACTCGTTGAACAACATAAGGAAGTGTTTATCAAAATCGCTGAATTTGTAAAAGAATTCAAAAAACGATAGTCGCGTTAGCGGCTGTATTGGTTGGGACGGCGGTGTTTGCCGCCCGTAACTTGAAAAACGAAAGGAGAGAGTTATGGCTATTAGATACGTTAGAATCGACCACGCTGACGAAACGGAAGCCGATGTATACGCGCAGTTTACGACATCAGGGCATTATCATGTCACTGCGAGAGATGGTATAGACTTGAACGGCTTTGGCAAGGATGTCAAATGGCTTGATGATATCTTCGATGGTGACGGCGACATTTACCGCGTAACTCACGCTGGTATAAAAAAGTTGGGGGACAAGTACGACGTCGTTATCTTTGTCAAACCGACAGAGGTCATGGATAGTATGAAAGACGTATGGGAGGAAAGAAAAGACCAACCGGGAAATGAATACTTTGCTCGGACGTGGTTTGAACCTATAAACAAGAGGAGCGAGTTTGAGCCGGAGTTGTCGGTACAGTCTGTTTTCCCTCCGGGCTATACGCAAGCGATATGGGATTCGTTGACACAGGGGCAAAGAACGCACATCAAGAAAGTATGGAAGGACACGGGGCGTATTATTTATAGGGGCGGTGCGGAGCCTAACGTAGGAACGCAAACAACACCGCCAGCAACGGCCAAAAAAGGAGACGCGCAAACGATATAACAGCGGCATGGGGTGGGTAAAACTCCAACAACACACTAAAAACGGGCTTATATTGCGTTTGGTGGAGTGGTGTCCGGTTCGCTGGTAGGTAGCCTACAGTCTTTGGCCACGATTGTAATTTGTTTTGGTTCCGGCGTGTCGTCGTCGGCTTCGACGGGCGACGCTCGCCATTTGGAGGGTTCCCGGTTAAACAACCACTTAATAGCCGCGACAACGTCCGGTAACGCGACGCGGTTGTATACGGTGACTATTTGTCCACCATCGGCACCGGTCACGACTTTCCGCTCTTCATAGCTGAAACCTACGGCGCGTTGGAATAGTGACCTCGTAACTCTTGCGTCGGCGGCTTCCTTGCCGCGTCGTAAGGCTTCGCAAAATTCAGGGTGTGCTTTTTTCCACTTTTCGACGGCGCGTCGGGTGACTCCGAATAATTGTGCAAGTTGCGCGTCCGTCGCGCCCATTTCGGCGGCGGCGGTCTCGGCCATGTCCGCATATACGGGGCGGTAGGCGCTTTGACCTCGCGCCCGTCCGCTCCGTAGTGTAGCCGGTTGTGCCGTTTCCATGATTACGCCCTCGCCGCGACTTCACGTAACCTGTGAAGTGTGTACGCGCAAAGTGTACCGTGTTTTCTTTGGGTTCGTGGTTTACTATACCACGTTAAAAACTTTTGCACCGTTTCCGGTTCCATTCCCGCTATAACTTCTTCAAATAGCGCCTCTTTGTCGCGTGGCGTCATGTGCGCCGTGATTTTCACTTTTTTCTTTTTCATGTTACCCCCAATATACGGCGGTTCGGGTGGACGGTTGCGCCGTTGGCGGGTTCGGGTCAATACCTGCCTCTTTCATCTTTTGCGTGACTTTTGCAAGTAGCGCCGCCCGGTCTCGCTCGTCGCGCTCTCTCGCTTCGCGGTTCGCCCTTTGGATGTCCGTTTCTTTTACTACCCCGTTTTCCGGCCATTTGTTAAACATAAACCCCTCCTTTTAATGATTGTGTGATACTGTTATAATATACCGCAAAGAATACTATAAGTCAACAATTAAGACGCTCTCCGTTGGTGTGAACACTCATTCATAAAAAACATGGAGAATCAACACCAAAATCAATATCAAAGTCAACATCAAATTCAAAATCAATATCTATATCAAGTATAAAAAATTGTGGTGTTTTACCTTTGCCATATATATTTAGTGTTTTCTACCCTCCGCTAACCTTTTTAGCGGTCACTACCCACCGCTAACTTTTTTCGGTTTTCCGCTTTTTTTAGCCCTCCCTCTCTTCCGTGTTCGGCGCTCTCCTTGCATTTTTCAATGTATTTGTTGTAGTCTCTATCGGTGTTTGTCTTGCATAAGTCAAAAACAACCTGCACACGCTCGCGCATAGGAGGAGTTTTTTTCTTGCCGGTTATGTAGTCAGGTGTGTATATTCGGTAGTCTATGACCGCCAACAACGTCAAACCGCGCTCACCTTCGTCCTCAATAATGGAAAGCCATTTGACCTCTTCCGAGTACAAGTTATAGCGCGTTCTTACCATGTACTTGGCCGCCCAATCAACATTGTCGTCAATATTTTCTTCTACCATGTTTAAAGCTCCCTCCCCGCTCCCGGCCTCGGCTTGGGCGGTGTTATTTGGTTTAAAGTCTTTCGGGTCAATGTAATCCGGCTTTGTAGTTATTTTATCGTGATACGCTTTTACCGCATAGCGCCATATATCATCAACTTCCTTTTGGGTGAGCGGTGGGTCACAACGTTTGACTTCTACATCATAGGCGGCGCGGGCTTTGCCGTCTTTGTCGCCGTAACGGGTCAACAACTTAAAAGCGGCGGCGGATAATACGCTGTTACGGCTCCCCTCGGTGGGCGCACCGGTGGTTTCGCGTTCTATTGCGCTTTTTACGTCGCTGGTAGCGTCGGAGACTTCGGGTGGCGTGTTGGTAGGGGTAGACGTTACCTCGTGTTTTTGGGCTTGTTTTGGCGGTGTGGCGGCGTCTTTAGCGGCGGGGGTCTCCCCAATAGGTACATCTACTCTTTCCAAAATATAGTCAAAAATATCTTTCGCTCCCCAACGGTATATTATTTGTGTAGGGTCAATACTTGGGGTTCCAAAAAAGAAACGTGAAATATCTTTTGTTTGTTTATCAAGAAACGGGCAAACAGTGTGTAAATTTGTTTTAAAACGTGCGTACTCTCTACCGACTTCAATAAGGCGGTGGGGGAATAAGATATGAAAGCGGTCTCGCCCCGTCTTTCCGCCTTTTTCTTTTAGGTGGCTTTTTGATGGTATGATATAAAATTCAACTCCGGCGCTGGTAAAGTGGTCAACGGCTTTTTCTAAGGTAAACCATTCTTTGGGGTCGTCGCTCTCGCTATTGTCTACGTCTACAATAGTACAATTCGTTTTATCAAAGTTACTGTCTTTACGGATATTTTGTACAAACGTAGGGGCGGCGTGGTCTTTGCATACTACATCGGCCAACGTATTAAGGTTGGCACTCTCAATATTTATGCGGTGGGGAAACTTTTCAGTATGGTCTCCCTCCTTTACCCGTATTTTATTGCGGTCAACGTCGGAGGCGGACAAACTAAATAACCTCGGAACGCAATTAATTTGCGGCGTGGTGTTTGGGTCTTGCGTCGGGACTGTGGACGCCGGGGTAAAGTCAAATAAATTAACGTGTGCGGCGCTCCTACCATAAAGTATATTATTATTAATGGGTTCCATATCCATAAATTCCTTTGTTGTTGACGTTTACCCGCTCGCGGCGCTCTCCGTGGGCGGGGTCTTTATTTTCTGTAAAGGGCGCTGTTTGTGTCGGCCAACATCTCCCTAACCACCGCCAACTTGACCTTTGGCCTATTACCCGACGTTATGGCCGGAAGCCTCCCCGTGAGGTAGTAGGCACGGAAATTTCTGTACGAAATGCCCCATCCCTCGGTCTCGGATATTAAGGCAAGCTCCGGGAGCGTTACGAACTCCTTTTCCGGCCTCGGCGTCGGTATTAATACAGTATCCATACTAAACCCCCTCTTTAGGGTTAAATGTTGATGTAGGGGGCGCGGCGGGGTTTTCCCCGGCTTTCCGTGCCTTTAGCTCCTCCATAGCCTTTTTTAACCAATACTTTTTTACGTATTGATTGCATTTTTCGGGGTTTTTACGCGCCCAATCCCGTTTATAGGCGCGACGCTTTTCACTCGCCAACTCGGTCAATTCGTCCATTTTACCCTCCCTTTGTAAAAAAGTTAAAAAAAACCTTGCAAGAACAAGAACATTTTATTATATTGTTAATATAGCGTTTTTTGGGGCTGTCTTTTATAAAATAACACATACGCACATTAAAAGCAAGTGGAAAATAACAAGAAACAAGATTGTTTAAAATGCAAACATTAGCCTGAAAGGTGGCGGTTGTGGGGCAATTAAAAAACAAAAAGCACGATAAGGACGTCGGTAGTAGAATATCGGCGTCTCGCAGAGAAGCGGGATTTGATACGTCAATTAAGTTTGCCGAAAGGTACAACTTTGACCATCAAACGCTCCGGTCAATAGAGAGCGGTCATTTGACCGTCAACACCGCAACCCTAAAATGGTTTGCGGAGACGCTAAATGTATCAAGTGACTACCTTTTGGGTATATCACGCGCCCCGTCACTTGACGACTCGGTTCAGGCGGTCGTCAACAAGTATGGTCTTGACGAAAAATCTTTGAAAACTCTTGAGTTTCTCGCGGCTCCCTCTCCGGTGTCAAATGGGTTCCGCGACACGCTCGTTGAGGCTTATAAGAAAAACCCAACTAAATGCTTTGCGTTACTCACCGGGGAGGATGAAGACGCGCTTCGTCTGGAAGATATACTTCGTCAGGACACGGTTCACCGTAGGAGGAGTGACTGTTTGGATGTTCTAAATTGGCTTCTTCAGTGGGAGAAAGCGCCAGAATTGTTGGCGCTTCTTCATGATTTTGTGGCCTTTTTTCCGTTCAAAATAGGTGGTAGTATTAGCGTAAAACATGGCGACACAGTTAAAACCCATGACGCAACACCGGAGGAGCTTGTCGAATTTGCTTTTTTGTCGCTGAAAAGAGCGTTAGATGAATTTCGCAACGCTATTCAAACTTTTGAAATAGTAAAATCGGGGGCACCTCAAGAACCACCGGAAGAAAGGAGTTAAAAAATGGCGTCAATAGAAAAACGCGGCAAAACTTACCGAATCACCGTCTCCCTCGGCTTCAAAGAGGACGGCGTGACTCGCGTCCGCAAAGTCACCTCCTTTAAACCGAAGTATGGAATGACGGAAAAGCAAGGGCGGAAAGCGGCGGAAGAGTTTGCGGCAAAGTTTGAAAACACTTGCAAGAACGTGTCAAACTTCGACGACTCCATGACGCTCGCCGAATTGACGGACTGGTATTTTAAAACCATCGCGCCGCATACCTTACGGGCGACGACGCTTGAAAAAACTCGTGGGGCGGTCGCCTCGTGGTTTATCCCGAAGCTCGGAGGCAAGCGACTCAGCGACTTGAAGCCTGCTGTTTTTGCGGAACACTTTCGCCAACTGTCTCTTAATGGAAAAAGAGACGGCACCCCTCTCAGCGCCATATCGGTCAACAAGGCGCGTATGCTCTTAAATACCATCTTTAGCGAAGCTGTCAAGGCGGATATAATACCGTTAAACCCCATCACACGGGTCAAGGCTATGAAAGTAGAACGGACGGAGCGCCCTGTCTTGACATCGGATCAAGCGCGGGTTTTTACGGAACGCACCCTCAGCGTTAAGAGTATTTGGAGCGGAGAGCGCATACTGTTGTTGACGAGTCTGTTGACGGGCTGTCGTTCCTCGGAGCTTCGGGCGCTTACATGGAATGATATTAATTTTGATAAAGGTATCATCAACATCAACAAGAGCGCCGACGACAAGAACCGCATTACACCGCCCAAAAGTAAGGCAAGTTACCGCGTAATTAAGGCGACGTCTTTCCTTTTGCCTATTTTGAACCAACACCGGCGCGATGTTCAATATTACGCTGTTGGTGTGGGGAGACTATGGACGGAAAACAACTTGGTATTCCCCGACAAGCTCGGCGGAGTCATTCATATTTCTGCTCTCGGCTATGCTATGAAGAGACTAATTTACGAGACGGATATTCCATCAGGCTTCTCTCCCCATTGTCTCCGCCATACTTTCGCGTCTCTTATGATAAACAAGGGAACGGACGTAAAGACGGTTCAGGGGACGCTCGGCCACGGTTCCGCCATAATGACTTTAGATACGTACTGTCACTTGTTTGCAAGCGCCCACGCAATGGCAATGGAGGCAGTCAGCGACGACATAACAGGCGCGGACTCCGACACCCTCCGGCGCTTTTTGCCTCCACCCGAAGCGGTCATTGAACCCGTCTTAAAAAGTGGAGACAATTTGGAGACACAAGACACAAAAAGAGGGGTAAAAAAACAAAAAGAGACAACACAAAAAAAGTAAAAAACGTTGAAATTTCGCTAAAAACACCATTTCGCAAAATTGACAAAACTCATTAAAAAGATATGTAGTCTTTCTGAAACGCCGATATTACGCCGGAATGTTTTTTTGAGTCGAACAAGTCAAGCGACAAGACCGCGCGCATAGCGTTAAATATACAATAGTACGAACGGTTAGCGGCGGCCTCAAATGAAACGCCCGGCGTTTTGGCGTCTTGCAAACATATCCTCGCCTTATCAATCAGGTAA
>Ga0268262_10006474_pt1 | contig 11206 bp, 7 predicted proteins | sample TergutNc150P3_FD_190354 | JGI IMG/M metagenome (GOLD analysis project Ga0268262, IMG submission 190354) | Nasutitermes corniger P3 segment gut microbial community from laboratory colony in Florida, USA - Nc150 P3 (SPAdes) (version 2) | ecosystem: Host-associated > Arthropoda: Insects > Digestive...
GAGCCGTTAAGGGGGGGGGAGAGAGATACTATCAGTCTTTCTCCTGAAGCGAAAGAGAAAGCGGAAGTGTACCAGGTCATAGAGTTGATAAAATCAGCTCCTGAACTGAGCGACGCTGAAATCGTTGCGCTTCGGGAAAAGATCAATGATCCTTCGTATCTTAACGAAAGGACCATCGGCGCCACAGCAGATAGAATCCTGGACGCTTTCGGGCTTTAGGCTGAATGAAACAGGGAGCCGCAAACTGCGGTTCCATCAAAATCAACGGAACTTGCTTTCCAGATATACAGCTCTGGACGGCAGGTTCCGTTTTTTATTTTACGAAGGGAGCAAGGCCGCGCGTGCTTGTGTAACCGGATTTTTTTTGTATATTATTAAATTATTATTAAATTGTATATTTAACCGCATAAGGAGGCTGTTGTATGGTAACAATGACTGTGTATACGCTCCAGTGTCAGTCACCTTTTCTCTTTTCTCCATGTCTGTCCCTTCCCAACTAAAATCAAGTTTCATATACTCGTTTTTCTTCAAATTTATTACTGGACATATAAACAATTTTGCGGTAAATTAAAATATGCTACATGAATTAACCATAACTGTTGATGATGCCGTCTACCAAACATTGAAACCTATGGTTGAACAGCAAACAATAGGTTCACTCCTGTATGAATTTATGCAAAATCGTACACCAAAACGTCCAATACCTCCTATAGCGTCCTTGCGCGGGACATTACATAAGATTGACACATCGGATATCCGAGAAGAAGTTGACCGGCCTCTATGAACATTGTTGATTCGTCCTGTTGGCTTGAATACCTCATGGGTACGGAAACTGGCGCGGCTGCGGCTTCTGCCATCGAAAGTCCAGTTGAACTAATTGTCCCCACTATAACCCTCTATGAAGTCTACAAAAAATTGTTAGCGGAAAAGGGCGAAGAATATGCATTGGATGTAGTTTCATATATGCAAACCGGTACAGTGATTGAACTTAACGCGGGTTTAAGCCTTTCAGCCGCTCAAATTAGCAGAAAACATAAGCTGCCAATGGCCGATAGTATCATTTACGCAACAGCATTGCACTATTCAGCGGTAATATATTCTTGCGATAAAGGGCTAAAGCCCTTCGATATCCTCACTCGCTCGGTCATGTACGTGCAAGCACGTCCGCGACCTCGCTCCGTTCGTCAATAAACACTTTAAAGATATTCCCGGTATTCGATATTTACCAAAAACGTAAGGCCTGGCGGTTAGCAATTAGCAAAAAGATCGCGCTGAGTGCCTGTTACTTGCTCACTGTGTTTCCGCTGCTTAAATCGGCAATAGTTCCGTAAGGCTGCCGTTTGAGCCTTGAAGAAAGTCCATTTCTGGCCAAAGGCTTCCTTTCCTCTATCTCCGCCCCAGTTACACGCTGAAATAATACGCCGCTGGACTTGCAAAGAACATCCCGCAGACAGACGCGGCGGGAATGATCATCGCGGTATCTGTCAGCTTTAGGCCGCAGCGCTTTTCCGCTTCAAGCAGATCAAAGGCGAGCCGCTTATCTTCGTGGTTTGGGCAGGAAGGATAGCCGAAGGCGGGGCGTATGCCAATAAACTTGCCTTTGAGGATTTCTTCAACAGAAAGGGATTCGTCCGGCGCGTAACCCCACCATTCCCGGCGGACGCGCAGGTGCGCTTCTTCGACAAAGGCTTCCGCAAGGGCGTTTGCCAGGCTTGCCAGCAAAAGGGCGCTGTAGTCATCGCCGCTGAGGCGGTATTGTTCCGACGCCTCCTCCAAGCCGAAACCCGCGCTCAGGGCAAAAAGCCCAAGCCAGTCAACGGCCTGCCCGTTTTGCGCGGGCGCGATAAAATCCGCAAGACAGGGATTGAAAACCCCGGCGGGCTTTTTCTGCAGATTGCGCCGGAAGCAAAACCGATACTTGTCAGTAATTGTAACATCTTCATCCTCGGCTGAGGCTGGAAAAATTCCAGCAACGCCCCGGAGCTGCAACAGACCCTTAGCTTCCACCTGTTCGAGCAGGCGTTTCGCGTCGTCCAAAATGGTGCCTGGCACCTGGGCATCCCAACCGCGCAAAAACGACTGCCAGTCAATATATGGGATTACTCTATTTATAGGGTAATTGTCCAAACTGATAATACCTGCGGTTTTTGGCGCAACCGGTTTGTATACACCTTGAGTCGCTTTGTTCGCTCTTGCTAGTTCAAGGGAAATGATCTCCATGCGGGACTGGATTTCCTCATGCCGCTGGGCGGCATCCTGATAAGTTTTTTCCAGTTCTTGCAGAAAACGCGGCCTCTGTGAATCGGAAAGCAGGGCGCGTACTGTCTCGGCGGATTTTCCCGCGTTTTGCACATAAACCACCGGGCCGGAATATTCCGGGGCAAGGCGCAGGCTGGTGTGGACAAGGCTTGCCGCCGCGCCTCCGATGAGCAGGGGAATTTTCATGCGGCGCTTTTCCATTTCTTTGGCAATGTGCGCCATCTCGTCCAGCGAAGGGGCGATTAGCCCGGAAAGCCCGATTATGGCGGCCTGCTCTTTTTCCGCTGTATCCAGTATCTGCTCGGCGGGAACCATTACCCCAAGGTCAATAACGTTATACCCGTTGCAGGCCAGGACAATGCCGACAATATTTTTGCCAATATCGTGAACATCGCCTTTTACGGTCGCAAGGATTATTTTGGGACCTATAGTCGCAGCGTCTGTTTTGCCCATATAAGGCTCAAGCGCGGTGGCGGCTTTTTTCATCACCCTCGCGCTGCGTATAACATGGGGAAGGTAAATAGTTCCCTCATCGAACCGTTTTCCGACTTCTTTCATGCCGTCCATCAGAGGGCCTTCGATGATTTCAAGGGCTGTTTTTCCGGCGGTCTGGTTTTGGGGATTCAATAATTCAAGTACGTCCGCCTCAATAAAATCGTCAATGCCGCGCATCATGGCGTGAACAATACGCTCTTTAACAACTAGATTGCGCCAGTCCGGGGTATGCGACGCCGCCGCGAGCGGGGAACCAGAGGCGTTAATTTTTTCCGCAAGTTCAAGCAGGCGTTCTGCCGCGCCAGGGCTTCGGTTGAGGATTACGTCCTCTGCGGCACTGCGGAGATCTTCCTCAATTGTGTTATACGCAATGAGCGCCGCCGGGTTCACGATTGCCATTGACAGGCCTTGTGCCTGGGCGTGTACCAGAAAAACGCTGTGCATGGCTTCGCGCACCTTGTTATTGCCCCGAAAACTGTACGAAAGGTTTGAAATGCCGCCGGATATATTTACTCCGGGGCAGTTATCGCGAATCCATGAACAGGCGCGGATAAAATCTACCCCGCAGAAGTCATGCTCGCTTATCCCCGTCGCCACGGCAAGCACATTCGGATCAAACACGATATTTTCAGGCGGGAAACCGGCATCAACAAGCAGCCTGTAGGCGCGTCCGGCGATTTCGATTTTGCGATCATAGCTGACCGCCTGCCCTTTCTCGTCTATGAGCATTACCACGGCGGCGGCTCCATAGCGTTTTATCAATAAGGCGCGGCGCAAAAATTCCGCCTCGCCGTCTTTCAGGTTTATTGAATTTACCAGCCCTTTTCCCGGCAGCCGTTTCAGGCCCGCCTCAATAACGCTCCATCGGGAACTGTCTATCATAACCGGAACCCTGGCAATCTCAGGATCGGAGAGGGCAAGATCAAGAAAGGCGCATATTGATTTTTCCGCGTCCAGCATTGCGTCGTCCATGCCCACGTTGATAATTTTCGCGCCGTCATCGATCATGCCTCGGGCAAAGGCAAGCGTCTCATTGTATTTTCCTTCGCTGATTAGGCGCAGAAATTTTCTGCTTCCTGAGACGTTGGTGCGTTCGCCAATTAAGATTAGGGAGTGGGGAGTGGGGAGTCGGGAGTCGGGAATGTGCAATGAGCAATGAGCAGTGAGCAATTCCAGGCCTGACAGAAGAAGAGTCCGCCTTGACGGGCTTTGCGGTATGGCGCGAGGCTTGTGTTGGGCGGCTTTTGCGGCTATGGCGGCGATGTGCGCGGGGGTGGTGCCGCAGCAGCCGCCGATTACGTTTAACAAGCCTTCCTCTAAGTATTTTTCGACACAGGCGGCCATTGATTCGGGGCTTTCGTCGTACGCGCCCAGTTTGTTTGGAAGCCCGGCGTTCGGGTGGGTGCTGACAAAACAGGGCACAGTTGCGGAAAGGCGGCGTATGTGGGGCAGCAGTTTTTCCGCGCCGAAGGAACAGTTTAGACCCATTGCCCAGGGCTGGGCGTGAAGCACCGAGGCGCAAAAAGCCTCCAGGGTCTGACCGGAAAGGAGCCGCCCGGAATCGCCCGTGATTGTCGCGGAAATAATAATGGGGACATCGATCTTGCGTTCGTCCAGAAGCCTTTTTATGGCGAACAGGGCGGCCTTGGCGTTAAGCGAGTCAAAAATGGTTTCCAGCATGAAGATATCCGCGCCGCCGTCAAGAAGGCCCCGCGCGTTGTCATAGAAAGCCGCCTCAAGCTCGTCCCAGTAAATGCTCCGCTTCGCTGGGTCGTTGACATCGGGTGAAAGGCCGGCGCTTTTTCCGGTGGGGCCCATGCTCCCCGCCACAAAACGCGGCTTGTCCGCAGTGGAAAAAGCGTCCGCCGCTTTCCGCGCGACACGCGCCGCCGCCGCGCTGATCTCATAAGCCAGATCGCCGATACCGTAATCCTCAAGCGACACGGAAGTCGCGTTAAAACTGCACGTCTCGATAATGTCCGCGCCGGCTTTCAGATAAGCCTCGTGTATGCCGCTGATCGCCTGCGGCCTGGTCAAACAGAGCAGATCATTGCAGCCCGCAAGCGGCGTTTTATGGCCAGCAAAACGATTGCCGCGAAAATCATCCTCACTCAGTTTGAGGTTTTGTATCATTGAACCCATCGCGCCGTCAAGGACAAGTATCCGTTTCGCCGCGACGGCATTGAGTGTTTCTCTTACAGACATGGGGGAATTATACCAGATAACAGGGACCAGGTAATAGAGAAAGTTATACCAAAAATTGCGAAAACTCTCTCATATCAAGCGCCTGGGCTATATCCATCTCTTTTTCCTTTAACAAATCAATGAAAATATTTTCATCTTCCTGATGCGTTTTATTATTTTCATCTATAATGACCTGAACCTTGGGACGCAAGGGGGATTTCGTCCGCGTTTCCACAACCCGCCCCACCGCGCCGTTACTCAGTTTTACCATGGAACCCAGCGGATGTTCCCCCATTATCATGGTAAAGGCCTTGGCGATGTAAGGGTTGAACCGCTTTCCTTTGTCGGCAAGAAGGACTTTCATCACATCATGCCCTACTATTGATTTACGGCCTCGTTTCGGACTTACCAATGATTCAAACGCTTCGGCAACGGATAAAATTTGAGTGCCAACATCAATGAGGTCGCCCTTAATGCGGTTTGGATATCCGCCGCCGTTCCAGTATTCATGGTGCTGCAAAACTATTTCGCCGACTCCGTTGGGATAGGCAAGCTCTTTGACGGCTATTTGAAAGGAAATAACAGGATGCGTTCTCATCTGTTTCACTTCATCTTCGGACAAGGCCCCCTCTTTTTCAAAGAGATGATCCGGCAGCCGGAGCAATCCCGCGTCATGAAGAAACGCGCCGGTAATAATGTAGAGAAGTCTATGATGGGAAAGTTTAAGTCCTTTAGCCGTCAGGGCGGAAAGAATCGCCGTGTTTACCGACCTTTTCGCCAATCCATATTCGTCCATCTCGCCGCCCATAATAAAACCAATATACTTTTCAGGATGGTTTCGCATTATCAGGAGCATATAACTGACCATATGCTCAAGAGAATTTTTATCCAGCGAACTGCCTTTTGAAACGGTATTATAAAACGAGTGTAATTGTTCAATAAGCGAGATATAAACATGGTAGGCGCCCTTGAGATCTTTGACATCCGCAGGCGAAAAATCCAGCTTGAACCTGTGTCCGATAAGATCAATGGCTCCATAGGGATTTACCGCCTCTACTGCGGCTGCCAACTGTTGGGGAATCCCCTCGGTTTGTATCTCTTTGATACCCCGCTTTTTGAGTTCGTCAATATGTTCTTGCAGAATAGGGATTTTCGCGGCAAGAAATACTTCATCCTCGCCGATATATAATGGTTTCGGATAAACCAGATTGGGTTTCAAAAGATCTACAGCCACGCTCTTTTTCATAGCATCTTCTTTCACCTTTTACGGAGGGCATCTAATCACCCAGTAGCTAGTAGTATAGGATATTCTGTCTAAAAATGGCGATTATTTAAATCATAGGTATTATTTTCTCATATTTTGATAAAACAGTCAACGAATATTTACAATATACTGACTGACGCGCCGGGTCGATTTTTGTCCGCTACCCAGTTACCTCTTCAACCATTAAATAATACCGCGCGGGCTCGGGTGATTGCTACATTAAAAAGATTGCCTGTATTGCACAGAAAATTGATCGCTCCCTTACTTATGCCCTCGGCGACAACCGGCGAGAAGAATAACACATCGCGTTCATCACCCTGGAATTTATGTACCGTATCGACAAGGAAATTATTACGGCTTTGCAGCGCGGATTGAAGTTCAGTATTCCGCGCAATTCTATCGCGAATATAATCCGCTTATGCGCGAAACGGTGTAACAACTCCTACACTGCCGCGATAGTTGTCTTGAAGTATCAATCTGGACAGTTCATCAATTACCTTGTGTGCTTCCGCATAGTTTATAGCGCTTCTATTTTTAGGCTGTTCAGTTTTTCCTGTAACCGCAATCCAGTGCAGCCCCGGATTTATTCCCGCCGGGACAATTAATCGGATACAAAAAAAGTACCGTAGCGCCACTATGAGAAAAATTATGCAACTAAAAACAGTTGCAATTAATTGCGGTTTATGATATACTTTTAAAAAGGTGTAAAATTGAGCAAGAAAGAAAAACTTGTCCGCCGCTTGCTGTCTCGTCCGACTGATTTCACCTTTGATGAATTAACCACATTACTCAAGTCTTTGGGGTTATTATGAGAAGTAAAAAACAAGGAAACTATCTGCACTATAAAAACTATACCGGAAGTGTAGAATTCTCCGAAGAGGATGCTGTTTTCCACGGAAAAATTATTGGGATAAAAGCGCTTATATCATTTGAAGGCGACAGTGTGAGCGCCATTACCAATGATTTTCACAAGGCAGTAGACGAGTATTTAAAATTTTGCGCCGCCAGGGGAAAAGAACCTGAAAAGCCATTCAAGGGTTCCTTTAATGTTCGTATCAGCGCCGATCTCCACCGCAAACTGGCTTTTACCGCATCTGCCCGCGGGGTCTCTTTAAATACTCTGGTTGAAAATGCAATTCAACAATCTATAAGCGTATAAAGGAACGGCTCTCCTTTGTTATTTATCCATCTGCCGCCTAACTTCATACAACAGCACCCCGGCTGCGACAGACACATTCAGCGAATCGATTTTGCCCCTTGACGGTATCCCAATCAGACCGTCGCAGCACTCTTTCAACAGGCGGGAAATGCCGGAGCCCTCGCCGCCTAACACCAGCGCTACCCTTCCCCGCAGGTCTTTCGCGTATACAGGCTCGCCCTGCATATCCGCGCCATACAGCCAGAAACCGGCGTCCTTCAACTGATCGGCGGCGCGCGCCAGGTTGGGGACTTCGGCCTGCGGAACCCATGACACTGTTCCCGCCGACGTTTTGGAAATCACATCTGCGTGTTTCGCGTTTCTCCGGTTGCGGCTTATTACAATATCAACCCCGAACTGATCGCATGAGCGCAGTATCGCGCCGTAATTGTGGGGATCGGTTATTTCGTCAAGGATAAGCGCCAGCGCGTCGGCGCGATCCCCAAGCCCGTTCAAAAAATCATCAAGGCTGAGAATAGCGTTATCCTGAAAAACATCCTCAACCTGAAGGGCTATGCCCCTGTTGTCGGGAGCGAGACGGTCAAGCTCAAAAACTCCCACCCTGTCTACGCGAACCTTGCTGTCAACCGCAAGGGTCACAATTTCCCTGGCACGCGGATTCGCTTTCGCGACCAAAAGAGGGCCGCAGGCGAGTCCCGCGCTTTTGCTCGCTCTGATCCGTTCCTCAATAGAGTGAAAGCCCGTGATATAGTTCATGTCAGTATTCTCCTCTTCCATACGCCCACTGCTCAGGCTAAAGCCTTCGCGCCTTTTCCGGCAAACTGGGGCTTTTATTGGGGCTCCCGCACAGCCGCATATCCTAAAAAACACCGCTTAACGCGGTGCTCCCTTGGCGCCTTTATATTTTTTAACAAAACCGGAGGGCCGGTATGTCATTTTTGCCTGCCTTAGCCCGTCATCGCCAAGGTCCTGCTCGCGGTTGATGTATGTAAAAAAATTGGGAAGGTATGCCGCAAACGCCTGATTCATAAATTGATAAATTCCCTTGTAATGGTCAATTCCTTTTTCAAAATGAATGGCAAATATTTTTCCCTTCGCGACGCTTTCCCCCATGCAGTAAGCAACGGGTTTCCCCTCGGCATAATACAGGCAGCCGCGCAGCGTAAGAGAATCAAAATTTTCCAGCGCTTCCCTTGCCGCCCAATAATCTACATCCGCGTGTTTTTCCTGCCGCCATTGCTCCAGAATTTCCAGGGCATAGGGGATAAGCTCTTTTGTCAGGGGCTTCTGCTCGTGGCTGTAGGTATGCACAAACTGGTTCACCAGGTTTTTTTTCTTGTGGTATTTTTTTCCTTTCAGTTCAGCCAGTTCAGCGCGAGGATACAGATAGTCAAAATTATCGCGGTCCTCGTCAACTGTAATCCCCCACTCCTCCAGCCTCTGCCGTGAAGATTCAAGCACGGTGTCCGGTATGTTTTTCCAGTAATCGTGGGTCGCAAAAAGGGATTCCAGTATATCCCGCGAGGGCGCTTCGCAGGGGGTCATAAAAAACTTTTCACCCTTTTCGCCCGATATAATAAAACCACCGTCAGGCGCGATGCGGCTGATACGGTAATTATACCGGTTTCTGAAAAGGTATAAACCGGAAAATGTAAATTCAGAAACCCCGTCCGGAGTCAGCGAAAGACGGGGGTGAAGGATATCTTTTTGATCAAGCGACAAAGGTACAAAATCGGGGTAACACGGTATCGACACAGCTTATTTTACAAACGCTTCTTTAAGCATGGGCAGATCCAGTTCAGGATACACCGGGAAGCGATCCAGCAGGTTTTTTACGCGATCTATCGCCGCCGTTTTTACCGCGGAGTCTACCAGATATTTGGCCTTGCTCTTTACGGAAGGGTCTTTCTCATTTTGAGCCGGGGCCGTACCCTTCAGCACCATCGTCATGATTGAGGCTATCTCCTCCATTTCCGCTTTTCCCATCCCAAGCGTGGTGACTGCGGCGGTTCCCAGCCTCAGCCCGGCGGTATACCAGGGGCCGTTGGGATCAAAGGGCAGGCTGTTCCGGTTAAGCGTTATGCGACACTCATGCAAGGAGCTTTCCGCCTGTCTGCCGGTCAGCCCGATATGGTTCACGTTGATCAGAAACAGGTGATTGTCGGTTCCGCCGGTAAGCACCTCAAGGCCGTTATTCATACAGGCGGCAGCAAGGTCGCGGCAATTTTCCACAATGCGCTGCGCGTAACGCTTGAATTCGGGACCCGCAGCCTCGCGGAAGGAGACCGTCTTTGCGGCGATAACATGAGGCAAAGGGCCGCCCATTGTCAGCGGACAGCCGTGATCCAGCGCTTCGGCGAATTCGGCTTTTGAGAGAATCATGCCGGCGCGGGGGCCGCGCAGGGTCTTATGCGTCGTGGAAGTAACAATGTGCGCCCAGGGGACGGGATCGTATTCCCCGGTAAAAACCTTGCCCGCCACGAGGCCGGCAAAGTGCGCCATATCTACCATAAAAACCGCGCCGGCCTTGTCGGCAATCTCCCTCATCCGCTTAAAATTGATTTTGCGGGGGTAGGCCGAATAACCCGCCAGCAGAATCAAGGGCCGCACTTCCAGCGCCTGCTTTTCAATTTGATCATAGTCAAGAAGCCCGGTTTCCCTGGACACCGAGTAACTGTACATATCAAACAGTTTCCCTGAAAGGTTGTAACGGTAACCGTGGGTCAAATGCCCGCCGGAATAGTAGTCCAGCCCCAACATTCGCTGGTTTCCAAAAGCTGTCTTGAGTTCCTTCCATTGGCTGTCTGAAAGTTTATACAGGTTATAATTCTGGTTACCGCTTTCCATGTTAAATTTTTCTATCAGGGGTTTCTCGACTCTGGTTTGAAGAATCGCCCAATAGGCGAGCAAGTTCGCGTCCGCTCCGCAATGGGGCTGCACATTGGCGTATTCCGCGCCAAAAAGCTTGCAGGCTTCCTGCTGGGCAAGGGCTTCTACCGCGTCTATGTTTTCATTTCCGGCGTAAAAACGGTGGCCGGGATAGCCTTCGGAGTATTTGTCGGTCAAAAGGTTTCCCATGGCAAGCTGTACCGCCATGGAACAGTAATTTTCACTGGCAATAAGTTTAATCCGTTTCCTCTGGTTTTCCAGTTCTCTTACAATGGAATGGGAAATTTCCGGCGCGGATTTCGCGGTCTCGGTAAGGTTGCAAAGATAAGCCAAAAGGCCTAGATTCACTTTTTCAGGCGGAGTTGACGCCAGATAAGCGGTTACTGGGTTTGTGTTCATGCCACATGATACACCGGACAGGCTTGTTGTTTCAAGAGAAAAGAGAAGAGAGGAAGACCCTATTTCTCTTGTTTTAGTTTGTCAAGCAGGGCAACAACCTGGTGATAATTATTCATCAGTTCCTGGTACATTTTCTCGGCCTGCTCTTTTTTTCCTTCTGTTTTTGCCTGTATTATCGCCCCGGCCTCCGCATGGAATTTTTTATGTTCGGCTTCCAATTCATTGTAATTTCTACTTGACTGAAAACGCTTGCCGTCCCCATATATCCACCGCCCCAAATCGCATTTCAGATGATCTTCCGAAGTGGCTTTCAGGTTTTCTTTCCTGCCGTCCAAAAAAGCCCGTAACTGTATCAGCCAGTTACGGTGCATAAGTACGATTAGGTCATAATTAAACAGGCTGTCTTCCTTCCCAAGTTCCCCTTTTTCTACCATCTTCTGGTAAAAGCCCTCAATATTTTTATTGGTATCCACTAAATACAAGGTAATTCCGCTTTGCGCTCCGCTGATGTCATATATTTTTTCTTCGATTTCGCCTACTTCGGTTGCCAGTTTTTC
>Ga0268262_10006475_pt1 | contig 11203 bp, 12 predicted proteins | sample TergutNc150P3_FD_190354 | JGI IMG/M metagenome (GOLD analysis project Ga0268262, IMG submission 190354) | Nasutitermes corniger P3 segment gut microbial community from laboratory colony in Florida, USA - Nc150 P3 (SPAdes) (version 2) | ecosystem: Host-associated > Arthropoda: Insects >...
TTTTCATGGTTGTCATTTAAAAGTTCCACAGTTAGTGGAACATCGACAAAATATGTTGTTCTCTCTGATGTTATTGCAGGAAAGGCAAATAATGGAGACATAATTTATTATATAGCCCATTCAAATGAATATGGTAATGCGGCTCTTGGTTTGGATATGACAGAATTACAAATTACACAACTTAGACAAATAAAAAATAATAATGATAATCAATTAATTTTCTTTACACGAACAGGAACAAACAACAATAATTATCATTTTATTGTTGATAGAATAATGCCTATGAAGGAAGTTATTGGTTTTTCAAAAAATGAACTTCCAGAGTCAGTTAGTTATGAGGATTGTTATAATGCTGTTTCCTCTTACTTAAAGACAGGTAAAGTTGATCCAGAACATATTGTTTTAGATAAAGTAAATAAAGCAAAAAATGACACAATGCTGGCAGAAGCAATGCATTCGGTAGAAGAGGAAAGACAGGCAGAACTGAGAAAAAAACAACTCGCTGAAGAAAGAGATGCTAGAAACGAAGCTCGTGATAGAATGCGTTTATTGAGAAGTGTAACAGTTTTTGGTGGGTATAAACCCTGTTTTGGAACTGAAAACAGTTTATCTCTAAGCTATAATAAAATAGCTGTATTTGGTGATATTGATGATAGTTATAATAATTATTCTGTATCAAGTGGTAATAACCCTGTTATGAAAGCCGCTGGTATTCATAAAATTGAATTAGTATCAGATACCGATACTAGAGATTTATTACGCGAAATAAGACGTTATACTGGTTTGTCTAGCGACTTAGATTCAAAAACATGTATTTTCTTTTTATCACGTTCTACTCAAAACGATAAATACAGACTTATTGAATATATTCTATATTCAGATATTGTCCCTGGCGCATCATTTGCAAGCCAATATGATGCCGAAGCGCTCGATAAATGGATACTTGAAAATGCAGATAAATAAAAATTATTGCTGGCGAGCATAAACGTAAATAATTTCGTAAGGAGTTTTATATGAAATTGATTGGGATTTTGCTTCTTGTAATTGGTGTGATTGGTTTTATCCTTGGATGTATGATGTTTGGAGACATCGGTATTGCAGCAATGGTTGGTGCCTTTACAGCAATTATATCTGGTATTGGTTTTTTAAAGATTGGGAAATTGTTACAAAAACCAAAAACTGAATAATAATATTAGACTTATTCGACAAACCATTAGTAGCGCATAGCATCTGTAACCCAAATTTCATAATGTTACAAGAAGAAATGTATACGCTATATAGATATGTATTTACTAATTGTTATAATGTCTCTCTGTGCGATAAAGATGTATGCCCAATAAAATACTTGAGGGGTGTCAGAGAAAGAAATGACGCGCCCCGCCGCGGCGTTTTTTTCTCTGACAGGACCCCAAAGAAAATATTTAGGCATACATCTTACCTTCACTTGGTAATAAATCAGCAAATAGATAATTTACTCTTATCCCTCTTAGTTCGCTCTTTGTTCGTGAAGTTCGTGGTAAAAATTCTTCCCTCTTCCTTTGTGATCTTCTAATCTTCGTGTTCTTCGTGTGAACTCTTCTTCCAATAAAAACTAAAAGAAAAAATGTAAAACAAATTGATCAATCAAAACAATCAGTCCCAACACTCCGGTATAAATCGCAAACCCAAAAAGCGATTTCTCCCTAATAATCTTCAACATAAACTTAACCGCGAAAAACCCCACAACCGCCGAAGTAATTGTCCCTGCGACAATAGCCGCAGTCCCAAGACTGGAGCCATCCGCCGCGCCATGTTTAATCAAATCTTTAGTTTGCATAACAACAGCGCCAAGTATTGCCGGGATGGACATTAAAAACGAAAAACGCGCGGCAAAGCCCCGGTTAAGTTTGCAAAAAAGCGAACCGCTAATTGTCGCACCTGAGCGCGAAATACCCGGAGGAATGGCAAACGCCTGCATTATGCCGATAAATAACGCTTGAAGCCAAGTCATCTTCGCGCCGCTTTCGTCCTGTTCCTCAACGGCGGAATTTGCGTTTTTATCGCGCTTTGAAAGTAATTCCGCCGTGACTAAAAGCGCGGCGGTTATTAAAAAACAAAAGCCTAAAAATTTTCCCGAAACAAAAATTTCTTCGATGGTATCCTTAAAAAGAAGAGCCGCAATTACGGCTGGAATTGTCGCTAAAATAAGGAAACCTGTCAGTTTTTGAATCGGTTTTTTTAAGATTTCAAAAATGTCTTTCCATAAGACCGTCATCACGGCGAGCAATGTTCCCACATGAAGCATTGTGTCAAAAAATAAAGAAGTCTCCCGTATCCCAAATATTTTTTGTAAAAGCACAAGATGACCCGAACTGCTGACCGGCAGAAATTCCGTCAGTCCCTGAACAATACCAAGTATTATCGCGTTAATAATATTCATATAAACTCCGTTTTATTTTGATGGTAATATCATTGTATGTATTTTTATTTTTTTTTCAATAGCGGCGTTTTCAGCCATTTCTTTTGTAATCTTTCCCCTCGGTTTCGGATGAGGGGGCGCGTCCCCTATCAATATCATTAATCTGGATTGCGCTTCCCAATTAAATTTTGTAGAGCCGTCGTATAACGCCTCGTATACCGCTTCGGGTATGTCGCCGCCGCCATGTACGCTAATGGCGTTTAAATCGCGTTGGAATTGCGTAAAATTATTTGTAAACGGAACTATCTTTGTCAAATATGATTCATAATAATCTTTAAATTGAACCATACCAATCCTGAAAGACGGAAAACCGTTTAGCATTTCTTTTAACATCGGGATAAGTTTAAGGCGCAGTGGGTCAATATATTTTTTCATACTGTTTGTAGTATCAATGCAGATAACAAGATCGAGCGTTTTGCCTTTTTCTTTTTCAAGCGCGTCTTTGATAAGGTCTACTACGTCGTCGGGACTGCGCGATAAAATCAATTCTCCGTTGGCGGATTTCGCTATTTCCGTAAATGCGTCCAGAGTCTCCTTTATGTACTGTCCTTCAGTGGGACCGGGAGGCGGTTCCTGTCTTGCTTCTAGGACAAATGGGTTGTCTCTGAAGGGTCCGCGATAATCGGCGTAGGGCAGGGAGAAGGCGCGAATGTTCAAAAAAGTTCCATTGGTTAAATAAACTTCCCCATGACGGTTTGGCGCGTAACCGTAATAAAGTATATAAGGAATGTATATATGAAAAGCCTGCCCTAAAAAAGGGTGGGTTTCAACAGTGGAAGAAATAAGAGAATAGATTTTGCTTTCCTTCGGGATTGGAACGCCGTTTAGGATTCGCACTTCATCGCCGTTAATGGGGTTCCATTCTCCGGCGCGGTACGCGTAATTGTCGGATTGCAGAGTGGGGTCCCTTGTAGTCTCAGTCAAAAGCACCGAGGCGATACCGGGTTTCTTTTTTATAAATAGATGATAACCGCCGTCAGCCCTCAATTCTAAAAGCAAATCTCCGGAAGAAATGGTTAAATCCTGCGAATACAGCCCAATGTTTATAATACTGAAAAAAACACAGATAAATATACATTTTTTCATGAGTACTTTTATTATCGGCATATACGGATATAGTTAAAAACAAATAACTTTAAAAAAGAGGGCTTTCGTGCGAAAGCCCCCTTAGATGGAAAATTATGCCTTATCTAGAATTTTATGCCAATACCTATAACCGGTTTAATTCCCCAGCTAACTACGGTTTCATATTCGGATTTACTCTGAGTGGCAATAGTGCCGCTTCCATCATCAGCTATGTAATCTACCTGATGCCATCGGAAAAAATCCAAGACTATGTTGGTACGGCTAAAGATATAAATGTTATCGGTAAAGTGGAATTGGACACCCAGCGTGATTCCGGGACCTAACTGAAGTTCTTTCCGATTCATCCAGTATCCTTCAGCGGTTTGGGAGGGAGGATTCTGCGGATCATAACCAATAAGATTAGGCATCCATAAGTCATCGCTAAAGTAATACATGTGAAAGCCAACCGTCAAGGGAATTCTTAGGAAATTGCCGTTGTACAGATAAAATACCGGTCCAAGAAGGACATTAGCCCCAAACATGGAAATATAATCCGATGATGGGTTGGAAAAACCCGCGAGTTTCGCCCCATAGAAGAAATCGGTATCCAAGTTAATGCCAATATTTTTGTTAAAGTTGTAGTTCATGGAAATGCCGATGGCGGTATTAGCCGTTACCGATTTGTCTTCCATCACGTAATCGGGATTAAACCAATAAAAATCCTGATCATGTGTAGCGTTCGACCAATGAACGGGAAAACCGGCGTTAATTTCCAGATCAAATTTTTCAATTGTTTTGGTATCAGACGCCGACGCATCAGCCTGAGCAAAACAAATACCGACAGACAGAAATAAAACAATCGCTAATACAATAAGTTTCTTCATTATTTTTCTCCTTCGTAAAAATTAAGGAATATGTTCCTTTTCTGAAAAGAACGTCTGTTCTTTAATAATTTTAGAAAACAACCATAAGTCGAATTAAAGTCCGTCTGCGAGTTTCCTAAAGTTTTCGATCAAACCTTTGTTGGGGTTTTCCTTGTTTTTTTCGATGATGGCGAATCCTTTAAGACAGTTTTTCATACTTTTTCTGCCGTTAGGATTGGCTTTGTTTCTTTCAATATCCGGAAGTGTCAACTCCATGCCAGGAAGAATTTTGTCAGGGTTTATTACTACACCCCGCGAAGCGAGCATGATGATGGGATAATAAAAACCATCATTGTAGGCGTGCTTCGAAATTTCCGACAATGTGTCGCCCTTCTTTACCGTATATGTGCTTGCGCCGGTTAAATCAAGTCCGGTGTTGGCATCATATAAATTCTTGTACTGCTCATCCATATCCTTTGGAGGGGATTTGCAGGACACCGACAGCATTACACTTATGATTAATAATGCCGTTAATACGATTCTTTTCATAACATTTCTCCTTGCTGTATGATTTCTGAATAAAATATAATTAATATTTTTTAATTGCTTTAAAATTATTATTTGTTATGTGGTAGTATTTGCTAAAATTATATTTTGGGTGTGATGTTGTGAATTTATAAAGAGCATTGTGTTTTTTATAATTTTTGTTGATAAAATAGGGGCTTTTGATTTTATTCGCATTAATTTCACTTGCAACTAAACGCCATAAACAGTGTCAAAAAGTATGTGAAAATAATAACAAATAATTCTACGGCGGCTGTTCTGCCTTTTTATACAATTGGTGAAGAGATAGCAAATTCAGTACTTCATGGTATTGGCGCGCTTGCCGCTATAACGGGGCTTGTTTTTTTAAATTTAAAAAACACGGGATTTTTGGACGGAAATAGGGCCGCCAATATTGATATTGTGGCGACGGTTTTATTTACCGCGACAATGATCGGAATGTTTTTAATATCAACCTTGTATCATGCGATACAACATCAGAGCGTTAAAAGTTTATTCCGTAAACTTGATCATTCGGTAATATTTATTTTTATTGCGGGAACTTACACTCCCATATGTTTAAGCGGTCTTCGCGGGGCATGGGGTTGGAGTCTTTTTGCGGTTGAATGGGCGCTTGCTTTAACCGGCATTATCCTGAACATCATGGATTCTAAAACCATAAAAAAAATTGAAATAACAGTTTATATAATGATGGGTTGGGCGATAATTATCGGGCTTGTTCCCTTAATTAACCGCGTGCCGATAATCAGCATAATTTTGTTATTGGCGGGAGGAGCCGCATATACGCTTGGGGCTGTTTTTTATAAAAAGAAAAGTATCAAACATACTCATGTTATATGGCATACCTTTGTTATTATAGGGGCAGTATGTCATTGGTTTTCAATATGGTATTTAAATTAGAGTCAAATCACCGTCAAAAAAGATAACTAAATTGACGGTTGCAATAATTAAAAATAAGTTGTATAATACCCGTTATGGCCGTCGAAAAAGTTATTTTCATGATTTATGATGACAAAATAATGTTTAGAAAAAACTACACGTCGCATGAGGATTGGGCTAAGAGTTTAGGTATCAGCGACGAGGATTTTGAGTTTATTGTTCGCGGCGTCGCCATTAAAGACGAAGGGCATTGGTCAGCGTTCTTCCATTATGAAGACGAACAAAATGACGGCAGAAGCGCGGCGGCCGCCAATAAATTTGCGCCGGAACTGTTGGAATATTGTAAAACCGAAACATTGGAAGTTTTCTCGGATGAAGAACCGTTCATAGTCCGAAAAAAGGATTTACATCATACCCATAAGAAATAGAAAAAAAGAAGGGTGTTATGGAATTTATAATCGATAATTTTATGTTAATAACATGGAAGCACCTTGTAATGTACGCGGTCGGCGTAATATTGATTTATTTGGCAATTAAAAAAGATTACGAGCCGTCTCTGCTTTTACCGATGGGTTTTGGGGCGATACTTGTAAATTTACCACTTAGCGGCGCGATAAATCAGGTTATGCCAGGAATTGGAGACGTTACAGGACCGGTTCAATGGCTGTACCAGACAGGCATTGAAGCGTCGGAAATAATGCCGCTTCTGCTTTTTATCGGTATCGGAGCGATGATCGATTTCTCCCCGCTTCTTTCAAGACCGATTTTCTTTTTATTTGGCGCGGCTGCGCACTTTGGCATATTTGCAACGATAACGCTTTCCGTACTTATGGGATTCAATCTTAATGACGCCGCGGCAATAGGAATAATTGGAGCCGCGGACGGACCGACGACAATTCTTGCCGCCCAACTTTTAAAATCAAATTATGTCGGACCGATTTTAGTTACCGCTTTTTCATACATGGCGTTAGTGCCGATTATTCAGCCTGCCACCGTCAAATTGCTGACCACCAAAAAAGAACGCACTATTCGCATGGAGCCCGTGGAAGAAAAAGAAATCCCCAAAACGCTGAAAATTATTTTCCCGATACTGGTAACGGTAATAGTGGGGATTATCGCTCCTGCGGCGGTTTCATTAATCGGCTTTTTAATGTTTGGCAATTTAATAAGGGAATGTACCGTGTTAAACTCACTTTCCGAAACCGCGCAAAAGACGCTTGCTAATTTAATTACCCTTTTATTGGGTTTAACAGTCGCCTTTACCCTGAAAGCCGAAAAATTTATTCAGGTGGAAACGATAAAGATTTTATTTTTGGGATTATTCGCCTTTGTAGTAAATACCGGAGGTGGGGTAATATTTGCCAAGATATTAAATCTTTTTTTAAAAACAAAAATAAACCCGATGATAGGCGCTACTGGTATATCCGCGTTTCCAATGTCGGCGAGGGTTATTCAAAAAATGGCGTTAAAAGAAGATCCTGAAAACTTTTTATTGATGCACGCGGCAAGCGCGAATGTTTCGGGTCAGATCGCGTCGGTTGCCGCAAGCGGTTTGGTTTTAAGCCTTATTATGCGTCATTTAAGTCAGTGAGGTGAATATGAAAATAGTTGATTTAATGGCATCGTTAGATGTCATGTGGAAAGGCATGGCCGGCCTCTTTGGGGTTTGTATATTTATTATGCTGCTCGTTATGGTGATATACAGAATGACATCTAAGAACAAGAAAGCGTAAACAATAAATGCTAAAACCGTATAATTTACTTGAAAATATACTGATTGATATTGAAAAAGGCATAAAAAATAATGTAAACGCGTCTGGTCTTTCCAAAAAATACGGTTTTTCGGAAGGTCATTTGCGCAGATTATTCAGTTTTGCTTTTAAACAATCAATAGCCGCCTATATACGTTCCCGCACATTGGCGGCAAGCCTTAACGATTTAGTGGAAACTGATACCAACATTATTGAAATCGCCGATGAATACGGTTTTGAATATGAACAATCATATATTAGGGCTTTTAAACGTGAATTTGGCATAACGCCAGGCGATTTGCGCAAGACTGGGAAAATTATTAAAATCAAGCCGCCGCTTCATCTTTTTGCCGAGAACAAGTTAGGAGACAATGTTTTTTTTGGACCTGACATTGTTATGGTTCCGCAGTTTCATGTTATAGGGACATACCATCATATGTCGCTCAGTGATTCAAGGAATGTAATTGCGAAACAATTTTGGAATAATGAGCGCATGCTCATTAAATCAACGGTAGACCCTCAAGTTTTTATCGGCATAACGCGGAATTTTGACAGAAAAACAGGAATGTCAGAATATATACCTTCATTACAGGTAAAAAATTTTAAGAATATTCCGCAAGGATTCTGCAAAGACACTTTTGAAACATCATTGTGCGCAAGATTCCGTTATATCGGTCAACATCATTATTCCGATATTGATAGTAATGTGGTAGGTTCAATGTATAGCGCGATAAATGTTATAAATAAATCTTCATATAATAATCTTGTTAAATATGAATTATTAATTGATAAAGTTTGCTTTGAAAAAATAGACACAAAACTTTATGATGGAACCTTCTGCCAAATGGAATGGTATACTCCTGTCTGTGAAAAACAGTAAAATGATCAAAATTGTTAATTATTTATCGTTTATATTTGATACTTTATAATTGAAGTAAAAAGTACCCATAAGTATTATTCAAGTATGTTTCGGCTGCTGAATAAGTAATATGGGGAATATGTCGGATGCTTATGCCGATTTATTACGCCGCGCTTAATAGCCTGCCTGTAATTTGGCGTATTTTACCTTCCAAACTGTCTTTAGTATTAATAAAATATAGTATAATAAATTATGAATAATATTTTAGTTTCCGGTCATATAGGAATAGAAATAACAGCCAAAATAACTCAGTTTCCTATAGAATATACGCCTATAGAATATGAATTTTATGGGGTTAATACCACGGTTGCAAGCGTCGGGTATAATATTGTAAAAGCGATTAAGACATTGGGGGGCGATCCGATATTTTTTTCAGTGACAGGTAATGATATTTATAGGAATATTATTTTAAATGAAATTGAAAATATAGGCATAAATACCGAATATGTTTTGCCTATAGCGGAGAAAACATCACAATCCGTAATATTGTATAACGAAAATAAAAGAAAGATTATTTGTGACTTAAAAAACGTGCAGGAAATAAAATATCCAATAGTAAAAATTAATGAGATAATTAATAAAGTTGACATAGCGATATTGTGTAATATAAATTATTCAAGGGAATTATTAAAGAAAGTGAAAAGTTATGGTAAGACAATAGCAACGGATGTCCATGTATTAGATGATGTTAATGATAAATATAGCAAGGATTTTATGGAATACTCCGACATTTTATTTTTTAGTAATGAGAATATTTTAGGCGTGGAAAAAGAATTCTTAAAAAGAATAATAGAAACATATAATAATAAAATAATCGTGATAGGGCTTGGTGAAAAAGGGGTATTAATGTATGTAAGAGAAGAAAATATAGTAAAACAATATCCGGCGGTAAAAACAAGGGATATAGTAAATACAATAGGAGCCGGAGACGCGTTATTTTCATCATTTATATATTTTTATAATAAAACAAAAGACCCGTATTATGCGATAGAAAAAGCGATAATATTCGCCTCATATAAGATAGGGGAAAATGGGGCGGCACAGGGATTTTTATCTGAAGAAGAGCTATTAAAAATAAAGGTGTGAAAAACCAAATGCGTATTACGACGGTTTTATTTATTTCTACGTTAATAATATTTTCTGTTTCTTGTCATGTTGAAAGAAATCAAGAGAATATGACAAACAGTATGTCATCTGCCGAAAGAAACAGCGTAGTATTTAGCGCGGTTTCAAATAAACAAAAATATTACAACGAAGTGGCCGATGTAGCGGAATATATACTGGAAATGTCGGTATATGATGAAGAACTTGACAGTACTTATATTATTCATATAACTTTGCCGCCTGATTATGACAAAAATAAATCGTATCCAATGTATATGATGACCGATGGAATTTGGCGGCTAAGCGATCATGGCGAACTGAGACCTTTAATGGTTAGTGGGGAAATTGAAGACATAATATTGGTCAGTATAGGTTACAATTACGGAATAAACGCGGAAAAAACGGAGACCCGTCTTGTTGAATTAGTGCAAAAAAGCGATCTTTTTCTTAACTTTATAACCGATAATCTTGCGCCTTATTTGGGGGAACTTTACAATATAGATTACAAGCGTTCCGCATTAATGGGTCATTCTTTGGGCGGCTTATTTGTATACTATGCGGTGTTCAATCATGATAAATATAAAAATGATCCATTTAATTATTATGTAATAGCCAGCCCTTCTTTTTTTATGATGGATAATAAATCAAATTGGAAGTACGGCGATATTGAAAAGAATTTTTTTAAAAGAAATAAAAAACTGGAAAAGGAAATATATCTGACCGCAGGTAATAAGGAATACGGTGATATTTTGCCGAATATCGATAATTTTTTACAAAGAGCGAAAAAATACCGAATAACGGCATTAGATTATGAAGTATTTGACGGTACACATTCCAGCTATGTAAAACCGATGTTGCATAAATCATTGTTGAAGTATTATAATAAGGTAAAATATTATTAACATCAGGACATTAAGGAGGATTTTTATGAATAAAATAACCAGAAAAATCGTTTTTGTTTTAATTGTGGTATTTCTTGCATGCGCTATTACCGGTTGTGTGTTGTTAGAGATGGCGGGCGCTGTTGCTGAGATTGGCGGCACTGTTGTTAAAGGCGCTGTTGAGGTTGGGGGAATGGTTGTCGATGCCTCGGCATCTGCGGCGCGCGCCGCAAAAGACGAGATTCCGTTACGAAATCTGAAAAGAATCAGTAAGGGAGTTTATACCGTAGAGATATCGGCTTTGGAGGTTAAATATAAAGAAGAAGTAAGAAATAAAGCCATAAATTATCTTGTTCAAATAATGGGATATGAATCTTATGATTTTAAAATGATAGGCGAACCGAATTCCAAGAAAAAGATCTACGAATGGACATATTCTGTCACTATGCCGGGGTCTATACCTGTTGTCAAAAGCGACAAATATTCTTTATTTAAAATAGCCGACATCGCCTGTACGCCGGTATCGGACACAACATTTGGGAAAAGTAATATTAACGCTATTGCCTACGGGGACGGTAAATTTGTCGCCGTTGGCGAAGACAAAAAAATGGCGTATTCGTCAGACGGCATAACATGGACAGCCGTAAAAAACTCATCATTTTTACTTGATGACATAACCTACGGAAATGGCAAGTTTGTCGCTGTTGGATACCTTGGAG
>Ga0268262_10006476_pt1 | contig 11203 bp, 8 predicted proteins | sample TergutNc150P3_FD_190354 | JGI IMG/M metagenome (GOLD analysis project Ga0268262, IMG submission 190354) | Nasutitermes corniger P3 segment gut microbial community from laboratory colony in Florida, USA - Nc150 P3 (SPAdes) (version 2) | ecosystem: Host-associated > Arthropoda: Insects > Digestive...
GGTCACGGACACTTCCTCGTCGATTTCAAGGCTTATCAGGCAGCTCAGCGAAGTGTTCATCTTGTCCATCAGGCCCTCCAGTATGTAGCACTGGATGTAGGTCCTGGGGAACCCGTCGAACAGGAAGCCGTTTGCCTCGGGATGCTCGGTGATGCTCTTTTCGATGATCTGGACGATGATTTCGTCGGAGACCAGGCCGCCCGATGCTATTGCCCCCTTGGCCTCCAGCCCCAGCCTGCTGCCCGCCGCGATTTCTTTCCGCAGCAGATCGCCTGTAGAGATGTAGTGCAGGTTGAACGCCTTCACCAAGGCTTCGGACTGTGTGCCCTTGCCCGCCCCGGGCGGACCGAAAAGCGAAATGTTTATCATCGTGCCCCCTCGTACTGCCAAATCGGAGTCTCTACCACTACCAACACTGAACCTACAGTTTGAACCATTTTTGTGCAATGAGTGTGCAATAATTGATTCATAACGCCTTTTTGGGTCAATTTTCGTTGGAAGTCACCGCCGGGATGGCACACCCAACCGCTATCCAAGTAGAATGGTTCGATACGTTTCCTCTGGTCTGCCGGGCGCCACTCGACCCGATCGGCTACGAAGCGTTACACCCAAGTAATTCTGGTCACACATCAGTTCGGGGAGCCACATGAAGACCGAAGGCAACACAATTCTCATCACCGGCGGAGGGACGGGCATCGGGCTAGGCCTTGCCAAAGCATTCCTCGCCTTGGGCAACAAGGTGATCATCGCAAGCCGCCGCAGGGACGTGCTTGAGGAGGCGGTGAAAAACAACCCGGGCATGGCCTCGTACGCGCTGAACCTGCAGCACACCGACCAAATCAGGCAATTCGTCGAGTGGGTTCTGAAAGAGCACCCCAGTCTGAACGTGCTGATAAACAACGCCGGGGTAATGAAGGCCGAGAATCTGCTGGCACGGCGCGATTGGACGGACATGGAGGACATGGTCGCAACGAACTTCCTAGGTCCACTGCGCCTGACCACCGATCTGCTTCCCCACTTACTGAATCAGCCGCGCGCCGCCATAGTCAATGTCACCTCGGGCCTCGGCTTCGTGCCGATGGCCTCCACTCCGACTTACTGCGCGACGAAGGCCGCCCTCCACTCGTACACGGAAAGCCTGCGGCACCAGCTCAAGAGGACCAACATAGAGGTGGTGGAGCTGATACCGCCATACGTGGACACCCAATTGATAGACGGAGCCTCCGACCCCAACGCCATGCCGCTGGACTCCTACATCGCAGAGGCAATGGAAATACTAAAGTCCGACCCCTACACCACGGAAGTGTGCGTGGAAAACGTCAAGCGCCTGCGCCTGGCGGCCGAGTCCATCACCTACGAGAAAATCTTTAGGAGCATAAACAGCGGGAAGTAGCGGCTTTTCCCAGCGCTGCGTCCGCTACTGGCCGTCCTTTGTCGCCGGCGGGGGGCACCACCGCTCTTCGGGGACAGAGCCCGGGACGCTGGTCTCGATGTAGCTCGGAAGCATCATGCTCACGCCGTGCCTGTTGAACTCATCCTGGATGTTCTGGTACAGCTCGCTCTTCACGAACGGCACCAGCTTCGGCTCCGCCGTCATGTGGACAACCAGGGTGTACTCCGTGAATGTGTTCGAAAAGGCCGTCTGGATGATGTAAGGTGGCGCCTCCTTGCTTAGGCCGTTGGTCATTCCCGCCGCCATCATCAGAATGGCGTGGACCTGCCGCCACGGGACGTCGTAGCCCATGGTGACAGTAGTGGATATGCCCACGCCGCGCTCGCTGACCATGCGCGTGTAGTTGTACGTGGCCTGCGAGGCCACCACAGAATTGGGGATGATTATCTCTTCGTGCCTTATCGTGTGTAGCTTGGTGAAAACCAGCGTCACTTCCGATACCGTGCCCTCCACGGTGCCAATCTTTACGTAGTCGCCCGGCTTGAAAGAGCGACCGAATGTGATGGCAAGGCCGTTCATGGCCTGGCTCACCACGCCCGCTGACCCAAGGGACACCAGCAGACCCATGAAAACGCTGATGCTCTTGAAGGCTATGCTCTCGTTTCCGGGGATGTAGGGATAGGCCACCACTATGGCGAATATCCAAAGCACCGCCACAACGATGCGGCGCGTCGGGGCGGCCGTGTCCTGGTAAATCCCCGGGAACGTTGCCTCGCCGCGCTCAACGGAATCAAAGACGATGGTGACCAGGTGGGTCAGCCCCTTAGTCAGAAACCCTATCACAGCGACGGTGAAGAGACCAGGAAGGCTGTCCAGGACAGTCCTGCCTATTTTGAGCAGCGACAGCCTGAGTTCGTCTTCGAGCTTGACCGACCACGGATGCGTGTAGGCAAAACAGCTAAGGACATACGTCGCGCACACGTAGAACGCGGCGGCGGCAATGATGAAGACTATCGCATTGATCAGCACGCCCAGCCAAGTGGAGACGCTCTTGAACATAGAGTGCCGCCCGGACGGGATTTTGGGCAGTTTTTGGACTACGTACCTTGTGAGCTTGAACTTGAGGATTTTCCCCGCCCACCTGACCAGTGCCACAAAGAACAAGAAAAGGGCTATCGCCAAGATTGTTTGCAGTACGCCCTTGAGCATCCTCTCGGGGGGCGGCGGGTGCAGCTTTCCCCCGTCATGGGTAGCCCCGGGTGCTTGGGCATCTGCTGCGTCCGGCTGGACCTGCTCTACCACGGGCTGTGTGGGATCGACTTCCTCGCTTGCGACCTCCAGCGGCCCGCCCACAGTGTCCTCGGCGTATCCCTGCGGATGCAGCAAAAACAACAGCCCACAGGCGAGCAGGATTGCACGGAGCGGGGCGGACATAATTTCCTCCAAACATCAGACCGTAGTACGCTACACTATAATTGTATGCAATATTAACCGCCCCTGCCCGAGCGACCTCTGCAGGAAGCCCTCCCCACCAAAGACAAGGCGGAAGGTTTCATGGAGCGATCACTCAAAGGGGCCTTAATGAGCCTATTGGCTCGAGGAACCCAGCATGAATTCACTCAAGTTTGACCCCACAACGGTCTCCGCCAACATTGGCGGCTCTCCAATATCCATCGAGACTGGCAGGATGGCAAAGCAGGCGGCCGGCTCTGTAGTGGTGCGCCAAGGCGACACAATGGTCCTGGTGGCGGTCTGCCACGCCGACCCAAGGGAGGGCATAGACTTCTTCCCGCTCACCGTCGACTACCGCGAGCCGGTTTTCTCCGCAGGGAAAATCCCGGGCGGCTGGTTCAAGAGGGAGGGCAAGGCTACGACGAAGGAGACCCTCGTGAGCCGCCTGATAGACCGCCCCCTGCGCCCGCTCTTTGAGGAAGGCTACAACGGCGACACCGCCGTCACCGCCCAAGTGATCAGCTTTGACGGGCAGCACCAGCCCGATGTGCTGGCCATCGTGGGGGCCTCGGCCGCCTTGCTGATAAGCGAAATTCCATTCCACAACGCCGTGGCCGGCGTCAGGGTGGGCCGCGTAAAGGGAGAGTTGGTAATAAACCCGACCGTCGCCCAGCGCGCCGTTAGCGACCTCGACTTGGTGGTGGCCGGGACCGAAGCGGCCATCGTCATGGTGGAGGCCGGCGCCCAAGAAGTCCAGGAAGCGGACATGGTCGAGGCGCTACTCTTCGGCCACGACAAAATCAAAAAGTTGGTGAAGCTTCAAAATGACCTGCGGGCCAAGGTCGGAAAAAAGAAACTGACCGCGACGGCGCCACAGAGAAACAACGAAGTCTATGACAAGCTGGTCGGCAAGTACGCCACGCGCCTCATGAACGCCCTGACCATGAAAGTGAAGATTGAATCCTACAAAACGATAGACGCGCTCAAGAAAGAGGCCGTCGCCGAGTGCAAGGAAGTTGACGCCGGCCTTGTCGACGAAACCAAGGCCTGCTTCGACCTGCTGAAAGAGACCCTCTTCCGCAACGCGATACTAAAGCAGGGCGTCCGTTTGGATGGCCGCAAATTCGACGAAATAAGGCCTCTGAACATCGAGGTCGGCGTGCTTCCCTCCGCCCACGGCAGCGCACTGTTCACCAGGGGCGAAACCCAAGCGCTGGTCTCGACCACGCTCGGCACGGTTGACGACGTCCAGATAATCGACGGGCTGGAAGAGGAATTCCAGAAGAAGTTCTTCCTGCACTACAACTTCCCAGGCTATTCGGTGGGCGAGTGCAAGCCCAACCGTGGCCCAGGCCGCAGGGAGATAGGGCACGGCACACTGGCGGAAAGGGCCATAGCCGCAATGATGCCTGAAGCAGCCTCAAACCCATACACGATCAGGGTGGTCTCTGACATCACCGAATCCAACGGGTCCTCCAGCATGGCCACCATCTGCGGCGGGACGCTCTCCCTGATGGACGCCGGCGTGCAGTTGAAGGCCCCCGTGGCCGGCGTGGCGATGGGGCTGGTTTCCGAAGGCGACAAGTACGTGATACTCACCGACATAGCTGGTCAGGAAGACCACTACGGCGACATGGACTTCAAGGTGGCGGGCACAAAGAACGGCATCACCGCCCTCCAGATGGACATAAAAATAGCCGGCGTGAACGCCGAGCTGCTAACCAAGGCCCTGGCCCAGGCAAAGAAGGGAAGGCTGGAGCTGCTGGACGCCATGACCGAAATCCTACAGGAACCCAGGCAGGAAGTCAGCGCCAACGCCCCCAAGATTGTCACCATCATGCTCCCCAAGGAAAAAATCAGGGACGTGATAGGCAAGGGCGGCGCTACCATACGCGGCATCATCGAGGCTTCCGGCTGCCAGGTGAACATCGAGGACGACGGCTCCTGCCAAGTGGCAGGCTCCAACAAAGAAAAGCTGGACACCGCCCTCAAGATGATCGGCGACCTGATTCAGACCGCCGAGGTTGACCAGACCTACTTGGGCAAGGTGGCGAAGGTGACAGACTTCGGAGCCTTCGTCACGATCCTGCCGGGCCTGGACGGCCTCCTGCACGTCTCGGAAATGGCGCCCTATCGCGTAGAGAAGCCATCCGACGAAGTGAGCGAGGGCCAAGAGATACTGGTCAAGTGCATAGGCATCGAGGCAAACGGCAAGATTCGCCTGAGCCGCAAGGCCCTGCTGCCCAAACCCGAAGGGCAGGAAGACGATGAATCCGGCTCCACAGAAACCAGGGAAGCCAAAGGCCCACGGAGACCGCCAAGGCCACGGAAGAAGCCGTGAGTTCGGCAAGATAAATAGCGGCAGAACCTATCCAAGAGCGTGTGACCCAAGTTGTCCGTCTGCATCAGGGCAACGAGGCCACTCGCTCTTTAGGCTTTCTCCGCCGCTACAAAAGCATCGCGGATTTTTTCAAAAGACCGCTGGCTGATCACATGCTCGATGCGGCAGGCGTCTTTGAGCGCGGTATCTTCGTCCACGCCCAGGGAGATCAGGAAGCCGGAAAGTACGGTGTGGCGCCGGTACATGTTTTCGGCGATTTCTTGGCCGGCCTTCGTGAAGTCAATGTAACCATCGGAATCCACCAGTATGTGGCCGCTGTCCCTGAGTTTTCTCATGGCCACGCTCACGCTGGCCCTCGAAAAACCGAGCTCGCTGACGACATCGGAGGACCGGACGCGACCCAGTTTGTCCTTCAGTATGAGGATGGTCTCCAAGTAGTTTTCGGCCGACTCGTGTGTGTTCACGCGGACCCTTTGCGAGAGAGTAGCCGACAGAGTAGCACACAACGCGCCGAGCAACGCAACTCTCTGGTCAGCAATGGTTGACGCGGGGCAAATTGTCTGTTGACTTTTGTTGGGGCTGGTGTTAGCTTTGACTAACATTGTTAGTTGCGACTAACAGTCTGCCTTCTTCCATGTTCTTTCGCAGATGAAACACCAAGGCCCAACCAGACACACAAACCTAGCGCAAACCATTTCAGCCGGCAGCGCGACATCCATCAGGAGAATGACGTATGAGTAGCGCAAAGGCGCTCTTCCGCAACACAAGGCTTCCACTTGCCAGAATCTTACTGGTTCTTGCTGCTGGCCCCATCATGGCGCAGGACAAGCCCAAGACAGACGACCCGCCCCAAGAGACCACGAGCCGCGAGGTGGTGGTCACGGCAACTCGCACAGAGCGCGAGGTGTTTGACGTCCCCGCCTCCGTTTCGGTCATTGATTCAAAGGAAATCGAGCGCAGGTCCAAGGGCACCATAGCGCAACTGCTACAGGACATCCCGGGCATACAAGTGACCGACGGCGGCGTGGGCGGCGGCAGCAAGCGTGTCGCCATACGCGGGGAGGGCCCCGCGCGCGTCCTCGTGCTGATAGACGGCATGAAGGTCTCCGAGCAAAAGTCCATGGACGGCAGCATGATAATGATCGACCCGAACAACGTGGAGCGCATCGAGGTGATCAAAGGCCCTGCGTCCGCGCTGTACGGCTCCGAGGCCATAGGCGGCGTGGTCAACATCATCACCAAGAAGGGCGGCACCAGCCCAGTGCAGGGCACACAGGCGTTCACCTGGGACGGCTCCAACGGCGCTCTGATACCCTACACATCGATTTTCGGCGGCGCCAATGGATTCAGCTACAGGGTTTCAGGCGACTACGCTGACGCGGGCGACAAGGTGGGCGGCAGCGGCAAAATAGAAAACTCGGGCTACCTCCAGAGGAACTGGTCGGCATACATGGACTACGCCCTCAGCAAAGGCAAGGTGGGCGTTGGCTACGACCACTATTGGGTCAGCAACAGGGTGCCCGTTGTAAAGGAAGAGGAAGAGGGGACCTTTACAGCAATCATGGGAGGCAACCCAGTGACGGTCACTGGAATCCAAAAGGCCACCATAGCCACGGATCTCCCAGACTGGCAGCGCGACCGCTACTATGCCTTTCTTGAGTTGGAAAAACTGTCCGACACGCTGCGAAAGGTGAAGCTGTCGCCCTTTGTCCAGAACACCAAAAAGGAGTTCACCAACAACATAGACGTCAAATTCAACGGTATGCGCGGAACAAACGAATTCCACGTTGATGTCGTGCAGAACCTTGCAATCTTTAACGACCAAGTGACCTATGGCGCCAATTTGCAGACGGACTGGACATTCGGCCCAAGCCACTACGTCATTGCAGGCATCGACTACATCTACGATGACCTGGACGCCACGTCCAAAAACGCCAACGGTCGCTCGCATATCTACATGGTCATGCCCAACGGACAGACCGTCAACATGCAGGACAAAGACACAAGCTACGACTATTTTTACAAAGGCAGCCAGAAAACCATGGCGGCCTATGTCCAAGACGAATGGAGCCTCCACCCCGACTTGACAGCCACCGTCGGCCTGCGCTGGACTTCGTTCAACTCCGAACTCAGCGACACCAACGACGTCAACCCCGAACACAAAATAGAAGCCAGGACTGACACCGGCAGCAACCTGGTGTACAGCGCAGGATTAGTCTTTTCGGGCATCCAAGACTTCAGGCTGAGGGCACTGGCGTCCACTGGCTACAGATACCCCCTCCTAAACCAGATGTACGTCGGCACGGGCATGGGCAGTTCCGGCTACTGCTACCCCAACCCCGACCTCAAACCAGAGACATCAAACAACTTTGAAGTGGGCGCGCGCTACGACGCGAATGGTCTCGCGTGTGACCTTGGCACCTTCTACACCACCGCCGAAAACTACATCACCATTCAGCGCGTAGGCGGCCAGGCAGGCAGCCCTGAATACACTTTCGGCAACGTGGAATCCAGCAAGACCTACGGCGCGGAGCTGGCGCTCAGCTATCGCCACGAGCCGACCGACATCACGCCCTACCTCACCGGTGTGTGGATCAACCGCACATTCAACCGCGGCGGGGATATAGGCGAAACAGACCGCACGGGTCTGCCCAAGTGGAACGGCAACCTTGGCGTCAAGTACGAGTGTGGTTCCGCCTCAAGCCTCAATTTCCACGCTGATGCCTATGGCCGCTTCACGGCAGGCAGCGAAGAGGACCAGATTGATGAATCCACCCGGAACAGCGTCCTAAGGTATCCCGGCTGGGCCACGCTCAACTTTGCCTTTGGTGTGAGAAAGCCATTCTCCGCCGACAAAAAGCGGAGCTTCTTCGCGGACATCAACCTGAACAACGTCCTGAACAAAGCGTACATCCCGGCCATGAGCACACTGGAGGACCCTGGATTCCACGTGGTCGTCCGCGCCGGCCTGAACTTCTGAATCTGCATGTATAATCAAACGGACGGGCAGTCTCCACTTACGGGGTCTGCCAGTGGACAAAGTGGACAAGTTGCTCTCAAAAGCCTTTCGCATTTTCCCCAAGCTGAATAAGGGGCGGCGCCCATGACGGCCGGGCTGATTGAATCCGTTTACAGCAAAATCGGCTCGGCTGGCGTAGCGCTGGTGTTCCTCTCCTTGGCAAGCACATACCTTGCCCTGAAGAATCTGGTCCTAATGTCCCTCATCGGCAGGGACTTCCGCAGGCGCTTCGCCATTCTTGAGCGCGGTGGCAACCCTTACTCCAGCGAAGCCGGCGACCGCGACAACCCCATCATAGGCATCATCGCCGAGGTCGCAAGGACACACGCCACACATTCCAACGACATCAGATCGGAAGTGGCCTATCTGTTCCACCGCAACTTCGCGCACGTCAACCGCGACATCACATGGCTCAAGCTGATTTCGGTGATAGCTCCACTCCTGGGCCTCTTGGGCACCATGTTCGGCATGACCACCATATTCCGCCAACTGGCCGCCGGCGCGGGCGGGGCCAACGCCTCCATGCTCGCCGACGGCATCTGGGTGGCCCTGCTGACCACCATCATGGGCATGGTGATAGCCATTCCGACGCTGGTGGCCTTCTACTGGCTGAGCCTCAAAATGAAGGGCTTTCACATAGAGGCCATTGAACACAGCTACAGGGCCATCGAACGCTACCGCGCCGCAAGCGAACGCAACGGGAATTGACCATGCCCCTGCAATCATTCGATGAAGACCTGGACGCCTCACTGGACCTGACGCCGCTCATAGACACGGTTTTCATCCTTCTACTCTTTTTCATACTTACCACCACCTTTTCCAAGCCAATGCTGGAAGTCCTGCTGGCCAACGCGGACAACGCCAGCGTCAAAGAAGTGGTGCAGGAAAAACTCAACATCACGATAACGGAGGACGGCCGCATTTTTTTTGAGGGCGACCTAGTGGCGCCCGAAGAAATAGCCGCCAGGCTGGAAAAGCTGCCCTTGGACGCCGCCATAATCTTCAACATTGACAAGAGATCGCGCTTCGGTCTGTTTGTGCAGGTGCTGGACGCGGCAAAGAGCAGGGGACTATCCAACTTCATCATCAACGTGGTGTTGCCAGAGGCGCGGGGCGATGGGCGATCTGGCTAGGACAAGCAAGACCTTTGGTGTGGCGGGGACTGCGATTCTGCACCTGTGCATCGTCCAGGCCTGCATATTCAACTCGCAGCGCTCCATTATTAAGCCCGTGCAGCGCATAGAACTGGTGCGTGTGAGCCTGCCCGAACCCGCGCCCCCTTCCCTTCGGTTGCCCAAGCCGCCCCTAGCGCCGGAAGCCCCCAAGACAAAGCCGCCAGAGCCAGAGCCAAAGATGCCCGAAGTGGAACCATTGGCCCAATCGCCAACGGACAACTCCATAGCCCTGGGGGACCAACGGGAGCCTGTCAGGCTTGGTGAGCCAATCTCCACCCCCCAGGCGACAACGGGACACTATCAGGGAAGCAGGGCGCGGACAAGGGAAGAAATCGAACAGGTGCTACTGGACAGCGTGGAGCGCGAAAAGCGCTACCCCGCCGCGGCCCGCCGCCTTGGCGTCGAAGGGCTGGTCATAGCGCATGTGCAGATAGACAGCCAAGGCAGGATAGTGAGCGTGAACATCAAGGGAAACGGCGCAGACCCCATGCTCGAAAGAGCCACCTTGGACGCCCTGCAACGCATCCAGAAAAAATGGAACCCGACGCCACTGACGGAAGCAATGACGCTGAACATCCCCATACGCTACAGCCTGGAAAGGTAACGGCGTGGTGGTTCCCCTTCGACTCAAAAGCAAAAGCCACCCCCTACGTTCTGGCGGCTGACGGCTGACCTCTGACCACTAATTTTTGTCTTTCGCCTCAATCTTCGCCCAACTGTCCTTCAGGCCCACGATCCTGTTGAAAACGGGCGATTGGGGCTTGGAGTCGGGGTCAACGGCGAAGTAGCCGGTCCTTTCAAACTGGAAGCGGTCGCCTGGGGCGGCGCCGGCGAGGGTCGGCTCCAGTTTGGCTTTCACTATCTCTAGGCTCTCTTTGTTTATGCCCTGCCGCCAGTCCTGCCCTTCGGGCACGTCCATGGGGTCGTCTGCCAAAAAGAGTTGCTCGTACAGCCGCACTTCGGCATCTATGGCTTCGTCGGCGCCGACCCAGTGGATGGTGCCCTTGATCTTTCGCCCATCGGCCGCGTCGCCGCCCTTTGAGTTTTCATCCCAGGTGCAGCGCAGTTCTATGATGTCGCCGCTGGCGTCCTTCACTACTTCCTGGCAGCGGACTATGGCTGCGCCGCGCAGTCTGACTTCGGTGCCAGGCGCCAGGCGGAACCACTTTTTGGGCGGGTCCTCCCTGAAGTCGTCCCTGTCAATCCATACTTCATGCCCAAAGCGCAGTCTGCGCGACCCCATTTCGGGCTTTTCTGTGTGGTTGGGCAAGACGACTTCAAAAGATTGACCTGGGGCCATGTTCAAAATGGTCAGCTTCAGGGGGCGCAGCACAGCCATTCTGCGCGGCGCGTTGGCCTCTAGGTCTTCGCGGATGCAGGATTCCAACAGGCTGACTTCGGCCACCATGTCGCGCTTCGCCACGCCGACGCGCTCGGCAAAGGCCTTCACGGCGCCTGGCGTGTAGCCCCTGCGGCGCAGGCCGCAGATGGTTGGCATCCTAGGGTCGTCCCAGCCAGAGACAATGCCCTCCTGCACCAACTGGAGCAGGCGGCGCTTGGACATCACTGTGTGCGTCAGGTTCAGCCTGGCAAACTCAATCTGGCGCGGCAATGGGCGCTTGAAGAACTTTTCTTCCACGTCCTGCTCCAAAAACCACTCGTAGAGCGGCCTGTGGTCCTCGAACTCCAGAGTGCAGATGCTGTGCGTGATGCCCTCTATGGCATCGCAAATGCCGTGGGCGTAGTCGTACATGGGATAGATGCACCACTCGTCGCCCGTGCGGTGGTGGTGTGCGCGGCGGATGCGGTACATCAGCGGGTCG
>Ga0268262_10006477_pt1 | contig 11202 bp, 10 predicted proteins | sample TergutNc150P3_FD_190354 | JGI IMG/M metagenome (GOLD analysis project Ga0268262, IMG submission 190354) | Nasutitermes corniger P3 segment gut microbial community from laboratory colony in Florida, USA - Nc150 P3 (SPAdes) (version 2) | ecosystem: Host-associated > Arthropoda: Insects >...
TTGCCCCTGGGTATTTTCCGTTTGTTTGAATCTTGCCATAATGTGGCTATTTTACCATATTTTAACGTTTTTTGTCAATTTTTTTCGTATTGTTAGGTGTAATTATGATAAATTCGACATCCTCGTTATGTGCTGGTTTGCCTTGTTACCAATTTTCAATATATTTTTTTTGAGTATTATCCCATATACAATCACTAAAAGAAGGGGAAACTTCTCGTTTATATAATTTTAAACTTCCATCATTATTAAATACAAATGGAGTATTATTGTTGGTTATTTGAAAAAAAGCACTTAAATATTCTGATATATTATCGCCTTTTATGTTTACACCCCATATATTTATATATGGAGGAAAACCTTCTGAATATGTAAATATTATAATATCATTATTACCATCACGATTAACATCTCCAATTAATACTAAATCACCTTCAATCCTATGGAAATCATTAATATCACTTAAAAAATTCATTAATAATTCTGGATATTTATAACCTTCAAAATTTTCAAATGGAGTTTGTAAATGTCCTTTTGCGAGCCGTTTATCTATAATTATTTCATTATTTCTTAAACCAATAAAATCATAATTGTGAATTATATAACCATCAAGATAATCATCAATTAATTTCCATATTGTTATATAACAATCCATACTCTTAATCCCAATATCAATTATTTTTATTTCTTCCAATTCATAAGTACGAGTATTATTTGATGTATAATAATCAACTATTATTTGTTTAATTGAATCATCAAATGAATCATCAACGAAACTATTTATATTTGAAGCCTCTTTTGTCTCAATATTTTCCAATATTTCATATTGTTGAACAGATTGATTATTTTTTTTTGAACATGCTAATAATTCCATAATCATTATTATAATCAATCCAAAACTTTTTATATTTTTCATATAAACTCCTTATATAAAATAATACATATTTTTAGCATTTTGTCAAATATTTTTTATATATTATTTAATAATTATTTCATATATATTTTTAGGCAAACTTGCACATAACTACTTGTAAGTGAACTTTTATTGCGTCTATACCACAAAATCCGTACAAAAAGCGACATAAAACGTCGTACACACCCAGTAAACGCATATAGTATCAGTCACCCTCTCGTTTGTCTAAACACCGCAAGTCGGTGTCTATCGCTTTATCCCGTACACGTTAAACGCCATGCTAACGGTGGCGACAAAGCGGTGACCGATGTTGTCAACCATTACGCTAAATCCTTCAAGCTGGTTATAGCCGGAATAGGTCGGCACAGGGGGCAGCGCGGGGCTGCCAAAACATTATGGGGTTCCCTGACGGAGCAGACCAGGGAGAAAATGCAAAAACTAAGTGTACAGTAATAGCCGCACGGCGCGATAAACATGAGAACACGCTGATAGTAGAACTACCCATAGTTTTCAATAATGCGCAGAACCGTGCGGGGGCTGCGTAGTCAGATTCCCCCATCTGTTTTGGCAGCCCCGCGCTGCCCCCTGTGCCGATTTACGCAGTAAATGCTGTTGCCTTAGGGAGCAATGCCTTGCTGCCGGATATGCCTGTTGCTACAATAAGCCGTGACCCGTAACCTGTGCTACTCGGCCCTTATCCTCAGAAGCCGCCCGTCGGGGGAATCTAACCGCGAGGTATGGCTGCTTGCGGATGAGGCGGGCCTGCTGCGCGCCACAGTTTTTGGCGGCCCCAAGAGCAAGTTACGCGCCTATGCGTCGTCGTTCCATTCGGGACAGGCGTGGATTTACCATGACCCGTCAAAGGACAGCCACAAACTCAGTGATTTTGACGTGCGTTCATGGCGGCCCGGTCTGCGGGAATTGTACGAGCGGGCAATGGCCGCCGACGCGGTGGCGGAAACAATACTGGCATCGCACGGCGGCGGGGGAAACTGGGGCAGCGCGCTTTCATTGGCGGAGGCAGCTTTGGATGCGCTGGCCCTTGCCGACAGTGAAACCTGCGCCCGGATACTGTTGCATTTTCTATGGCAATGGGCCGGTTTTCTCGGTTTAAGGCCGGAATTTGAACACTGTTCCCTCTGCGGCGAACCCCTGCCTGCCGATGCCATGAGCCTCTTTGCGCCGCGGGAAGGAGGCATGGTCTGCGCCGCTTGTGCCAGCGGGGAAGGGCAGGGTCTGGTAGAAGCGGGCCCCGGCTGCCGCCATTGGCTTGAAACCGTGCGCCCGCTTTCTCCCGCGCAGATCAGCCGTTATACCCTGGATGGAAAATCCCTGCGTGAAGCCAAAGCCCTGACAACGGCAATACTCGCCGAAGCCCTGAGCAGGCGGCTGGCAAGCTGGGACTGGTAGGTAGGAAGAATATAACCACGGAGTACACGGAGTTTCACGGAGGTTTAAGATGTTAGTATCTTAATTCCTCTTCCTCCGTGAAACTCCGTGTACTCCGTGGTAAAAATTCTTCATTCTCTCATACTCCGCAGGCGCCTCTGCGAGATAAAAATTCGATAATTTCCTGTTGACAAAAAAAACCTTTGAGCGTATTATTATAATAGTTGAGCAATTATTCAACAGTATATCGGGGGGTTTATGAAGAAGGAAAATCAATTTTCCTGCGATTGCGACGTTATCCATGAAGATGTGGTAAAACGTGTCCGTAAGGCCATGCCGAAAGAGGAGGATTTTTACGATCTTGCGGATTTGTACAAAATGTTTGCCGACAGTACCAGAGTCCGCATCCTTTGGGCGCTTTTTCGTGAGGAAATGTGCGTTTGCGATATTGCGGTATTGCTGGGCATGACGAAATCGGCGATTTCCCACCAGCTTAAATCACTCCGCCTTTCCAACCTGGTGAAATATGACAAGCGGGGCAAGGTAGTTTATTATTCATTGGCCGACAGCCATGTAAAAGACATACTTGAAAAGGGGTTTGAGCATGTTCACGAGTAATATTTATGGAAGATTTTTTTTATTCACACAGTTGAATAATTGAACAATTATACATATAAGGAGCATTGTTATGACTAAAAGTTATACATTAAAAGGGCTTTGCTGCCCCAATTGCGCCGCGCGGATTGAACGTACTGTCAGCGTCATGGAAGGCGTTCAGGCGGTAACGGTAAACGCGGTAACTACAATACTGAACGTGGAATTCGGCTCTCATCTGGCAGGGCGGATAACCCGGCTTGTTGAACAGGCTGTCCACAAACACGAGCCGGAAATTGTAGTTATGGACAGCGACAGTAAAAAAAATACGCATGGCAGGGAAGACGAGGATTCAAATGATGCCGATGGAAAAAGGGAAATAATCAAGCTCATTGCCGGGGCGGTTATTTTTGCTATCGGTATGGTTCTTGATAAATTTTTCCTGACGGAAGCGCATAATTATATCCGGCTGGCGATTTTCATCGCGGCGTACCTGATACTGGGCGGCAATGTCGTTCTGAGAGCGTTAAAAAACATTGCGAGGGGGCAGGTTTTTGATGAAAACTTTCTGATGAGCGTTGCCACCATCGGGGCGTTCGCGATCGGCGAATATCCCGAAGCGGCGGGGGTAATGCTCTTTTATCAGATTGGGGAGATGTTTCAGGATTTGGCGGTTAAGCGGTCGAAAAAATCCATAACAAGCCTGATGGACATTCGCCCCGATTATGCCAACCTCAAGAAAGACGGCGGTATTGAAAAGGTTTCGCCCGATACGGTAAGCGTTGGCGGCATTATTATTGTCAAGCCGGGGGAAAAAATCCCCCTGGACGGCATTGTCATTGAAGGCATCTCCATGCTTGACACTTCGGCGTTGACCGGAGAATCCGTTCCCCGGAAAGCGGAAAGCGGGGACGCGGTATTGTCGGGCAGCGTCAACCAAAGCGGTATGCTGACAATAGAAGTTACCAAGGCTTTCGGCGAATCGACCGTTTCAAAAATTATAGACCTTGTTGAAAACGCCTCAGGCAAAAAAGCAAAAACTGAAAACTTTATTACCACGTTTGCGAGATACTACACGCCCGTTGTTGTTATCCTCGCGGTGTTGATCGCCGTTCTGCCGCCCCTTATTTTTGGAACTCCTACAGGCGGCGCATGGCGGGACTGGATAAACCGCGCTCTTGTTTTTCTGGTGATTTCCTGCCCCTGCGCCCTTGTCTTATCAATCCCTATGGGCTTTTTCGCCGGTATAGGCAGAGCGGCAAGGAAAGGCGTTTTGGTAAAGGGCGGTAATTACCTTGAGGCTTTTAATAACCTTGAAACGGTGGTGTTTGATAAAACCGGGACATTGACCAAAGGCGTTTTTAAGGTTACCGCGGTAGAACCTGCCGACGGTTTTAACAGGGATTCTTTGCTTGAACTGGCGGCAAACGCTGAAAGCTGCTCCAATCACCCTATTGCGTTGTCCGTTATGAAGAAATACGGTAAAGCGGTAGAGCGGGACAGGCTTTCCGGTTATACGGAAATCGCCGGACACGGCGTAAGCGTTAACCTGAACGGCAGGGCTATTCTGGCGGGAAATCAAAAACTCATGGCAAAGGTTGGCATTGGCTTTCAGGAATCGCACAGCGTTGGAACCAAAGTCTATGTCGCGTCTGACGGGGTATTCGCCGGCTGTGTTGTTATTTCCGATGAAATTAAACCGGACAGCCGCAATGCCATAAGCGCGCTGAAAGCAAAGGGCGTGCGAAAAACGGTAATGCTTACCGGGGATAATCCGCACATTGCCGAGGCTGTCGCCGCCGAATTGAAACTGGATGAAGTGTACGGCGGTCTGCTGCCCCATGAAAAAGTTGAGAAAGTGGAAATTCTTAACGGCAAAAAAAGCGCAAAAGGCAAGCTTGCTTTTGTGGGAGACGGCATAAATGACGCGCCTGTTCTCGCGATGGCGGATATAGGCGTGGCGATGGGCGGCCTCGGTTCCGATGCCGCTATTGAAGCCGCCGATGTCGTGTTAATGACCGATGAGCCTTCAAAACTTTGTGAAGCTGTTGATATTGCCCGTTTTACCAAAAAAATCGTTTGGCAAAACATTGTTTTTGCGTTAGGTGTAAAAGGCATTTTTCTCGCGATCGGCGCTTTTGGTATTGCCACCATGTGGGAGGCGGTTTTTGCCGATGTGGGTGTTTCGCTTCTCGCGGTGTTGAACGCGATGAGGATAATGAGGGCAAGATGACATTTTGGGATTTTTGCGCTCCGTTTTACGATTTTGCGGAACGGAGGAACGCCAAAGCGTATAACACTATGGTAAAAACGGTACGGGACGTAATACCGGGCGGCGCGTCAGTATTGGAACTTGCCGCCGGAACAGGCTCAATTTCTTTGGGGATAGCGGACAAGGTAAAAAACATTCTTTGTACCGATATGTCCCCCAAAATGCTGGTTGTTGCCCGAAAAAAGGCGGGGAAACGCAATGTAAAGAACATTGATTTTGGGAATGCCGATATCTTTTGCATAAACAAACCGGACGGCGCGTTTAATGTTGTTATCGCGGGGCAGGTGCTTCATTTGATTGACGAGCCAGAAAAGGCGGCGGCGGAACTGCGGCGGGTAGCAAGCGGCATGGTAATTTTGCCGATGAGTTTTACAAAAGGTCTGAAAGGCCGCGCTCAATTTATGCTTAACATATTCAGGTTGTTTGGGTTCGCGCCTAAAAGGGAATTGGCATTAACCGAATACGCCTCATTCTTGTCCGGGATTGGCTTTGAAAACTGCGCGATTATTCCACTGGAGGGCATAATTCCTATGGCTGTGGGGGTGTGGCGAAAAAGCGTTTTGCCGCCCTCCTCCCGGCTGGTTTACGCGGATTGTAGCGCTTGAGTATTGTCTCTAATTCGGTTATTTTGAGACCAACATGAATTGGGAAAAAAAAGAGATCTCCTCCGAACAGGTTAAGGATATAAGCGCCAAATACGGCTGTAATTTACTCACCGCTTCAATACTGGCGCGCCGGGGAATTAACACCGGAGAGGCGATTAAATTTTTCCTTGAAGACGATATGCGCTACCTGCACAATCCCTTTGAAATGCCCGGCATGGAAGACGCCGTGGAGCGCATACTCGCCGCGAAGGAAGAAGGCGAGAAGGTTCTGGTTTTTGGCGACAGCGATGTGGACGGCATAACCGGCACGGTTCTATTGACCGAGTACCTCGCCGGTATGGGCATGGATGTTACCTGGCGCATTCCCGGCGGTGAAGACCCCTACGGACTTTCAATCAAAGTGGTCGAGGATTTTGCGGCGGCCTATGGCACCCTCATCATCACCGTGGACTGCGGCATATCATGCGTTAACGAGATCAGTCGGGCGGGGGAACTTTCCGTGGACGTGATTGTCACCGACCACCACGAGCCGCAGGAACAACTGCCGCAAGCGCTGACGATCATCAACCCAAAATTAAAAGACAACGCGGATTTATCAACGCCGCCTTATCCATTCAAAGACCTTTCCGGCTGCGGCGTTGCCTTTAAACTGGTGTCCGCCCTGCGCTTTGCCCAAAAGAGCGAACTGTACGGTCAGCCGGTATGCCTGCTGAATACCCGCCCGGTAAATGACGCGTGGATTGTTGAGATTACCAAAATGCGCAACCTTGCAGTCATCGGAACTATAACCGAGACTGTCATTCCGGGGATGATTTCCATCAGCGATACCCGTCTGCCCGCTTTTCTTGAAGGCCAGCAGATATTGGTATGGGACGCTCCCCAGCAAAAACGGACTCTGGCAAAACTGTTCGGTAATGGCGTGGAAATCGGGATGCTGGACATAGCGCCGGAAATCGGCAAGGAGATACTGCAGGTCGCCGGGAAAAGTTTGATCCGCATCAAGGAACTTTCCAGTATCGCAAAATACTCAGACCGGGAATTTAGCGATCTTGACGTGTTTGTCAGCCTGTTTTGCTCATTTGTGCGGAAGCGGGAAAAAATTGGCGGGGCGGAAGAGAACTTTGATGTGCAGTTTGCCACGCTGGGGACTATTGGTGACATTATGCCGCTCGTGAATGAGAACAGAATCATTGTCCGTAATGGTATTAAATCGCTTGCGCCGGAATCGCCCGGCATGGCCGCCGGCAACACCGCCGCGGGGCCGGCTCCGGGTATTGCCGAATTGCTTGACAAGCTGGAACTTTCGGGCAGCCATTTTGACGCTAAGGATATTGCGTGGAAAGTCTGCCCAACGATTAACGCGGCCCGCAGAATGGGCATTCCTGAAAAAGCGGCGGCGCTGTTTTTTGAAAAGGACCCCGCGGCGCGGCGGCGGCTTGCCGGAGAACTGGTTGATCTGAACCAGCAGAGGAAATCGCTGGAAAAGGAAATTTGGGACATGGCTGAACCGATGGCGTACGGCTCCCTTGCCGATCATCATGAAAAACTCGCGCTGGCGTACGGCGCGGAAATTAACAAGGGCGTTACCGGCCTGATTGCCCAGCGGATTGCGCGGTGTTTTAATGTTCCGGGGGTTGCCGTTTCATTTAACGCTGATGTGTATACCGGATCTGTCCGCTCCGCGCGGGGCTATAACATCGGCAGTCTTTTGGAACAGTGCGGCGATCTGTTCATTGATTCAGGCGGTCATGAATTTGCCGGCGGTTTTAGCCTGCGCAAGGAACAGTGGGACGCTTTTACCGAGCGCTTGAAAACAGTGGCGTATGCTATTGAATTTGACGAGGTTCAGGAAGGGCAAACTATCAGCATTGACGCGGAACTTCCCCTTGATTACCTTACTCCCGATCTGCTTAATGTGGCGGATTGTTTTGCCCCTTACGAAAATGATAATAATAAACCCTTAGCTTTTTTGGCGAAAAACCTCATCGTTGAAGATCTGAATTTTATTGGCAAACCAGAATCAAAGCACCTGAAATTGACCATTGCCGGAGGGAAGCACAAATGGCCGGCCCTGTACTGGGACGCCGCCGTCCGCGTGATGAACAAGGAATTTGGCAAAGGCGACCGTGTGGACGCGGTGTTCAACATTTCCCGTGACTGGTACAAGGGTATTGACACTCCCCAGATGATGATTATTGATTTGAAGAAGAGCAAAGCGTAAGAGAAAAAGAATGAAGATAAGAATTTTACCACGGAGTACACGGAGTTTCACGGAGGATGAAGATTGTCGTATCAAAACTCCGTGGTACTCCAAGCTGTCCAACGGACAGCAGTACTCCGTGGTTATGTTTCTTCTTTATCTATTCCTCGCTTTAACCGTCAGTGCGCAGACATTACCCGCCCGTTACGCCGTTATACCGGATAATCCCCGGCCCGGAGAACCGGTAACCATCGGGATTAGCGCCAACGCGGGGGCAAAATCGGCGGCGCTGCTCGTGGAAGGGAAACGGCTGGCCAGAGCGGCTTTTTTTCTCATACCTGCTGAAAGCGCCGCTGATGGCGAAAAGCGGTCTTTTATGGCGGCAGTATTCGCCGTGCCGGCAACGGCAAAGCCGGGCAGCGCGGTGATTGTCGTGGAAACCGCGGCGGGCAACCTGGGTGAAATTGCCATTACCATTGCCGGGCGGGAATTTGTTTCCGAAGTAATCGAACTGAATCCGACATTAACCGGCATACGGACGGAACCTGACCCCAAAAAAACCGCCGAGGCTGAGCATCTGTGGTCAATACTCAACCGGACCGGCGCTGATTCCTACCATTTTGGGGCGTTCAATCCTCCGGTTATCTCCACCCGCCGCACCAGTTTTTTCGGCGACCGCCGCGTTTATCAATACTCAAACGGCAAAAGCGATATTTCAATTCATGCCGGCATTGATTACGGGGTTCCCACCGGGACGCAGGTCACTGCCTGCGCGCAGGGAAAGGTGGTTCTGGCACGGAACCGGATTGTTACCGGAAATTCGGTCATTATCGAACATCTTCCCGGAGTTTACTCCCTGTACTATCATCTGGATAAAATTGAGGTTGCCGAGGGCGCTGTGGTTAATTCAGGCGCGCTGATTGGCCTCAGCGGGGCGACCGGCCTTGCCACCGGCCCCCATCTTCACTGGGAAATACGGGTTTCCGGCGAAAATACCGACCCGGACGCCTTTATTGCCCGGCCCATTCTTGACAAAGATGCGATTTTGAGTAAAATGTACCCGTAGGGCTTGAGCCCTTCGTATACTTTTGGGAAAGGAGGTGATGTATTTTTGGCGCATATTGTTATTGATGACAGCGAATTGCTTGAAAAGGCTATCAAGCGCTTTAAGCGCATGGTGGAAAAAGAAGGTATCATTCGTGAATTCAAAAAACGGGAGTATTATGAAAAGCCTTCCACCATCCTTAACCGGAAGAAAAAGGCCATTGCCCGTAAATTGATGAAAAAGAACCGAAGAGGCCGTGCAGACTATTAAACGTCTGAAAAAACAAGCGCCCCGCGCGGGCTTGTTAATTCTTTGTTCATTGTTATTTTTTCTCTCCTGTAAATCGCTTTCCCCGGTTGACGGTCAGGCGGAGCGTTTGCTTGCCGCCGCGTCGCCGGAAACGGTACTGCCCCAATGGCGGCCTGTATCTGTTTCCGACGGCGTTGATTATTACGCGGGAAAGGTGTCTCATCCGCGCATGGAATTTAACGCCCTGCGTATTGATCTTTCCAACCCGAATCTGCGGATATTCACGGCGGGCGGCGGCCTTGCCGGCGCTTCTGAAAACGGAAAATCCCTCAGTACCAAAGTAAGTTCTTTTGTCCGCGATAACGGTCTGTTGGCCGGCATCAATGCCCTGCCGTTCGATCTGGTTTCGGACAAGGAAAGGGAGCCGAGAACCAATGTCGGAATCGTCATTGCCGATGGCGTGATGATTTCGCCGCCGCATCCGCGCTTTGACGCGCTGGTTTTTTATACGGACGGCAGCGCGGCGATAGCGGCCCAGTCCACGCTCTCTCCCAACAAAAACAGTAATAACGCCGTCGCAAACGCCGTGGGCGGTTTTTACCGCGTACTGGAAGCCGGCGAACTTGCTCCGCGGGTGATGGATACAAAAGCCCGCCATCCCCGCAGCGCCGCGGGCATTTCCCCCGACGGTAAATTTTTGTATCTGCTGGTGATAGACGGCCGGCGGCCCGGCAGCGTCGGCGGCACCGAAGCGGAAACCGCCCTGCTGCTGCGCGCGCTGGGAGCCGTCGAAGGAATCAACTTCGACGGCGGCGGCTCAAGCGCCCTGGCCCTGCGTTACCCCGACGGTACTGTCCGCGTGGTAAATACCCCTGTTCACGGCAATGTTCCCGGCAGGGAGCGGGCGGTTGCCGGGTGTTTGGGGGTGGGGATAAAATAAGCTGAAATCTGTGCCTTTTTTCAGTTGTTATGTCCACAATCGAAATGTTTTTCATTTTTCCGGTAAAAAACGCTTGATTTTTCTTGCCTCCTATGCTATGTTTTATGTAGTGCCACATCCAGAGGAGGCCTTGTATCTTCGGGAGCCAACGGGGGAGTTGCTTCACAGCGGCTCTCCCGGTTTTTTATGGCTTCTTAAAATCTTTAATTTTAAAGAAATAAGTCTTTTCCTCATCTCCGAATGAAAATATAATGTTCCCCTTATAACCGCCTTTATAATCCTTGTTATTTACAAACTTTCCGAAATAATTAAACACTTTTTGTTTTGTTAAATCTGTATTAGCAATACGAATATAAACATTGTTTTCTTGTTTTCTTGATTCCATAAATCTTTTTCCAACCCTTTTTATGCCGCCTGTTACTTCTTTGAACTCAAAGAACGTGCCGTCAACTATTGCGTCTGGACCCGATAGAAATCTTCCGGTGATAGGGTCTCTTACTCTTGGAACCAGCGTTACACTTGAACCGTGCTTTTTTAGTATAGCTGCCGATTTTATTTCTTTGATAATGTCATGTTCTTCGGTTGGATTTATAGGCAGTCTTGATTTTGCAATAATAATGCCTTCCGCGCCGGATGGCATTTGTTCATGTTGAAGTTTTATGCTGTCTGAACGAACCCATGTTTCGTTCGGGAATTTTTTCTTTGCCAAGGATTCATTGGCAGCCATTCCCTTTGCTATTTGTTTGTTATTTATTCTCCCTCTTCCTCTTTAGTCTCCGCGTTAGTCGGAGCATCCACCGCAATGCGGATGCGCTCAATGGAGCGGGCTTTGCCGTCCGCGCCGATGTCGATGTATACGCCCTGCGCTTGTGGCTGATCCCAGGCGTCTTTGGTCCAGTCGGGTATGCCGGAAATGTACTCCTGTACGCGGGAGGCGATTTCGCAGCCGCCGACTGATTCGGCGGAACCGGTGCGGCCCGCGTCGCTGATTACGGCGG
>Ga0268262_10006478_pt1 | contig 11202 bp, 13 predicted proteins | sample TergutNc150P3_FD_190354 | JGI IMG/M metagenome (GOLD analysis project Ga0268262, IMG submission 190354) | Nasutitermes corniger P3 segment gut microbial community from laboratory colony in Florida, USA - Nc150 P3 (SPAdes) (version 2) | ecosystem: Host-associated > Arthropoda: Insects >...
TCCACATCAAGAAAATGTTCATCGGCAATAGGAGAAAAATGACTGCAACCCGCACAATTTAAATTACAATGATCCGCGAGCTGCACTTCAAAGTTAAAACGTTTGTCTATATTCCTGGAATAATATTCACGCGATTTTCCATATATTTTTTTAATAATCTTTCTTAGACTCATTACCTTGTACCTCCGAGGCGTATATATCCTCAATTTGCATTATATACGCATTATATTCATCATTGTTTCTAATGTCAATGGGGTTGACGCCGGACTTCCAAATCAAACCCACGGCCCCGTCAACTTCCGGCGCATGGCAGTACAGGCGGCCCAGCCAAAGGTTCCCGCCTCCTATGTCCTCATATCGCCTGTAAGAGGAAAAATAAGAATACGGTATTCTCCAAATAAGCCGCTTGAAATCTTTATGATTTTTTTGCGGAATATATCGCATCCGCGAGTATGCCTTGAACCTCATATATATTTACATCTTTACTGAATTTTTTCTCAATCGCGAAAGGACTTGATGAAACCCAAATTTTTAACTCGGCATTAAGGTCCAAAACTCCCGCTGTTGTTATTGAGAACGCTACAATTTGATTATAGGGGATCGATTTAATCTCAATTCTTGTTCCGGTTAAACCTTGAACATCAATTACGATAAGCCGTTTGTCTGTAAAGATAATGTAGTCCCTAATCAGCTTATAAGCAACTCCTATTGCTTCATCTTTCGCGAACAAACTTCCCCATTCCTTTTTTACTGTTTCTGTAGAAACATTACTTGCGTTTCCCAATAGCCCCTGTAAGAATCCCATTTGAACACTCCTTTATAGAATATGCCTTATAATAACATATATTATATTATACACGCCATTACTTCACAAGCCGGACTTCCAGATCAAACCCCCGGCGGGCAATTACGCGGCAGGGCAGTATATCGCCGGGTTTTGGTTCAGCGCGGTCTCCTGTACCCACAACGACCGCGGCCCCGTCAACTTCAGGCGCGTGGCAGTACAGGCGGCCCAGCCAGAGGTCTTCGCCCGTAAATTGTTCTTCCAGCAGGACATCAAGATTCTGCCCGACAAAGCGATCCATGTTTTTTTCGGTAATGGGGATTTGCCGTTCCTCAATTTCCTGTTTTCTGCGGGCGGCAATTTTTTTGGATACCCTCCCCTTCATCGTGTAGGCGGGCGTTCCCTCCTCGCGGGAATATAAAAAACAGCCAAGCCAGTCGGGGCGGAGTTTTTCCTGAAAGTCAAGCAAAGCCGCGAAATCGGCGTCGGTTTCGCCGGGGAAACCCGCCAGAAACGTCGTGCGGATAACGGAGGCGGGAATCCGGCGGCGGATAGTTTCAACTAACGAAATATAATTTTCCGCAGTGCTATGCCGGTTCATCGCGGAAAGAATATTCGGCGACGCGTGCTGAAAGGGAATGTCAAAATAAGGAAGGAAACGCCGGTCTTGTTCCATAGTGTCAAGAATGGGCAGGGGAAAATGATCGGGGTGTATATATAAAAGCCGCACCCAAAAATCGCCTGAAAGTTCCGCGATGGCGTTAAGCAATTCCGGCAGTCCCGCATTGCCCGACCGGTATGAGCCGATGTCCTGCCCGATGACGCATAATTCCTTTATCCCCCTTGCCAGCAGCCCTTTACATTCATCTGCAATGTCGGGTACGGCGCGGCAGCGGAGCGGACCGCGGATAAGGGGAATGGCGCAAAAGGTACAGCGGTTATCACAGCCTTCGCTGATTTTTACATACGCGGAACCGGGCAATGATAACAACGGGCGCGAAGAGGGGGAATAATGTTCCTCAGCCGCCGGCCCCTGATTTGTGTTCCCCATTAACGATTCCGCTTTTACAACAATGTTTCCAATATCATCAACGCCGAAGAAACCGTCCGCCTCAGGCAGGGATTGGGCAAGTTCTTGCGCGTAACGCTGGGCGAGGCAGCCGGATAACAGGATTTTTTTGCCGGGGTAAAGAGCGCGCCAGCCGAGAACCGCGTTAATTGATTCCTGTTTCGCGCTTTCAATAAATCCGCATGAATTAACAATGATAAGGTCGGCGTCCGCCGCGTCCCGCGCGGCAGTCCAGCCCGCGTTGTCAAGACGCAGCATCATATTTTCGGCATCGACCTGATTCTTTACGCAGCCGAAAAGGTCTACATAGTACAGCGGCGCGGATTTAGGCTTCAACACGGGCAATTATTAAACGATAGCGGTTTTCATCATCACGAACCCAGCGTATATCAGCCACTACCACTTCACCCGCGCCGCCAATTTCAACAGGAACGGATTTGCCGCCGCCAATTACCATGAATTTCGCGGCCTGGGCGTTGGAAGACCAGATACGGATGCCGTTCTGCGCCTGAATATTAAGTTCATCGGAACGCTGAAAGTACTTTTCATTGCGGTCACGGCGGTCGCGTTCCATAAGAATCTCCCAGCGGAACATACAGTAGTTCTGGAAATTGGATTGCAGGGTAAAGGGATAAGGGTTAGGCGATGAGAATATCACCGTGGAAGCGGATTGCGCCGCGACGCCGGTTGTTTCAATAAGTTCTATATTGGGGGCAGCGGTAAGGGTAGATTCGCTCTTTAACTCAAAGCGGAGCAGCACCCCCATATCCGCGTTGTTCTTTACATAATCCACGGCGCTTATAAGAAGATTGGATGTTCCGCTATTGTCGAGGCTTATATTCGCCTCCTGACTTAAATCAAGCAGAACCGGACCTCCCGGCGTACGGATGGTTACCGCCTCTTCCAGACTCTGCAATTCCAGCTTTAAAAGATTCTGCCCGTCCCCGTCTATGGGAATCAGAATCGTATCGCCCCGGTAAAAACGGTGTTCAAAACTGTCCCCGCTCATCGTATATTCAACCGGGGATCGGGGAACCGGCGCAACAATACCCGGCCTCCTGGGGGGATGGGTCACTATAAGATATACTCCGCCCCCCACTACGCCGAGCGCAAGAATAACCAGCGCCGCGCCAACGGCGATTTTGGGCACCAGTGAAGGATGTCTCAAAAGCTGATCTACCGGAATCGGCTGTTCCTGTATCTTGAGCGCGCGGTACAGGCCAAGAAGTTCCTGAACATCAAGTTCAAGATACGTGCCGTAATTTCTTAAAAAGCCGGTAAGGTACGCTTCACCGGGAAAACCGGAAAAATCTTCACTTTCAAGCGCCTTGATGTACCGCACGGCTATTTTGGTATCCTTGCTGACCTGATCGTAATCAAGGTCTTTTCCCTCGCGGGCGGTCTTTAATTTTGTACCCAGAGATTCCATTGTTTATTTCTCCTAGTCTACTTCCCTAAACAGAAAATTATTGTACATATTCGCCGATGCCGGTGAATCATAAATAAAGCGCATTTCGGGAATTCCCAGATTGGTTTTGATATTGGTAAAATCAAACTGAACCAGACTGTCGGCAATGGTACGCCCCTCAATACGGCGGATTGTTTTTGAGACGGGGCTAATACTCAAAATAATTTCCCGAAAACCTTCCGAGATATTGCGCCGGGCAAGCCGCAGTTTAACAACTTCCTCCTGCGGGCTTCCCTGAAGAGCCACCGGATCGGGGCCGGTCACAAAAGAAGCGACATAGTTGCGGCTGAGCAGGGCAAGGCCCTGGGCGCTTGCCAGAGAAGCCCCGGCAGCCGAACGGCGGCCCGGAGTAATGGTTTGGTTGAGTACCGCGCGGTATTCGGGCAAGTACACGGTTAAAAGCTCCCCGTTAAACACAATGACCTGCTCCGCGGGCTTGGTAAAATCTATCCTGAGAAAAGAAGGGGCAAGGTAGCTTACATTACCGATCATTTCACTGCTGCCCGAATGGATGACAATATGGGCTTCATAATCCCTGATTGAGCCATAACGCTCCGAAACCATTTTCAGGTAGTTTTCCGCCGTAACGATTTCCTGGGAATTAACCGGAATAACCGTCAGTATCGGCAAAATTAATATAAAAAAACGTAATTTCATGGACTTTCCCCGCTAATGAATTTTACTTGTATTGTTCGGCGATTTCCTGGAAACGACCCTGAATATTTTCGAGCGCGCCGGCAACAATCGGGTCAAATTGTGTTCCGCTGCCATCGGTAATTATTTTAATCGCCTCACTGTAGGAAAAAGCCGATTTGTAAACCCGCGCGCTTACCAGAGCGTCATAAACATCGGCAAGCGCCGCCAACCGCGCCACCAGGGGAATATCGGTTTCCTTGAGCTGGCGGGGGTAGCCTTTGCCGTCCCAGCGCTCATGGTGGCCGTAGCAAATATCTTCGCAGTGCCTCAAATACAGAGAAGTTTTAGTGTCGCCCAGTTCGCTGATAATTTCCTTGCCCCGCGTTGTATGGGTCTTCATTATTTCATACTCATCCGGGTCCAGCCTGCCCGGTTTCAGGAGTATGCGGTCGGGAATGGCAATTTTACCGACATCGTGCAGGGCCATCGCCTGCATAATAATGTTGGGTTTAAGGTCAAATATATTCTGGGCATATTTCGATCCGCTGATAATAAGATGGTCGCAGAGGGCCAGTACATAAAGCTGTGTCCGTTTGACATGCTCCCCGGATTCAAGATCCCGGTGCTCAATAACATTGGCAAGGCCTTGCAGGGCGTTATCCAGGGTTTGGGTTGCCTCGGCGGTTTTTTCCGCAACCATCTCCTCAAGGCTGTCGCTGTAGTTTTTCAGCGCTATCTGATTCCGCACCCGCAGTTTGACAATTTCCGGTTTGAAAGGTTTATTGATAAAATCAACCGCGCCCGCGGCAAGCAACGCGCTCTCTGAATCGTTTTCCGCCGTGATAAAAATAACCGGAATCCGCTTAAAAACCTTGTCGGTTTTTATTATTTCGAACATCTCGCGGCCGTCCATTTCCGGCATTACCACGTCCGTCAGGATGATCTTCGGGAGAGCCGCTGAAGTACGGAGTTTCGCGAGCGCGTCCTTGCCGTTGTTTGCCGTGATTATCCCGTAATCATCTTTCAGAATTTCCTCAAGCATCATAATATTGATGTCTTGATCATCGACGATAAGAATAGAAGAGGTTGTATCAGCCATTTTCCGCTATAACCTTATTAACTTCCTGTATAGTCGCGGCAAAAACGGTTTTAACTGTTTCCATCTGGGCCGGATTCACCGCTCCGGCTTTTATCTGGGTTTCCAGTTCCAAACTTTGTTTGAACAACTCCATCAGCGATAAATTCGCGGCAACGCCCTTGAGCGTATGAACCGCGTTCCGGGCTTTTTCCATGTCTCCCGCCGCGAGAGCAGCCTCAATATCGTCTGATTTGGTATCATCCCTGAATTTGGCAAGCAGTTTGACGTAAAGTTTTGTGTTGTTCATAACCCGTTTTACGCCATCGGCCATATCTACATAAACTATATCATCAGCCATTACTTACCTCCCGACCTACGGGGACAGTATATCCCCAAAACGGGAAAATAGCAAGGGGCAAGACGCATCACACTCTTGTGATCTTTGTGTGTATTCTTTAATTTAAGGTAAAATTCGCGGTTTTTAGGGTTGTATTTCTCATTAAAAGTCGTTTATAATGGGTCTACAAGGGATAGTTATGGACAACCTGAAACAGCGCATCAAAGAACTGATTATCAGCGCCCTGGAACTTGAGGATGTCAAGCCGGAAAATATTGTTGATTCCGAGCCCCTGTTTGGGGAAGGTTTGGGCCTTGATTCCATAGACGCCCTGGAACTGGGAGTAGCGCTGAAAAAGAAATTTGGCGTAAAATTCTCCGCGGAAAACGCGGATAATAAAAAACACTTTGCCTCAGTTGACGCTCTGGCGGCGTATATTGAGGCTGCGGGAGGAGCGGCATGACTCGGGAAGAGGTTTTACAGAGAATACAGGACATATTAACCGAAGAATTCGAGCTTGATAAAAGCGCCGTCGTTCCTGAGGCCAAACTGTATGAGGACCTGGAACTGGACTCCATTGACGCGGTAGACCTTTTGGTAAAAATGAAGGGGCTTATACCGGGAAGAATTGACCCGGAATCGTTCAAAAAAGCGGTCACCATTCAGGATGTGGTAGACATACTGTATCCTCTGATTCAACAGACCTGATGGCATCCAAGTTCCGCGGTATTTCCAGAGTTCTTTTTTTTATTGCCGCGGCGCTGTATCCGGGGTTGATTTTTTATTTTCTGGTAATCCGTAAAACCCCGCTGCGGATGTTTTCCCTTTTTGTTATGGCCTTTGCCCTGCTGGTCTTTATCACGGGAACGTCCGCGAAAAGCAAGACAAAAGGCGTTTCTTTCTTTTGGAATGCCGCCCTGCTTTTGGGCCTGGGGGGGCTTTGTTTCATCATTAACTCCTCCATTATCCTGAAACTCTACCCCCTGCTGATGAATATTCTGCTTCTGATCTCCTTTGGAAGCACTCTCTTTTTCCCCCCCAGCATGATCTTCCGTTTCGCCCTCATGCAGGACAAATCCATCCAAAGTTCCCTGAACGGGAAAAGGGTCGCCGCCTACTGCCGTAAAGTAACGGTTGCGTGGTGCGTTTTTTTTGTCTTTAACGGGAGCATGGCCGCGTGGACTATTTTTTCCGGCTCCGACGCGCTGTGGTCTGTTTATAACGGAGGGATTTCCTATATACTGATAGGAACCCTCTTTGCGGGGGAATTCATCGTGCGAAAAACGGTACAGAAGAAGATGCCCCAAAGTATTCCGCTTTCGACATTCAGACATAATTCCCGGCCGCTTTCCACGGTTCTTTGTTACGAGGGCGCGTGGAGCGACGCTGTTTACCATACATGGGGAGATTTTCTTGAAGGTACCGCGGAACTGCGCCGGAGCATAAACGCGGCAGGCGGCGAAAAATGGCTGCTGCACTGCGAGGACTGCTGGTACTTTTTTCTGGCTTTTACCGCCCTGCTCCAGTGCAAAAAAGAGATACTCCTGAGCGCCAATATAAGTCCGGCTTATATTAAAGAAATTCGCGGCGGCGGCGCGCCTGATGGCGGCGCGCCTGATGGCGGCGCGCCTGATGGCGGCGCGCCTGATGGCGGCGCGCCTGACGGCGCGGCGCCCTTCCTTACCGATCTGATTTTTCCCGAAGGGGAAAGTTCTCAAAATATCTTTCACATTCCTTCACTGCTTAAAGCAACGCGGAAAACGGACAGGCCGGAAGAAGGGCCGCCGATTAACGCGGACGAAACATCCATCATCATGTATACATCGGGAAGCACCGGAAAACCCAAAGCGGTACAACAGCGGCTGACGGAATTTGAAGCCGATAACCGCTTTGTAATTTCCAAATGGGGCGATGAATTCCTGAAACGCAAAGCTTGTTCCACCGTAAGCCATCATCACATTTACGGCCTGCTGTTTTCCATGCTTTTACCCTTTACCCTGGGAGTCCCTTTCAAAAGAAGACGGATAGAATTTCCTGAGGAGACAGAAAAACTTTCCGATACGGAGTACCTGATCATTACCGTGCCGGCCTTCCTTAAACGGGCGGTGGAAATGGAACGCTCATCCGGCCTTAACTTAAAATCGCCCTGGATATTCGCTTCCGGCGGGGTTCTCAGTTATGAAATCGCCCAAAAAACCGGCGAAGTCTTTGGCTTCTGGCCGGTGGAGGTGTACGGCAGCACGGAAACTTCCGGCATTGCCTGGAGGCAGTCGGTTAACGGTCCGGAATGGACGGTTTTTGACAACGCGCAGATCAGCCAAAACGGGGACGGCTGCCTTATTATCCGCTCGCCGTATATCAAAGACCCGGCAGGTCTTGAAACCGCCGACGTGGTTGAAATTCTGGAAGACGGACGTTTCCTGCTTAAAGGGCGTATTGACTCGGTGATTAAAATTGAGGAGAAACGTATTTCTTTTTCCGAAATAGAAAGCCGTATTCTCCAGTCCGGCCTTGCCGCCGATGTATGCGTGATAGCCCTGGAAGACAAACGCCAATACCTTGCCGCCGCGATAGTCTTTAACAACAAGGGAAAGGAACGTTTTAACGGTCTTGAAAAGCATGAAATAAATACATTCTGGCGGGAATACCTTCTTCAGTATTTTGAAAACGTCGTCATTCCCAAAAAATGGCGTTACCCTGAAACCCTGCCCCTGGACACGCAGGGGAAGAAGAAAAAAGAAGATATTAAGCTGTTGTTCTCCGGTGAAAGAGGGACAGAAGAATTTTTAACCACGGAGGACACGGAGTTACACGGAGGAAGAGATGGTCGTATTAAAACTCCGTGTTCCTCCGTGTACTCCGTGGTTAATTCTTTTTCCGAAGGCTTCGGCGCATTGGAAAAGGAAAAAATTATTGAGAAAACAGAAAATTCCGTTATTCTGGAATTGGTTATTCCCGACAGCAGTCCGTATTTTGACGGTCATTTTCCCGGTTTTCATCTCCTGCCGGCGGTAGCCCAGACGGAATTGGTGATCCGTCTCGCGGCGCGGTATCTGGGAACCGGCACTGAAATCTCGGAAATGAAGCGGGTAAAATTTACCAGCTTTATCCGGCCCGGCGCGCCCCTCCTCCTCAAACTGACCAAAAAAGAAAAAAACATTTCCTTTACTTTAAGTTCACCGGGAGGTGAAACTGTCTATTCCCTGGGAACAGTCATTACGGGGAATACATGAAACAGGGCTTTCTTATTCCCGTGTACCGGCATGGCGCATCGGCTTGTTCCCTGGCTGAACGACTTGCGGCTTCGGGTCTGCCGGTAATCATGGTAGACGACGGGAACGACGCGGAAACTCAGGCCCTCCTTGCGCAATGCGCCGCCGGAACGCCGGGGGTTATACCGGTACGCCTGAACAAAAACAGCGGCAAGGGAGGGGCCGTTATCGGCGGCCTTAAAAAAGCGGCGGAACGGGGGCTGACCCATGTGCTTCAGATAGACGCCGACGGCCAGCATGACGACGGAAAAGCCGCTTTTTTTCTTGAAGAGTCCGCCCGGCATCCCGACATGATCATCTGCGGATACCCGGAATTTGACGCGGCCGCTCCCCAAAGCAGAGTAACCGGACGAAAGATTTCCAATTTCTGGGCCGCCGTGGTTACGCTTTCAACGGAACTCAAAGAAGTACTGTGCGGTTTCAGGGTATATCCGGTGAATAAAACATTACGCATAACACGGAATTTTTTTTTGGACAAGCGCATGGGCTTTGACCCGGAGATCATGGTGCGCCTGTACTGGAATAAAGTGTTTCCGCTCTATCATCCCATAAAAGTCAGTTACCCCCCGAACGGGGTTTCCAATTTCCGCATGGTCAGGGATAATATCCGCATAAGCTGGATGTTCAGCCGGCTGTTTGCGGGTATGCTGCCGCGGCTGCCGCTGTTGATTGCCCTGAGAATAAAACGCGGAAAAGAGAGACAATGAAAAAAGAGGAAGAAACCCCGCTGCACTGGTCGCGGCACAAGGAAAAAGCCGCGGGGTATTGGCATGTAAAACTCCTGCTGGTTTTATTCCGGCTGTTTCCGGTTATTATTCTGCGCGTTCTCGCGTTTCCGATTGGTTTTTTTTATTTTCTTTTTTCAAAAAAAGGAAGAAGCGAATCAAAACGTTTTTTGCGCAAAGCCGCCCCCTTTGTTACACGACATGGCATCGCGCGCAAATGCCGTTCCCCTTTCGGCCCCCTGCGCCATATCATTTCCTTTTCCCTTACCCTGGTGGAAAAACTTGAATCATGGGGGGGCAAGTTTCAATTTAAGCACATTCATTTTCAGAATGATGACATAGACGAGCTTGTTCAGGAACTGGAAAGCGGGCAGGGAATTTTTATGATTACCTCTCATCTGGGAAATATTGAACTGCTCAGGGGGCTGGCAAGTTTCAACCGGACAAAGGTATCGCGCAAAACGCCCATTACCGCCGTTATTGATATGAAGGTCAGCGAACAATTTACCCGTATGCTGAAAGAATTGAATCCCCAATCAAGCATGGACATTATCAACGCCGGCGAGATAGGCCCCCATACCGCGGCCCTGCTGGAAGATAAACTTGCCGCGGGCGAAATAGTAACGATTGCCGGTGACCGAACCGCCGCCAATGCCGAGGGGCGCGGGAAAAACCTCATTATTCCCTTCCTGGGAGAGGACGCGCCTTTTTCGCCGGGGATTTTTTATCTGGCCGCTTTGATGCGCGCGCCGGTCTATTTTGTCTTTGCCCTGCGCCGCGGGGATCTGTCCGTATTGCCGGAATACGATATGTACGTCCACAAAAGCCGGGTTTCCCTTGAATGTTCCCGCAAGGAGCGTTTTAATCAAAGCTCCCTTCTTGCCCAATCTTTTGCCGCGCTGCTGGAAAGCCACTGTAAAGAAACCCCTTTCCAATGGTATAATTTCTATGACTTCTGGTCAAAAGAGGCGTGATGATGAAATCCAAAGAGAACAATGGGCCCTACAATCTTTACGCGGAAGCGGAAATTAACGTTGAGTTTTTTGATCTTGACCCCATGCAGGTGGTATGGCACGGAAACTACATCAACTATTTTGAAGTCGGCCGCCGGGCGCTTCTGGAAAAAATCGGCTACAGTTACGATGAAATGGAAGAGTCCGGGTTTGCCTTTCCCGTCGTTGAAGTTTCCGCAAAATACCTGGAACCGCTCCGGCTTAAAGACCGGGCGCGGATAAAGGCTATTCTGACAGAATATGAAAACTGCCTCATAATAAAATACGAAATCCGCAATGCCCAAACCGGGGCGCTTACTACCAAAGGATCCAGCACCCATATGGCTTACGATATTAAAAACCATGAATCCTGTTTTGTGTGCCCGCAAATTCTGGTTAAAAAAGTTGAAGCCCTTATAAAGGGAGAAACACCATAATATAGAGGGCGCAAAGCTGCGTTTTGCTTTTTGGTGTGATATTTTCCGGTTACACAACGGTATCAATCACGAATTTTCCCTATCTTCGCTATACATCTGCAATCCAACACTTCCTGAGAAAACCAGCGTATTTCCGGCGGTTTCGTTTCTGTTCCCTCAAGAGCAACTGCCAGTATATAACGCTCGCCGGCGTTACCTGTAAGTTCATACAGGTGAATATTTACCACGGAGTTACACGGAGTTTCACGGAGAGAAAGCTGATTTTCGTACCAAAACCCCGTGGTACTCCGTGGCTGATTCTTACTTATTATAAAAGACGGCGCGCCGGCCATATCAAATACCGAAAATCCCCGCAGTTTTAAGAAACATTCCTTGAGCGTCCAAATCTGATAAAACCGCGTTTC
>Ga0268262_10006479_pt1 | contig 11202 bp, 14 predicted proteins | sample TergutNc150P3_FD_190354 | JGI IMG/M metagenome (GOLD analysis project Ga0268262, IMG submission 190354) | Nasutitermes corniger P3 segment gut microbial community from laboratory colony in Florida, USA - Nc150 P3 (SPAdes) (version 2) | ecosystem: Host-associated > Arthropoda: Insects >...
AAGAGGCTGTTGAAGTGCCGCAAACATTTCAGCGGCCTCTTTTTATGCCCAAAAGAGCATACACGAGCATACGCGGAGATAGGATATAATCAAAGCAACAACGCTAAAAAACCTTGATGGAGGGCATTATGGACGCAGACAATACTGCCGGAGGGCAGGCAGGGAACGACGCGCAAGACGGCGCGGAGGTCACGCAGACCGAAACTGCGGCGGCGATTTACAAGCAATTCGCGACACAGCAAGACTACGACAACGAAGCCGCGAAGATTCGCGGCGCAGCGGAGCGCAATGCGAAGAGGGAGTTTATGAAGTCGCTGGGGCTCAAGCCCGACGACGACGCGAGGCTTACGGAAATCAAAGAGGCATGGGACAAGAGCCTCACGATGGCCGACAAAGCTGAGCGCGACGCGGCGACGCTCAAAGCCGAGGTAGCCGACCTAAAAGCGCAACTGGACGAAAAGAACTACGTCATAGCCGCCATGAGCGCAATCAGCGGGGCGAGCATCGGCGACATCGGCGACATCGTGAAGATGGCGCGCGGGCTGACAAGCGACGGCATAACCCCAGAGGAAGCAATCAGGAAGGTAATGGCACTGGTCAAGCCGACGGCAGCAGCAGCAGCAGCGCCGCCGAAACCCATACCGCAGGGCGTGAACATCGTCCAGCCAGACCAAGCGCCGATACCAGAGACAAACCCGTGGAAAGCGGAGAGTTACAATCTCACCGACCAATCAAGGATATTCATGCAAGACCCGAACAAGGCGGATCGCCTCGCCAGAGAAGCGGGCGCGCCGCCGCCGCGAAGGTTAATCAACAAAGCGTAAAAAGGAGACATTGACATGCCAGCGACAAGAATAACGGACGTAATAATTCCCGAGATATTCGTTCCGTATGTAATCAACCGCACCGCCGAGCTTTCAAGGCTGGTGGAGAGCGGGATAATCACATCGAACGAACGGCTTGACCAGTTGGTCACGGGCGGCGGCACGACGATTAACATGCCGTTCTGGAACGACCTGACCGGAGAGAGCCAAGTCCTCGACGACACCACGCCAATCGACGTAGGCAACATCACCACAGCAGCAGACATCGCGGCGTTGCTCATTCGCGCAAAAAGCTGGGGCGCACACGAACTCGCGGGCGCATTGGCGGGCAGCGACCCCATGAAGGCGATAGGCGACCTCGTGTCCAAATGGTGGGCGCGCGACGAACAACGGATACTCATCAACATCCTCAAAGGCATATTCAGCGCAGCAAGCATGGCGCCGCTGGTTCACGATGCGTCAACCGACCCAATAAGCGCGACCGTCGTTCTCGACGGAAAGCAGCACTTAGGCGACGCGGCAGACCAGCTGGCGGCAGTAGCGATGCACTCCGCAGTATACACCGAGCTCCAAAAGCAGAACCTAATCGTATACATCCCGAACGCGAGGGGCGAAATCAACATCCCGACGTATCTTGGCTACCGCGTCATCGTCGATGACGGGATGCCAGTTGACGGCGCGGTCTACACGTCATACCTGTTCGCGCAGGGCGTGATAGCCCGCGGCGACGGACTGCCAGTATCCCTGACCCCCGTGGAAACCGACCGCGACTCCCTGATGTCAACTGACATACTCATCCACCGCAGGGCGTTCGTGCTTCATCCGATGGGCATCAAGTGGAAAGGCTCGCCCGTCAAGCCGACCCCAAGCAACGCCGAACTCGCGACGGGAACGAACTGGCAAAGAGTCTATGAAGTGAAGCAGCTAGGAATCGTGCAAATCAAGCACACGATATAGGAGGGCGCGTATGGGCTTATCAGCTTTCAACCGCGAACGCGCGCGCAAGGCGAAGCTCGCGGCGACAACCGCAGAAACCCCGCCACCCGCGCCACCCGCACCACCACCCGCGCAAGAAGCGACACCAGAACCGCCCAAAAAGAGCAAGTAGCCGGAGGGATTATGACCAACCTAGCCGTTGAAGTGTTCGCGGATGTCAAGACACTGCTGAAAAACACAAACGCCGACGACGACAGGCTCATCGAGCTATTTGTCGAGACCGCGATACAGGGCATAGTCAACTATTGCAACGTTCGCGAACTCCCGCGAGAGCTCATGCACACAGCGGCTCAAATGGCGGCGACGCTGTTCAAGAACGAGAGAGTGGCGGCGGCTGTTGCGGAGCAGGGAGGCACGGCAGCCGCCGGGCAGATATCCTCTATCACGGAGGACGGGCGCACGGTGACGTTCGCCACGGACAGGACAGCGGCGGCAAGCGTGACGATAACGGCAGAATCCCTGCTAAGGCGGTACGAGAAAGAGATGAACCGCTACAGGCGGCCATACAGGACGTGACCCCATGGTTGATTTTGGTCAGATAGCGGATGCAATAGCGACCGCAATGGACACCGACAGGCTGGACATCTGGCGAGGTCGCGTCAAGGCGCACAGCGACATCCCTTGCCACATCGCAATCGTCAGCGCAGACAAACCAGACCCCGCAGCGGTCGACGTTGCGCCGATAGCCACCACGCTGCGCATACACATGGCGAACGGCGTGGACATACGCAACAACGACTACCTCGTGGCAAAGAGGACGGCGCACGGCGGCGAGCTCATCGCGGCATACGGCGGCGTTTGCGGATATCCGGCGGCCAGCCAGGCGCGGCAGAGCGTGACCATGCAAATGGCATCCATCCTACCGACGGCAACGCCGCCCGACGCGGGCGCAAGCGTCCTCCCGGCAACGCGGTTCATCCGATTGCTCCTCAACGGGGCATACACGCGCAGTGACGGGGCGGCGGCGAACGGATACCATTTATGCGGCAACATAGCCGCAACGGACGTGACGGAGCTTCCAGCAGGCGCATACGCGCTGACGACGACGGCAGCGACGGTGAAGCAGACCGACGCGGGAACGGCCACCATAGCGGCGGGGTCGACGATAAGGCTGTATCCGTCCGACAGGTGGCTGACGGTCAGCGACGTGACGCGGGACGGCGACCAGTGGTCGATTGCCGCGTCGGAATATGCGCCGACGGCACAGGAAGCCGCAGCGCAGGTGACGGAATGGTACGATGACTAGAGGGCTTGACTTCTCGGAACTGAAAAGGTACGCCGAAGAACTGAAAAAGGCGGCAGACAAGGACAGTTTCAGAGACTTCCTCAAACGCTTCCTGATTGAGAACGCCGAAATGGTAGTCGCGCTCGCGAAGAACCGAACGCCAGTTGACACCGGCGCATTAAGGGCGACGTGGGGCATAGGCGACGCGAAGTATCAGGAGGTCGCGTCGCTGGGCTTGACGCAGGAGCAGTGGAACGGCACGGAGGTTGACTACAGGAACGCGTCGCTGGACATCGTGGACGCAGACGGCGACAACATGAAAATCCTCATTTGGAACGGCATGGAGTACGCGAGTCACATAGAATACGGCACTCCATCCCGACCGGATTGGAAGTGGGCGAACGGCGCTCACATGCTCACTGTCGCCATTGATGAAGTCTATGCCCTGATGCCGCAGAGATTTCAGGAGCGGTTCGCGGCATGGGCGGCAGAAAGGGGGCTGTAGCTTGACCGAGACCGAGATAATAAGCGAGAGCGTCAAGGCGGGCGCAGCCATAGCGCTCATGAACGCGTTCCCCGGAATCGCCGTGTACCGCGAACAGATGACAGAGCCGGAGTTCCCGCACTTCTTCATCGACCAGCTTACAGTAGCCGCGAGCGAGGAGCGCAAGCGCAAGTGGTGGCTACGCTACCTGATGACGATACGCTACAGGGAAGCCTCAGACACCGCGCTCATACGCGACATCCAGTCAAGGCTCGACGCGACCGGGCTGGCGATGCTCGCGAGGCTGGAGACCATAAGCCTCGGCGCGTGGCCAACGCCGTTCAGAAACCCACGAACGGAAAAAAACGACAACGTGTTGCACTACTTTTGCAACTTTGAATTTCAGGTGACGAAGCCCGAAATCGAAGCCGTGAAGCAGCAAACGTTGAACATAAACACAATTCTAGAGAGGAAGTGAACACATGGCTGGCGGCACATGGACTGCACAGAACAAAGTCCGCCCAGGCGCGTACATAAATTTCAGAACGACACCCCGACCGTCCATGACGGTTGGCGACAGGGGAACGGCGGCAATCCTTTTGCCTTTGCCGTGGGGTCCCGACGACGGGCTGATAGACGTTTACAGCGACGAACTGGCAGACGGCAGGAGCATATCAAAAATCGGGCTGACCGCGATGGACCCGGCGGCGAAGCTGCTTGCGGCGATGCTCTCCAACTGCTACCTTGCGAAAGTCATGCGAGCGAACACGGGCGGCAGCGCGGCGACGGCGACGGAGACGGGGCTGACGGTCAGCGCGAAATACGCGGGTACGCTCGGCAACAAGATAACAGTGGCGGTCGAACCGAACGACCTCCTTTTCCGAGTCACCACTTTCGTTGACGGCATAGCCCGCGACTCGCAGATTGTAGCGGAAATCGAAGAGCTTGAAGCCAACGACTACGTGACGTTCTCCGGCACAGGCGCGCCACCCATATCGGCAGGAATCGCGCTAGCGGGCGGCACTGACGGCGCGTATGTCGAGGCGACGCGCTACGCGCAGTATTTCAACGCCCTGAAGACTGCGTTTTGGCAGGTCGCGGCAGTGACGACGGACACCCCGGCGATTAAGAACGCCACGGTGGCGTTCGTCGAAACCCTGCGAGACAGGCAGGGCAGATACGTCCAGGCGGTAGTGCCGAACTATTCGGCAGCAGACCACGAGGGCGTTGTCAGCGTCCTCAACAGCTGCGACATCGACGGCGTTGACTTCACCCCAGCCGAAGCCGCCGCGCTGGTCGCCGGGCTAATGGCGGGAACGCCGATAGCATCCAACGCGGCCCGAAGCGCGAGCAACACCGGATACGTCATTCGCGGCGCGACGAAGATTGCCCCGGAGCTTGAAGAGGACGCAATCAAAGCGGCGTTGCAAAGCGGTCACATCGTGTTCACGCGCAACCAGTCCGGCGCGGTCAAAATCGAGCAGGACATCAACTCGCTGAACACGTTTACGCCGGAAAAAGGCAGGATGTTCCGAAAGAACCGCGTCGTCAGGACGCTCGACGAGATAGGCACGACGGCCAAAAGCAAGTGGGAAGACTCATACATGGGGCGCGTCAGCAACGACGAGGACGGCAGGGCGATGTTCAGGGCAGACATGGTGAGCTACCTGACCGAACTTCAAAGGATTGGCGCGATACAGGGATTCGCAGGCTCGGAGGACGTGCAAGTGTCGCAAGGCGACAACCCCGACAGCGTTCTCTGCGTCATTAGGGTAACGCCTGTTGACAGCATGGAGTTCCTCTACCTCACGTGCGTTATGGCCGCATAAGGAGGCACTGCGATGACATTAAGAGAGTATCTACTGGCAAACGACGCGATAAGCGGCAAAGAGGGCAAAGTAATCATGTCCATGAACGGACGCTCGCTCAACTGCGCCGAAATCAAGTCCCTCATTGCTAAGATAGACAAGACCAAAAAAGAGTTCAAGGCACTCGGATACAGGGGCACGCAACATAAAGCAACCGGATGGACAGGCACAGGCACAGTGAGCTTCTACTACGTCACGTCCGTATGGTCCAGCATGATGATAAACTACGCAAAGACGGGCATAGACACGTATTTCGACATGGTCGTCATCAACTCCGACCCGGCAAGCGCGGCAGGGGCGCAGTACATCCAGCTTATGAGGTGCAACCTGGACGGCGTGGAGGTCGCGAAGCTGGACGTTGAGGCAGACTGGCTTGATGCCACGTTCAATTTCACGTTCGAGGGCATTGACCTGACCGCTCCGTTCAACATGTTGCAACAGGATTACAAAACGCCATAAAACAGGAGGGAATATATGCTAAGCGACAGATTAGACGCGTTCCTCGCGCTTCCAGCCGTGGACACGATAACGGCGACGGTCACGCTGCCGAGAATAGGCCAGGAAATCACCGTGAGGGCGATGACCGAGGCGGCTTTTCAGGAAATTCGCCGCGAAGCCCGCGAAGCGGAGAGGCGGCACAGGACGGACACGACCAACATTCTGGTCGTCGAGGGTCAGTGCGTGGACCCCGATTTCAGCAACACGGAATTCCTCAAAAAAGCGGGGTACGCGCTAGGGCGCGACTTCATAAGCGCGAAGCTGCTCCCCGGCGAGATAGCGACGATAGCGGACAAGGTGATTGAAATCAGCGGGTTCAACCGCAAAGAGGATGACGAAGAAGCAAAAAACTCCTAGCGGAAGATGGCGAGGCTCAAATGCTGGAGTGGGTGCTTCTTAACACCGCGTACACGATAGAGAGCTTTGCCAATCTTCCCATGAAGCACAAACTGTTCATCAAACACATGATGCTCAGAGAAATCGAGCGCGAAAAGGGCTACAGGCAACTGCTGGGAGGCAAGCCCAAGCGGGGCAGAAAGTAGGCGGCTATGGCAACGATAAAGTCAGTTTTCGAGATGGAAGACCGGATTAGCGCGACGCTGAACCGCGCCAGCAACGCGATGGCAGACGCGACCAGACGCTGCGAGATGTCGGAGCAGGCGTTCAACGCATGGCAAGACCGCGTGAGCAGGTCGGAAATCACGCTTGACGAAATGGCGATGCGGCTAGCCGCCGCACAGGAGGCGCAGGAGCGTCTTAACGCGGCGATGTCAAACCCGCGAGCGTCCTCTTATGAGCAGTTCGAGGCGCAGACAAATTCCGCGCTTATGACCGCCGACGCATTTGCGCGTCTTGAAGCGCAGTACAACAGGATGTCCGAACGGCAGGTAGCGAACGAACTCAGCTTGCAAAGAGCCGAGGCGACGCACATAAACGCCGCGCAGAGCGTGAGCAACCTAACGGAGAGGTTCAACATCCTCTCCGAGAGCGAGCGCATAGCCGCAGAGATGGCGCAGGTGACGGCGGCGGCGCAGCAGAGCGTAGCGGAATCGGCGATGAGGTCGGCAGACCAGACGGAAGCCGCTTTCTCTCGCGGCGAGCCGATAGTTGACCGAAGCCGCCTTGCGTTGCAACGCTACGAGAACCAGATAGCCATTGTCGAGCAGCGCATAGGGATGTACCAGTCAAAGATGGACTCCCTGACGCAAGCGATGAGGGTAAACGAGCAGATTCTGGAACAGCTTAACGCGCTACAGGCGCAGACATATAGCGCGGCCAGACAATCTGAAATTGACGCATACATGGCGAAGCAGAGCCAACTCAGCCAGCAGTACAACCAACTGGGGATTCAGATGCAATCCGCGCAGAACCAGATGATGACCGCCCAGAGCCGGATGACGCAGGCGGCGGCGAAGCTGAACCCGGTGATATCCGGCTTGACCACGGGGATAAGCAGCATGGGCGGCGCGGCGGCGCGGTTCGGCATGATTGGGGTTCAGGCGCTCAGCGGCATAACGGCGGGAATGAGCGCGGCAACCGTCGCGTCCAACGCGCTCAACGCGTCGATAGGCATGGGGCTTGGGCTGGTCATATCGGCACTTGTGACCGGAATCGGCGCAATCATCGCAGCGGAGAACGAAGCCGAAAAAGCCGCGAAAGACGCGGAAAAGGCTCAAAAACAACTTGACGAAGCGGCGAAGCGATACCAAAAAACAGCGGCGGCGCTTACTGGCACGATAAGAGGGCTTGCGACCGAATACAGCAACATGAAAAGCCCGGCGCGGGACGTTATGGAATCCTACCTGAAAACAAAAGACTCCATTGAAAGCAACGTGGGCGCGATGGAAGTAAACGCGTTCCGCTTGCAAAAGAACATGGAAGAGGCGGTGCGGCTCACGGAAAAAACCGACCTCCTTGTCGAAGAACAAGACAGGCTGAAAACCGTCTTTGCAACCATGAACGGGCTGATACCGGGGCTTATAGACCTTATGGCGACGGAAACGGGCGAAATTAACTTCCAAAAAGATAGGGTTTGGGAATTGGTCAACGCATACGGCGCACTCGCAAAGGCAAAGGCAATGGCGGCGGCATCCGAGGATTTGATGAAAGAGTCTTTCACGGAAAAGCTTAAAACTGACCGCAGCATTGACAAACTCGAGACTTGGAAAGCGGGCTTGCCAGAAATGCGCGACAAGATTGTGGCGGCACTGCCAGAACGCATCCAAAGCAACGTCCGGTCGGCTTCTTCGCTCATGCCTGATTTGCGCGACCCCGAGATGTATTCTGCCGTAAACGCGCTCATCAAAGATGTCAACGAAAAATATGGCTTGTCGATAGAAGAGGTTCAGGCATACTCCGCAAGCGACATAATCAACGAAGCGCTAAAAGTTGCGAACGACACAATTGCCGGACACAAAAAGAACGTCGAGGCATTTAAGGAAGAAGCGGAATTTTACAACACCGCGCTAACCGATGCTATGGAACAGGTGTTTAAAGCAGAAGGCATCTTCTACCAAAACAAAATCCAGCCGCCAGATGGCAGTTTCAACGAAAAAGCCGCGAACGACGCGGCGGCGCGGATGTGGCAGTGGCCCAACTACGACAGCAAAGGCAACCTGAAAACCCACGTGGATAACGACATCAAGTTCAGCGACGAGGACTTGCAAATGCTCTTCGATGTCTCGCGGCGGCAGTACCACATCAATTATCAGCAGGTCGTGCCGCAGGTGACAATCACGGTCAACGAAGCCGGGGGACCCATTGACTACAACAAAATCACCGAAGCGTTAACGGAGTCAATAATCGAAGCGGCAGAAAACAATCTTTCAGTAGGTTCAAGACGATGGTAACTGATATTTTCAAGCACTGGAGCCTCACGCACACGGCGGCGTGGTGGGAAGAGGACATGACGACTGTGACAATGTCCTTTGAGTACAAAGGCAACCGCCTTGTGTTGCCGCTGAATCCCGACCACGTCAAGGTGACCCGAACAAGCCCGGCGCAAAAGGCTGAGGTCATCGGAATCGGCGAGGTGTCCACGCCGCAGGAAACCAAGCTGGCGACTATCGAAATAAGCTCATTCTTTTGGAGCGACCGAGGCGACCAGACAGCGAAGCAATACGCAGATTGGTTCAAGACGTGGCAACGCTCGAAAGCTCCGGCGCGGTGGGTCGTCGAAGCCAGCGGCACAACGGCGGCGAAGCTGCTGGGACCCCTGTGGGTGACGTGCGAAGCGTTTGACTACGACATCAGGGCAGGCGAGGAATCGGACGTATACTACGACCTAAAACTGTTGGAATACAGACCGCACGGAGCGCGGACGGTCGCGTTCGAGATAGCGCCAGCGCCGAGCGGAGGCGGCCAGCAGACGCTAGTTGAGATGGTCGCGCCGCCGCCGAGGGTGAACACGAAACCCGCAACGCCAAATCCAGTTAAAACAAAAAAGGGCGACACCCTAACGTCGCTCGCGCTCAGCGTGGCAAATACGGCGACAACGGCAAATGCGGCATTGCCAGAGGGTTTGTTGGCAGGCATGTACGGAACGTACACCCCCGCGTTCAACCTTTACCAAGCCAACAAAACAGCAATTGGCGACGCTATAGCGAGGGTTGACCCCGCAAACCCGGTAGTTGTGTTGCCGCACGAATTGCAAACGCCGCCGCCGACGCGAACCGAAATCAGGGGCGTAAAGCTCCCGGTAACATAAGATGTACAGGATAACATGCCACAACAACCAGACGCAGAAAGCCTACGACGTGACGGAACTCTCCACAAGCGTACAATACGCCACAAGCCTCAACGGGCAGCCGGGGAAACTCGCTTTCACCCTGCGAGAACCGCCGGACGAGTCCGTGACGGAACTTTTTGCCTCAAACGATTTCGCCGTTGCAAACGGCTCGATAGTGACCAACGGCACAATGGTGAAGTTCGAGGCAGACGGGCGCGGCGTGTTCCTAGGATACATCTTCAAGATGGGGGCAGACGAATCGGGGTCGTACAAGATAACCGCGTATGACCAAATGCGGTACCTCAAATACGAGGATGTCAAGCACATCCCGCCGATGACCGCAAGCGACGCATTTGCAAAGATATGCCGCGACGCGGGGATACGCCACGAGGTGAGAGTGCCGTCGCGGTTGGTCACGCCGGAATACTACCACGCGGGAAAAACCCTCTACGACATGATTATGCACCACATCCAATGGGCGAACATCAACGAAAGAGACGAAGATGACAACCCCAGGCAGTATTTCATCAGAGACGATTTCGGGACGCTGATATTCTCCGAGATTTCATACCACAAGACCAACGCGGTAATCGGCGACAAATCGCTGCTCACGGGCTACCAATACGAGGCGAGCATAGACAAGGACACCTACAACATCGTAAAGGTTTACCGCGAAAACGAAAAAACAGGGCTGATTGACACATGGGTCGCGATGGACTCAGAAAACCAAGCCAAATGGGGCAAGCTCCAAATGTTGCACAAGGCTGACGACAAGATGTCAGCGGAGCAGATAGCGCATTTGGCGAAGAGGTTTCTAGCCCACAGGAACAGGGAAACGCGAACGGTGAAACTAAATGTGCTAGCCTCAGCAAGCGGCGCGGAACTGATGCCGGAAACGCTGGTGGCGGGTTCGGGATTCAAGCTAAGCATCGAAAAGCCGGGTCTGGAGATGGACACGTGGATTGAGAGCGCGACGCACACTTTCACCAACGCGGTTCACACGATTTCAATGGAGGTGTTCGTGCCGTGAGCGTCGAAACCATGATTGGCGCAATCAGAAGCGCAAACAAAACAAGACCGGCAAGCGTGACCTATGGAACAATCGCATCCGTCGACCCCCTCTCGATACGCATAGACGGCGACCAAGAACCGCTGCCGGCGCAGTTCTTTCACCTAGGGCAGATGCTTCAGCCAATGAGGGTCAGGATGCCGCACACGCACACATACACTGGCATGACGGGCGAATCAGGGATGCACAGCCACGCATACACAGGCGCGACAGACAACCCCGACGTTCCCGTCACGGTCGAAATATTCCCGCCACTTGCGGCAGGTGACGTGGTGATGATGTTCCCGTTCAACGACAGCCAACTTTTCTACGTAGCGGAGAGAGTGGAAAATGACACCTAGAATCATCCCGGGAACGGACAGGCAGATGCAGGTATGCGCATACCCGTCGGCGACGTACAAGCACTCCGGCGACCGTATAGCCGGACGCGCCGACGGCATAGAATCGGTGAGACAAGCCATACGGCACATCCTGATGACGGAGCGTTACGCATACCCGATATACCCCGACA
>Ga0268262_10006480_pt1 | contig 11201 bp, 7 predicted proteins | sample TergutNc150P3_FD_190354 | JGI IMG/M metagenome (GOLD analysis project Ga0268262, IMG submission 190354) | Nasutitermes corniger P3 segment gut microbial community from laboratory colony in Florida, USA - Nc150 P3 (SPAdes) (version 2) | ecosystem: Host-associated > Arthropoda: Insects > Digestive...
ATATTGTTATAAACCTTTAACACTCTTTTACGACCATTTTCAGCGATTTTACGGCATTCCTCTATGTTACGGGAATTTTTCGTAACAAAATTTTGCAGAAAATAAGCGGAAAGACCGGTAATAAAAACATTATCCGAAGAAACCGCAAGCAATGAAAATTCCTGTTCCGCCAACTCATTAGCGCCGCACAATAATTGCGAAAACCCGTGAAACCAATGAACCCATTGGTTGTCCTTACCTTTGCACTTGTCAATATGCGCTTTAAAAAAAGCCGCCGCTTCTTCATGACTGCTTCCAAGCAGCCTTGAAATCCCAAAAATGAGGATGTTTTTATCAATGATGGAAGGTTTTTTTTGTAAAACCTTGCTTTCAAGTTTTAACACGGAAGGATAATCTGAAAGAACAAGGTAGGAATTAGCCAAAAGCCGTACTTTCTGGTTACTGTACCTGCCTTTTGTATAGATTTTATGTTCCAGATAAAACGCCAAAGCAGGCCAATCTTCTTTTTCCAGAAGCGAAAGAAGCCGATAATTAAAGTAGAAAAAAATATTCATAAAGATAAGGAGTAAAACCATAAAAAACTGAATAGGAAGAGTTTTTGACCGTAAAATAGCCGAAAATTCCGGTCCTGTCAGCAATAAAGGCATTAGTACGATGAGTATAATAATGACAATAATAACACAGTTAAAAACGATTATCAGATGTTTGAACTTCAATGGAAACACTCCTATAATTAAAGATAAGCGGGTTTTTAACGCTTATAATGAATATACTGTTTCAATGACGGTTATTTACTTATAATGGAAAAATAAAAAAAAGACAATATTGCGTCAACAATACAATATTGGAGTGAAGGAATGAAGAGTTATTTAGTTAAGGAAATAAAGCCCGACAGTTTTTTTTCTAAAATAGTGTATCTTGATAAGAAATATGTCCTCACAACCCCTGAAATACCTTTCAGCGATGAATTAATCTCCAGCCTTGTAAAATGGAGTTTTAGTTCCGTATTCAGTGAAGGCGACCCGCACAAAGAATATGTAAGCACGGATAGTTCCGGTAAATCCAATAATGTCAGTCAAACCGTACTTTCCCAGCAGCCGGACAATGAAAAACTTGAGAAAGCCAAAACCTATTATGTCAACTTCCTGCAGTTTGTGGAGAATTTGTTTATAAAAGCGACTATATCAGATGAACTTGACTATAAAAATGTAACTGAAAAAATAAAGGATTTGGTTGAATTTATCAGGGAAGAACGCCGTTTCCTTATGAGAATTATAAAGGATTATGAACCCGCGCCTGAAAAAAATTATCTGGTCGCACATTCAGTCAGATCAAGCATAATTTCTCTTGTTATCGGCTCATTTCTGAAACTACCGAACCACAAACTGATTGAACTTGGTATTGCCGCTCTTTTGCATGAAATAGGAATGTTAAAATTACCTTCACAAATTTACATGAGCGATCGTCCGCTGACTGCCCCTGAGCAAAAAGCAATTTTTACCCACCCTGTACTTGGTTATACATTGTTAAAGTCGTTTGATATCCCGATTCCTATATGCCTGGCCGCGCTTGAACATCATGAGCGCGAAAACGCGACCGGTTATCCCAGGCGGCTTACAGGCGACAAAATCGGTCTTTACTCGAAAATAATCACCGTAGCGTGTTCATATGACGCTTTAAGTTCCAAACGTCCGCACAAGGAAGCCAAAGACGGGTATACGGGAATGCTTGAGTTATTAAAGAACGAAGGCAAAGGTTATGACGATACAGTTGTAAAAGCTCTTGTTTTATCGCTTTCAATATACCCGATTGGCCTTTATGTGCTTTTATCAAACGGAAAAAAGGCGCAGGTCATAGATGTAAACCCGGAAAATCCGCGCTTCCCTATCGTCCAGATTTTCGGCGAATTTTCTCCTGACGGAAAAGTTAAAACAATACAAACGGCTCAAGGTGAAATTACCATTACGCGTCCGCTTAACCGTTCAGAGATAGTGAAATAACTATGGATCCTTATCCTGAACTCTTAAAAGTTTTTTTATTAATAATCGCAAGCGGTATTTTTTCCCTTTTTGATTCTTCTTTTACAGCCTGCAGAAAAACACGCCTTGAAAAAGAAACCGGAAAATCTTATCGTTCTGTCCTTAAAGCTCAGGAAAACCCCCGGAAATTACTTCTTGCCTGCCGTTTATGGATTAACATATTCAGGATATTCGCGGCCTTTCTGTCGGGAATGATTATTACGCGTATTTTGGAAACCATAAAAGCCGGTCAGCAAACATCAGCTTTAATTATAACCTTATCCGTGTTGTCGCTTGGTTCTATCGCCGCTATTTTAGGCGACGCTTTGCCAAAACTTTTTTCAGGACTGGCGCCTGAAAAAATTACTGCCTTGCTTCTGCCGCTTATGAAAGTTTTTTATGTATTTCTGATACCGGTAATTTTACCGGTTATTAAGCTTGGTTCATTTTTGCGTTCTTTACTCCGGCTTGAAACAAACGAAAATAACATGACAGAAGATGAACTGCGTAACGCGCTTCTGGAAGGTGAAAAATCAGGTATTGTGGAAAGCAGGGAACGCACAATGGTAGAAGGCGTCTTTTATCTGGGCGATCGCGCCGTCGGAGCATTTATGACTCATCGTTCGGAAATTCATTGGCTTGACGTAAACTCGCCCTACGATGAAGTAAAAGCAAAAGCGCTTGAACACCGGCAGCAGCGCTGTTTTCCGGTTGTAAACGGAAATCCCGATGAGATTATCGGAGAAGTTTATCTTGAAGACATAGTCATTGATTCAGCCCTTGAAAATCCGCGGGGGTTACGCGTAATTATGAAAAAAGCGTATTTTATACCGGAAACCATGACCGCTCTCAGCGCGTTTGAATCTTTCAGGCAGGGGCAGGCGAATTTTTTGTTTGTAATGGATGAATACGGAGGACTTGCGGGAGTAATCTCAATACGGGCGTTAGTTGAAGAAATTGTCGGCGAGCTTTCCGCGCCTTTGCGGAAAGAGCGGGGTTTTATTAAACAGGAAGACGGCAGTCTGCTTGCGGACGGCTCGCTTAACATTGACGACGCGGTAAAATTTCTTTCTCTTACAGGCATAGATGAGGACGGTGATTTTCATACGCTTGCCGGTTTTATTTTAAATATTGCAGGAGAACTGCCCCGTACCGGGGACTGTTATGAGTATCAAGGCTACCGTTTCAGGGTAAAGGAAATGGACGGCAACAGAATAGACAAACTTCTTATCAGCAAGATAGAATAGCGGAAGTTGTTTAAAAACTGAAGATTCTGAACAACTCTAATAAGAAACTTAATCCAAAACAGGCGCACATATTTGACCGCCGTACAGTTCTTTCGGCATAACCTTGATTCTTAGTTTTTTTTCAAGCAACGCAAGAAGGCGCATCTGCGTTTCATCGCCGATTGTAACCATTACGCCGCGCTTCCCCGCCCGCCCTGTGCGCCCGCATCGGTGAATATAATTTTCACTGTCCTGCGGTACGTCAAGCGCAATGACATGAGTAATGTCTTTAATATCAAGTCCTCTGGCCGCTAAATCTGTGGAAACAAGCGCTTCAATACTGCCGTCCCTGAAAAGATCAAGAGATTCTTTTCGTTCTGCACTTGTAAGCGGCTTTTTATTCATTTTTCCGAAAAGACCCGCAGCAGGAATGTGATGATATTGAAGCTGAGAAAGTATCTTTCCCGCTTCATCACCCTTGCTTGTAAAAACAAGAGCTTTAATACGGTGTTTTTTGCTTTTTGACGGTTTGTTCTTTAACGCCGCAAGCAGGGAGCGCAGCGTTTGTACCCTGCGCCTTTTTTCGCTGTAAATAGCCCAATGTTCAATCCGTTCCCGTAAAATTTCATGATCGCTGCTTTCTATTAATTCCGCGGAAGAAAACAGTTGTCCCAACTGAGCGCGGATTTTTTTTTCTACTGTCGCTGAACAAGCCGCAAGACATAATTTTTTCTCTGTTTGGCTTTTGGTTTCACGTTCAATAATTTTTAACAGTTCTTTTGTTTCTTCAAAACATTCTTTAACTGTAAGCCTGTCAGCTTCGTCCAAAATAAGATATTTTAAATTCTTAAATTTTAATTTTCCCATTTTAGCGAGAGAAAGCAGCCTGCCCGGATTCCCCACCGCAACCGCGGGTTTGTTTTTCTTTAAAAGCTCAATTTGCCTGTCAATTTTTACAGAACCGGTAAGAAGCGCCGTTTGACAACCCCGCCTCGCAAACCCGTCTGATTTATCAGACGGTGACGTCAAAAAATCAACTTCGGTTTTTATCTGCGAACAAAGCTCCAATGTCGGTGCGCATATTAAAACCGCCGGTCCTCCGCCTGTATTGGCGTTATTTTCTTCAAGTAACGACTGTAATGCGGGCAGGAGATACGCAAATGTTTTTCCTGTGCCGGTAGCGGATCTAAAAAGAATGTTTTTCCCAGTAAGTAACGCCGGAATCACAAGGTTTTGAATAGCGGTAGGTTCAGTAATGGAACGTTCTTTCAGTTTATCAATAAAACTCTGACGAATATTCAAATTCTCAAATGAACTCATATTAATTACAGTATACCGTATTTTTAAAGAACACTCTGAAGGAATTGCCTTGTGCGGTCATTTGAAGGATTGGAGAAAATCTGCTCCGGCGTACCGGATTCCAGAATAGAGCCTTCATACATAAATACTACCCTGTTCGCTACTTCCCGCGCGAAACCCATTTCATGGGATACAACCAGCATTGTCATACCGGCGGCTGCAAGCTGCTTCATGACAGCTAACACTTCGCCGACCAGTTCAGGGTCAAGAGAGGAGGTAGGCTCGTCAAAAAGCATAATCCTCGGTTCCATGGCAAGAGCGCGGGCGATCGCTACACGCTGCTGCTGCCCGCCCGATAACTTTGAAGGATAAGCGTTAATTTTATCGCCAAGTCCTACCCTTTCCAGTATCTGTACGGATTTATTGCGAGCGTCGTTATGCGGGAGTTTTCTGACATGAAGCGGCGCAAGCATTACGTTTTCCAGAGCTGTCATGTGCGGAAAAAGGTTAAAACGCTGGAAGACCATGCCGACTTCAAGAATAATTTTATTGTGTATGTCGGAGTGCATTTTTACTTTATTAACGCCGTTATAGCAGTCGTAAAGCAGATTATCTTCTATATATATCTGCCCCTCATCTATTGTTTCCAGATGATTGAGAGTTCGAAGGTATGTTGATTTGCCCGCTCCCGAAGGTCCGATAATACAGACAACCTCGCTTTGTTCAACGGTCAGTGATACTTTTTTCAATACCTCAAGCGGAACTCTCCCTGACGTATGAAAAGTTTTGGATATTTCTACAGTTTTGACCATTGACATAGTTAGCTCACTCGTATATCGAATATTTATTTTCCATTTTGTGGAAAAACCAGGAGAATATCGCGGTAATTATCAAGTAAAGTATCATCGCGGGAATATATACAAGAGCGGAACGTGTGGAACCTTCTATATTCCTTGTAGCCTTTGTAATATCCACAAGCGCGATCATAGAAACAAGGGACGCATCCTTTAACATCATAATAAATTCATTGCCGACAGGAGGAATAAGCCGCCTGATAGATTGAGGAACTATTACAAGACGCATTGTTTGAGCGTAACTTAACCCAAGAGCGCGGGACGCTTCAAACTGGCCTTTGTCTATGCTCTGAATTGCAGCCCTGATTATTTCAGCGCAGTAAGCAGCGCAGTTAAGGCTGTACGCGATAAAAGCCGCGAGAAAACGGTTATTAATCGTAAGGGACGGAGCAATCATCGGCAGAGCGTAATAAACAAAAAACAACTGCATTAAAAGGGGTGTTCCGCGGAAAAAGAAAACATAGGCGCTGCATGTTTTGTTAATAATTACATTCTTGGACATTTTACCCAGAGCGACAAAAAGACTCATGATAATGCCGGCGCTGACAGCCGACACTGTCAGCGCTACCGTAACCCTCGCTCCAAGCAGGAGTTGGGGCATCCATGAAAAAATCATTGTCTTTATATTGTCCATATAGATGCCCGCCTATACCGTCTTAACGCCGTACAGCCGAAACAAGATCCATGCCGCTGAAAATCTCTTTGGAAATTCTAAGCATTGACCCGTCTTCAAACAGTTCATCAATGGCTTTGTTTATAGCCGTTGTTAAAGCATCGTTTCCTTTTCTCATGCAAACGCCGAATTCCTCATCACCGCCCTGCCAGACAATTTCAAAAATTTCCGATCTTGCGATATATTCGTAAGCGACAAGAAGATCGGTAATGATAACGTCTACACGGCCAAGACGAAGTTCATCAAAACAGTACATTACCTTGTCGTATTCATAAGGCGTAAATTTCATTCCTTGATCGGCAAGATCAGTCATGTAATCATCGGCTGTTGTTTCTTCCTGATAGGCGACGCCGAGGCCCGCAAGGTCCAAGGGAGATTTTATTACGTGTTTTGAGTTTTTAGGCAACACAATAGCTAACGTATTTTGAATATACGGTTTGCTGAAATTATGCGCGGCCAGCCTAGCTTCATTGATTGTTACAGACGAGATAATACAATCGTATTTTTTGGTATTAACACCCGCAAAAATACCGTCCCATGCCGTATCCACAAACTCAACATCAAGTTTCATTTTTTTCGCCAGAGCCTTGCTGAATTCAACATCAAAGCCGATAGGCGTTTTTCCGTCATCGGCCATGTACTCCATAGGCGGATAACCAATTTCCATACCTACCATTAAAACTCCTTTCTTTAAGGTAAGCCCGCCGGCGTCTTTTGAACATCCGGTAAAGACAGCAATAACTGTCAAAACAGAAATAACGGCTGCAATTCTTTTCATGATAAATTCCTCATAAATAAAAATTCTATGTATTAAATACATTAATAGTGTACAATAAATTCAAAAAAAGTCAACTATAAATACGGCAGACACAATTCGTATTACGGCAGAACGAAAATGGTTTAATTTTATGATATTTTGTTCCATAATTTAACTAAATAAACTGATTATTTGTAATTGCAAGGTTCAATACAGTATATTGGTTTATAAATGTCATCTAAGAATAATTACAGAGTATTTAAAGAAAAGATAACAAATCCTTTACTGGCGCAGGTAATTGTTGTAATAACGGCATTTACGATTATGGTTGTACTAAGCAGTTTTTTCATGAACAACATAGAGCGTAATAATCTGCACATGAATATAAATAATGCAATTAAAAATACGGAAACGACAATTAAGTATGACCTTATGGAACCGAAAAAATTAATGGCGGGTATTTCGGAAACCATACGCAGCATGATTATCAACGGAGACGATGTCCAAAGCATACATGACTATATTTTATTTATTAATGAATATGTCGCTAAAAACGATGATAAATCTCTGGCTGATGTTGCCGGTTTTTACGGTGTCTTCGACGTGTTTGAAGGAAAATTTCTTACAGGAAGAGCGGACTGGCGGATACCGGCGGATTATGTACCGCAAAGCCGCCCTTGGTATACAACGGCAATTAACGCAAACGGCGAAATCGCAATAACAGAACCATTTATAAACGCTATAAGTAACGTATCAATCATCACTTTTTCCCGCATGATTTTCGGTGAAAATTACGAGCCGTTGGGAGTCATCTGCCTTGGTATCAAGATAGACAGGCTGAAAGAATATGTTATAAATACCAGCTTTACAGAAGGCGGTTATGGATTTCTCATGGTAAGTAATCAGGAAATACTGGCCCACCCCAACTCTGAATATATTGGTTTAAAAATGCGGGATATGGGAAGCGGAGTCGCCGCTCTTTCAGACGAACTGGAACAGGGAAAAGAAATAAAAGAGCGTATTGTAAAAAATTATAAAAATGAAAATTGTATTGTATATATCCAAAAACTGGGGAATGGATGGTACGTAGGACTTATAACACCTTATAACAAATACTACCAAACCACAAGACTCCAGGTAACCATTCTCATTTTTCTCGGTACTTTGCTGTCATTTATACTCAGTATTATCCTTGTCAGCGTTATCGCGGAAAAGCAAGAGTTGAGTATAAAGGCGCGCGAAGCTGATGAAGCAAAAAAACAATTAAAGATCCTGGAAAATATTTTAAACGGCCTCGGTGATATGATATATGTTACTGTTCCCTCTACAGGTAAAATTCTTTTTATTAATAATGAAATGAAAAAACATTTCGGCATTGAAGGAGACTGCACCGGGCAATTATGTTACAAAATTTTGCAGGGAGACATAAGTGAAAGGTGTGATTTTTGCCCCTGCTTCGAGCTTGATAAAAACCCGGAACAAGTCATTGTATGGACAGAACGCAGTCATAAAACAAATCGTGTTTACCGTAACACAGACTGTTACATTGAATGGCCGGGAAATAAGTTGGTTCATCTTCAAACTTCAGTTGATATTACCGAAATTGATGAAGCGAAAGAACACGCGATTGAGGCAAACAAGGCAAAGAGCAACTTCCTCGCCAAGATAAGTCATGAAATACGCACACCGATGAACGCCATTCTCGGTATAGCTGAAATCCAAATACAAAGCAAACAACTTCCCCTTGACGCGAGGGAGGCTTTGGAGAAAATATATGACTCCGGTTATCTCCTGTTAAACCTTATAAACGATATACTTGATTTATCAAAAATAGAAGCCGATAAACTTGAGTTGGTACCCGTTAATTATGATGTTCCGAGCCTTATAAACGACACCGTACAAATAAACATGATCAAGTATAACAGTAAGCCGGTTGTATTTTTGCTTGACATAGATACGAATCTTCCGCTAACGCTGTTCGGCGATGAGCTTCGAATAAAGCAGATATTGAATAACATATTGTCAAACGCGTTTAAATATACTGATAAAGGCAAAGTATCCCTTTCTTTTAAAGTTGAGCAAATAAATACCGACGCGCGTTTTGTTATGCTGGTTATAAACATAAGCGATACCGGCCAGGGTATGACAAAAGAACAGATAAGTATGCTTTTTGATGAATATGCCCGTTTTAATACCAATGTTAACCGCAAAGTTGAAGGTACAGGGCTTGGAATGAACATAACAAAACATCTTATCAAAATGATGGGAGGAGAAATTTCAGTTGAAAGCGAACCGGGTAAAGGTTCGGTATTTACAGTACGGCTGCCGCAGGGAAAAGTAGATGACGGTGTTTTCAGCAGTAAATTAATAGAGGATCTTAAGAAGTTTCACATTGATAAAAATTTAAAAACAAAAAGAACCCTGCAAATCACCCGTGATTATATGCCGTACGGCAGCGTACTTGTGGTAGACGACGTAGAAACTAATTTGTATGTCGCGAAAGGACTGCTCTCTCCCTATGGATTATCAATAGAAACTGCTTCAAGCGGCAAAGAAGCAATCAAAAAAATCAAGAACGGCGCTTGTTATGACATTATTTTTATGGATCATTTTATGCCTGAGATGGACGGCATTGAAACAGTTAAAATAATTCGCGAGTTGGAATATAAAAACCCGATTGTAGCGTTAACTGCAAACGCTCTTACGGGACAGGCGGAGATATTTTTGGCTAATGGCTTTAACGGTTTTATTTCCAAACCGGTAGACATACGCCAATTGGACTTCTGGTTAAATAAACTGATACGAGACAAACAGCCGCAGGAAATAATAAAGGCAGCAAGGAAACAAAAAACAGAACCGGAAGGAAAGGAAGACAATAAAATTGTCCACAATCAGGTTAATCCAAAACTTGCGGAAATTTTTATTAAGGACGCGAAAAAGGCTCTTGCGACACTGGAAACATTATTCGACAACAAATTCCGCAGAGCAGACGATATTCACACGTATGTCATCAGCGTTCACGCTATGAAAAGCGCGCTGGCAAATATCGACGAAAACGAACTATCAGATTTCGCGTCAAAACTGGAACAGACGGGACGTGAGAAAAATACGGAAATAATGCTTAAAGAGACCCCTTCCTTTGTAAACGCGCTGAAGGAAGTAATCGAAAAGATCAGACCAAAAGAAGGAGAAGAAACCGTTGAGGATGTATCAGGCGACATGCTTGTTTATCTGCGCGAAAAAATCTTATTTATTAAGGAAGCCTGCAAAGCTTATAACAAAAAAGCCGTAAAAAATTCTCTGGACGAATTGAAACATAAGAAATGGCCTCCAAAAACCGCAGAACTGTTAAATAATATAACCGAATATTTACTGCACAGTGATTTTGAAGAAGCCGCCAAAAAATGCGAATCTTTCCTTGAATAACGGGTTCCGCGCCTTTAACTAAACTTGTTCTACAATTTTCCATAAATAAAAACCGATTCCGGTAAAGCAAGGCGACATCTCCGCGCCCATATAGAGTAAACGCTCAGCGAAGCGTCCGGAGGTAAAAATGATTTCACCGCTCTATGACTATGCTTTCTCGGAAATATTCGGCAACCAGAAAAATATTGATATTACGAGAAATTTTCTTAAGACTCTGCTCGATATTCCTGAAGATGAGTACGACAGGCTTACTGTTGTAAGTCCTCAATTACGCAGGGTATTCAGAACGGAAAAAACAGGCGTTGTAGATCTGAAACTCAATACCAAGTCAGGTAAAATTATCCACATCGAACTTCAGGTGGAAAAAAGATCAAACATGAAAAACAGAATACTCTACTATGCTTCGAGGCTTATCGGAGATCAGTTAAAATGGGGAGAAGATTATAACAAACTGCATCAGGTTATAAGCATTGTAATCTGCGATCACAATCTAGTGGAAGAAGAAAGCTCGTACATTAACGAATATGAATTAAAGAACGAAGAAAAACGTTCCTTTACCAAATTACTGAAGGTAATAATAATTGAATTATCGAAACTGCCCGAAACCATTGACAAAACAATATGGCCATGGTTAAAATTTCTTAAGTGTACAGAGAAGGAGGAATTTGAAATGTTAGCGTTAAGGTATCCTGAACTTGAAAAGCCTGTTTTTTGCGCGAAAAATATGTCGTTATTAGAGAAATGGAAGGAAATACGATTTCATAAAAAACTCTGGAAAATAGACGAAAAAAACTTATTTGAGCAGGCAAAGATAGACGGTCACGCTAAAGGCTTGTCAGAAGGCTTAGAGGAAGGTTTAGCTAAAGGCTTGGCGGAAGGCTTAGAGAAAGGTTTAGCTAAGGGTTTGTCAGAAGGCTTATCTGAAGGCATGGCTGAAGGACTTGCAAA
>Ga0268262_10006482_pt1 | contig 11200 bp, 10 predicted proteins | sample TergutNc150P3_FD_190354 | JGI IMG/M metagenome (GOLD analysis project Ga0268262, IMG submission 190354) | Nasutitermes corniger P3 segment gut microbial community from laboratory colony in Florida, USA - Nc150 P3 (SPAdes) (version 2) | ecosystem: Host-associated > Arthropoda: Insects >...
TGTTGGTTGTTTTATTAATCATTACCGGAATGTACATTTTGGGAATGGTGCTTTTTTCGTCTGGAAGAATGATCATTATGTATCTTCCAAAATATGAAAGCCGTTTTAATGAGATTTATAATTGGCTAGCAAGACTGTTGGATCTTCCCAATAATCAAAAATTGAGTTTTTGGCAAAACCTGTGGGGGCAAGAGGTGATTCGTACCTTTGTAAGAAAATTTACATTTTCATTTTCCAATATATTTTTTAAGTTTCTTTCAAGCGCATTGTTAGTTGTCCTTTTTATGGTGTTTTTATTGGTAGAAGCTAGCTTCTTCAGAGAAAAATTGATGATTGCTTTCGAGAACCGAATAGGACGCATAGATCGAATTGGAAACGATATTATTTTTCAGATAACCCGTTATTTGGCGGCAAAATTTATTATTTCGTTGGCAAACGGCATAGTTCTTGCCATTAGTCTGAGTTTTGCAAAACTGGAATTTGCCGTTGTTTGGGGCGTAATCCAGTTCATTTTGAATTTTATCCCGACTCTGGGCAGTATAGTTGTCGGTGTTATAGTTTCATTGTTTGCCATACTCCAGTTTTGGCCTGATCCTGGTCCCGTCATTCTGGTTATTTCAATTTTACTGGGACTCAACATACTCAGCTCTTTACTTGATCCGAAAATTATAGGCGATAATATGTTAATATCTCCGCTTGTGGTTCTTGCCTCTGTTGCGATATGGGGTTATATTTGGGGTTTTGCCGGAATGGTTCTCGCTGTTCCCATGATGGTAATAATCAAGATAGTATGTGAAAACATTCCCATTATGGAACCTATTTCAATTATGATGGGATCAAAAAGATCGACCTACGCAAGAAAAGCGGAGAGCGAAAAAAACGAAGCGGCTTTATGACAGTTCCATGTTACCCGGATTTTACCCCTTTAGACATTAGTATAAAAGATGTTTTACATCCTCGCCTTTCCTTAACTTTTGACGGCGTTTCGGAATTTACTTTTACGGGGCTTTATCTTTTCAGAAACAGATACAATTACCGTATCTCTCGAAACGGAGAAGAAGGCGGCTTTATAGTTTCCGGCGTTCAGCCTGCCGGGGAAAAACAAGGGAAAAAGTTTTTTATGACTCCATGTTCCGCCCCCGACGATGATACTCTGCAATCTTTGTTTGAAACTCACGATTACTGGAAAAACATATCGGAAACCGTATTGTCTCCCGTTAAAGAAAAACTTGAAAAACAGGGTATCGTCATTACGGAAGACAGGGATAATTTTGATTATCTTTATTTTCGCCGTGATTTAGCGGAATTATCGGGAAAAAAATATCACAAGAAAAAAAACCACTTAAACAGTTTTTTGAATTTGTATCCCAATCACGAACAAAAACCGATAAACAAAGAGTTGATCCCTGCGGCTATGAAAGTGTTGGAGCGATGGCGGCATGACTCGCTTCAAAAAACGGAAGGCGAAGACGGCGACTACAAAGCGTCAAAAGAAGCGCTGGAACTTTTTGACGTTCTTCCAATGCAGGGTTCGGTCTTTTTTGTCAACGGCAAACCTGCCGCTTTTTGTTTGGGCGAAAGCATCGCAAGGGGAAAAATGTTCGCCATTCATTTTGAAAAAGCGATAGAAGAATACAAAGGCATTTATCAGTATGTAAATCAAGCCTTTGCCGCATCTTTGCCTAATTTTTTTACATTGATAAACCGTGAACAGGATTTGGGGAGCGAGGGGCTTCGTCAAGCGAAAATGACTTATCGTCCTTGCGATTTTGTGCGAAAATATACAGGTGTCCGAACGGACACAGAGTAGGTAAGTATGACATTTTTAACGGGCTTTCATGCCATAGAAGAAAGAATTAAATCGGGGCACTCCTGCGGACCTCTGCTTGTCGCAAAAGCCGGTCCCCGAGCGAAAGAAATTGTTACGCTGGCGGTAAACAATAAAATACGTTTGGAGCGCACAGGCGCTTTTGAGCTTGACGGTATCGCTCCCGACAATAAGGGCATTGCTCTTCAAGTGGAAGATGAATCGGGCAAATCCGACATCAGTCTTGAAAATTTTCTTGCCGACTTGGGAGACCGCAAAGACTCTCTCGTTATGATCCTTGATGAAATTACAGACCCGCATAACTACGGCGCTATTCTGCGTTGCTGTGATCAGTTTGCGGTTGATTTAGTCATAAGCAGAAACCGCCGGAACGCGAAACAAGCCCCGATAGTTTCCCAAACTTCGGCGGGCGCCGTTTCATGGGTGGCGCAGGCGGAGACGCCCAACCTTGTGCGGGCGATGGAAGACTTAAAAGAAGCGGGTTTTTGGATTTACGGCGCCGACATGGACGGCGATCCTGTCTACAAATTGGATTTAAGCGGCAGAACAGCGTTAGTCTTGGGCAGCGAAGGCGGCGGCATTTCCCGTCTTTTGCGGGAAAAGTGCGACGGCATGGTAGGAATACCCTCATACGGCAGAATTGATTCTCTCAATGTATCGGTAGCGGCAGGGGTATTGTTATACGAAGTACGGCGGCAATGCGCAAAGTAAAACGTCAATTTTGCTGATTAAGTATTCAATTTGGATATTATTATTAATATGTGTTATATTATAAAAGGAATGAATATGAAAAAAAGTGTAATTTTTTTGTCTCTGTTAACACTTGGATCCTTTTCTTGTCAATTTACCAAACCAACAGCAATTGAAATAAAAGGGTCGCCATTAGTTAAGTTTATTGAAACAGTTGATATTGGAAAAATGTTTATAGATTTGCTTGATGACGCAGTTAACGATGATGATAAAGAAAATATGACTTTTATTCCTTGTAGAGAAACGATAGATTTTACTTATTTAATCCACATGGATGTTTTTACTGAAGAAATTGCTCCTATAGAAGATGCAGATGAAATTGGAAACTTGAATCTTCCGGGTATGGAATTAAACCCAGGTCATATTAATGATCCTGATGGGCTTCCCGAGAATAAAATCTTAATAGATGGTTCTGATGAACGTATGATTTTACCGCTTTCGGAGATAGGTTCACTTTTAACAGGTTTTAAATTTTCCGAATATCATTCATTTATTTATTTTTCCGGTTCACCGATTGTTAATAAAGCAAAAGTTAATATTAAAATTGAAGAAATTGAAGATGGTGTAGAAACAGGTGAAGTGAAATATATGAATGATGTTCCCATTTCAAATATAAAAAGTAATTTTGATACTTGGAAAGAAGAGGATGGATATTATGAAGAGACATATAATTCTTTAGGTTCTCCGGTTGATATTCCAATAGAAGGGAAAGACATCGGTATTTCGTTTACGGTTTTTATTCCTAAAGGTGTAGTTCTTGAGCTTGAAGACTTTAAAGATGGTGGTGAAATAAAAGTTGAGATTGTTATTTGGTTACCCTTTGTCTTCACAGCCGAAGAAGGGGGAGCAGAAATTGCTTTTCCGAAAGACGCTTTTTTCAGTTCCAAAGATGATCTTTTTGGCAGAGATGAACCGGGAGCGGAAAGTAAAATAGCCGATATTATCGAAAGTTTAACGGTAAATATTAAGTTTAAAATAAATCCCTTTTTAGGCGCAGATTTAATTATTTTGGGTAATGGTATCGAAGTACATAATCGCATAACAAATAATACAGTGTCTTTTAATCTTTCAGAGGAAAACATGGAAGTAATAAATGATCCTGTTAATTGGCCTTTTGCGCCAGAACTTAAAATTAATTTTCCGGAAAATGGAACCTTGAGATTCCCAAGAATATTTAATGTAACTGAATTTAGTTTTCAAGCAAAAATGCGTTATAGAATAGATTTATAATAAGGCATAAACATGAGAAAATTATCATTAATATTTATAGCTTTATTTTTTGTTCAATTATTTTGTGTGTTTGCGGACAACAATGCAAGTAGCGCTAATTCTTTAGACAAAAATAAACCAAAAGATACGGATAAAGCCAAACCTAAAGGTCCGCTTTGGATAAAAGATCGATCGTTTGAAATCGGACTTGTTAACCTTCATGTAAGTTTCGCCAATAGTTTTTTATCATTATCTGAAATTTTTCAAGATGTAATTATTCTTGATTTGGATAAATTAGCGAATGGTTTCAACTTCAATCTTGGCGCAAATATTACCCCTTTCTATTTTAAATTTAAGCTAAATAATGGAATGGCTTTTGGGTTGTCAACAGATATTGATGCAATTGGAGTTCTTAACATATCAGGAAATATGTTAAATCTCAACGAAGCAATCAAAGATAATTCAGATATAGGCGGAGCTGTTTTTTCATCAATTACAGTAGAATCATTTTTTCATGTGCAAAAATTTAAAGTAAAAATTAACCCTTCTTTATTTTATGCTCTGGCTTATATAACACCAACAAGGAATATGCCGTCAAGTGTAGTATACACCTTGGATTATTCAGACGGGACTGTTGCATACATAGATTATGCTATGCGAATATATACAGGATATTCAACAGATAATGGTTTTTCAATTACTTCAAATCCGGGAGTGGATTTTACCATTGGAGCGGAGTATCCGCTTGCCAAAGAAATTGGATTAACAAACACAATGCCATTTTTGGATTTTGATGTAGGTTTAGATTTGATTAATTTCCCTTTTTTCCCATCAACAATGGATAGCTATAAACAAATTAAAGGACGGTTAGGCAAAAACAAACAGATTAAAATTATTAATAAAAATGATGATGACGATGATAGTTTTTTTTCTAATAAAATTATTGATGGAAAAGAAGAAGTTAAAGTAAGCCGTCCTTTTAAAATGATTACATGGATAGATTGGCGTCCGTTATTTGGAAGTAAATTTCTTACAGTAACTCCGGTAATCGGGTTTTGTTATAATGCTCTTTATTATAAACCGTTTTCTTTAGAAGTTGGTCTTAACTCATGTTTGAATCTTAGAAACTTATTTTTGATAAAACTAGGATTTAATTATACAGATAGAATGTTTGTAAACAGTTTGGGTTTTGTGTTAAATTTTAAGGCATTTGAACTTGATATTGGAGCCGATCTTAGATCGCAGAATTCTTCTCAAGCATGGAGCGGCGCAGGGTTAGGCGTAAACTTCGGATTAAAGTTCGGCTGGTAAGCGCCACACAGGCACAGACAATTCCGATGAAAACGGGTTATCCCTTTTAAAATCCGGCAGCCAATCGCTCCCCGTTACAAGCTCCTGACAAAATCCGTCTTCTATTTTAAATTCTTCCAACCATTTAATGACGGTTTCGTATTCATCCGCTGACAAATAATTTTGCGGCATTTCCCGTTTTATGTTCGGAATAGGCGTATATTGCGTCATTACGGAAAGCATTGCCCGATTTTTTACGTTATCCGCAAACCAGCGCAAAACGGAACGGGTAGATTCCAAATAACCCGGTAAAACAAGGTGGCGGATAATAATTTTTTCACGCGCGCTGTTAGGAAATTTTTTTTCTGTTAATTCAATCATTTTAAGAATAGCCGCCGCCGCAATATCAGGATAATCCGGCGCGTTAAAGAATTTTTTTGATATTTCGCTGTCCAATGTTTTTAAATCGGGAAGGTAAATGTCGATATAGTCCTTTAGCAATTCCAACGCTTCCGCGCTGTCATACCCCGATGAATTCCATAAAATCGGCAACCCTACGCCGGCTTTTCGCATTGCGATAAACCCTTCGATAAGCCCCGGCACAGCATGGCTTCCCGTTACAATATTGATGTTTTCCGCTCCCTTTTCACATAACGCGGCGCAGATTTCCGCAAACTCCTGCGGAGAAACCGCTCTGCCGAGGCTTGCGGCGGCGGCTTCGTTTGCGTTTTCGCCTTGCGAAATCTGGTAATTCTGGCAAAAGGCGCATTTTAAATTGCATCCGCTTATAAAAATTGTCCCCGAGCCGCCTGTTCCTACAAGCGGAGGTTCTTCGCCCTTGTGAATAACCGCCGCCCCGATTCGCAACTCAGCGGTTTCTCCGCAAAAGCCGACTTCCCCCGCAAGGCGGTTAATTCCGCAGTTTCGGGGACACAGGAGACAGGCTTTGTAAAAAGCCATTGTGTTTTCCATAGATGATTGTAACATTTTAATATTAAATTAAGGAAACAAGTAAATCAATAAAAAGCGAAAATTTATATTGATTATCGTATCTATTATAAATCCCTCGAATTTCCCCCAAATTTGCAACTTTTTCCCCCATTCCGTGTCAAAAAAACATCTTGACAAAGCAAGAAATTTGTAAATAATAGGAGTATGACAAAAAATAGAAATTTGTCATAAGGTGATTATGGCTTTTGAAATTATAGCTACAGGGAAGGCTGTTCCGCCCAATAAGGTCAGCAATCAGGATTTAACTACTCGAATTGATACAACTGACGAATGGATAGTCTCCCATACGGGGATTGGTAATCGTCATATTGCGGATGAATCGGTTGCTTGCAGTGATTTGGCGACGGAAGCGGCGGTAAACGCCCTCGCAATGGCGGCAGGCTATTCGGGCGATGATCCTGCGGAAAAGAGCAAAACAGCGGCGGAGACTGCCGCTTCTCTCGATATAATTATTGTGGCTACGGCTACAGAAGATTATTTTGGTACTCCTTCCACAGCTTGTATTGTGCAGAACAAAATCGGGGCGAAAAAAGCCGCCGCAATGGACATCACCGCAGGCTGTACGGGTTTTGTTTACGGACTTGAAACTGCCGCCGGGCTTTTAAGCGTCAACTCTGAACGCAAACGGGCGCTTGTAATAGGTTCTGAAATTTTAAGTAAGATGGTAAATTGGGAAGACAGGAAAACCTGTGTTTTATTCGGCGACGGCGCGGGGGCGGTTGTTATAGAAAAAACCGACGCAAACCGCAAAGGCATTTTGCAGTCAATTTTACATGCCGACGGCTCCGGCGCAGAAAGCCTTGTTATGAAAAAGGGAGGCACACGCAACCCTTTCAAAAAAGGCGAAACAGTTGACCTGCCTATATGTATCGATATGAACGGGCAGGAAGTTTATAATTTTGCTGTTGGAGCGATAACTGACACAATAGCGGAACTTATGAAAGCGGCAAATGCCGGCATTGATGATATTGCGTGGATTGTTCCGCATCAGGCTAACGCCCGTATTATTCAAGCCGCCAGAAAAAGACTGCATATTCCTGAAGAAAAGTTTTATATGAATATCGAGGAATACGCCAATACTTCATCGGCGTCAATTCCCATCGCGTTGGACGAGATGAACAGGGGCGGCAAGTTAAAGAAAGGTGATTTAATCCTCACCGTAGGATTCGGCGGAGGTCTTACCTACGGCGGAAATATAATAATTTGGTAAAAATACAAAGAGGTATTTAATGAACAAAAAAAATGTTGTGTATTTGTTTCCCGGACAGGGAGCGCAATTTTCCGGTATGGCGATGGATTTACTAGAATCCGACGCTGTAAAATCGCTTTTTAATACGGCATCGGAAGTTTTTGGAAAAGACGTGAAAGAGCTTCTTCAATCCGACGCCGACACCCTAAAACGCACAGACGTCTCCCAGCCGGCAATAACCGTCGCTAATCTGGCGGCGGCTGAATATCTTAAAGATAAGGGCTTTGCCCCCGCCGCCTGCGCGGGCTTCAGTCTCGGCGAATACGCCGCTCTTGTGTGCGCAGGCGTAGTCAGTGTCGCTGACTGTTTCCGTCTTATCAAGGCGAGAGGCGAGGCAATGCAAAAAGCTTCTGACCGTCTTAGAGAGGCAAGCGGCGGCGACGCGGCAGCTTCTCCGGGTATGGCGGCTATTGTCGGTCTTGCGCCCGAACAAGTGGAAGAATTAATCGCTAAGTGGACAAATGAAGGGTTAAAAGATTTATACGCCGCCAACATCAACTCGCCTAAGCAGTTGGTCGTAAGCGGAACAGCCGCCGCGTTAACCGAGGCGGAAACCCGTTTTAAGGAAGCGGGCGCAAAGCGTGTTATCCGTTTACAGGTAGCCGGTCCTTTCCATTCGCCGCTTATCGCGGACGCCGCAGCCGCTTTCAGCCCGACACTGGAATCGGTCAAATTCAACGATCCCGCAATCGCTGTTTTTTCCAATGTTACAGGAAAGAAAATCGGTTCGGGCGAAGAGGCGAAAAAGCTCGCCTTACAGCAGATTACAAGCCCTGTCCGTTGGGTGGAAGAAGAGGCGTCTATAGCGGCAGGCGGCTATGAAGCCTGTCTTGAAGTCGGTCCGGGCAAGGTATTACAGGGCTTGTGGAAAGATTCTTCGCCCGCAGACGGGAGCGGAATACCCGTTTTTGCCGCGGGAACGGCGGAAGATATATCAAAATTATAAAAATTCATTTATAATATGTGATAATATTTATTAAGTACTATTAAGGAGGACTATTTTGGAACTTAACGGAAAAAAAGCATTAATAACAGGGGCGGGTCGGGGCATAGGCAAGACCATCGCCGATCTTTTCCTCGCTTCAGGCGCGGAAGTTTGGGGACTTGATATAAGAGAGCCCGATGATTTGAAAGATCGTGTTGAAAAGGCTTCGGGAAAATTACATTGGTACAGCGCCGATTTAAGCAAATTAAGCGAAGTTGACGGCGTTATAGAAAATATTTTAAAAGAGACAGGCGGTTTTGATATACTTGTAAACAACGCCGGAATCACAAAAGACAATCTTTCATTCAGAATGTCTCTTGAAGAGTGGCAAAAAGTAATCGATATAAATCTGTCAGCGGCGTTCTTTGTAGCCCGCACTGTGGCAAGAGACATGATCCGCAAACGCGCAGGTTCTATTATCAACATGGCGAGCGTTATCGGTATTCACGGCAACGGCGGGCAGGCGAACTATTCCGCGAGCAAAGCCGGATTAATCGGCGTAACAAAAAGTTTGGCAAACGAAGTGGCAAGCCGCGGGGTGCGTGTAAACGCAATCGCCCCGGGTTATATCGAAACAGATATGACCGCTGTTTTGCCGGAAGAAGCCAAACAAAAAATGCTTGATGTCGTACCGTTAAAACGACCCGGAAAGCCTGAAGATGTCGCTAACGCGGCGCTTTTCTTTGCTTCCGATATTTCATCATATATTACAGGGCAAGTTCTGCCCGTAGACGGCGGAATGTTCTTTTAAGGAGAAAAAATGAAAAAGAAAGTAGTAGTAACAGGAATGGGAGTCATTTCCCCTATCGGAAGCAGTGTCGAAGATTTTTGCGCGGCTCTTAAAGCCGGAAAAAGCGGTATCGGAAAGATAGAATCTTTTGATACCACAGATTTTGAGGTAAAGATAGCCGGAGAAATAAAAGATTTTGACGCGACTAAATGGATAGATAAAAAAGAAGCGAGGAAAATGTGCCGCTTTACCCAGTTTGCGGTCGCCGCCACAGCGCAGGCTTTGATTGACTCAGGATTAATGGGCGATGCCGACGCCGATGGCAAGCGTCTCGTAAAAAGCAACGCTGAAAGAACAGGCGTAGTAATGGGTAATGGTATCGGCGGATTTGAAACCGTTTCCGAATCAATGAGAAAATTGTTTTATGACGGTCCAAGAAGAATGTTACCTCTTACTGTCCCCATGATGATCCCCAACGAAGCTTCGGGAAATATTTCCATGATGTTCGGCACAAAGGGTCCGGCTTTCACTCAAGTTACAGCTTGCGCTTCGGGAACAGACGCTATAGGGCAGGGGCTCGATCTTATCCGCGCGGGACGCTGTGATGTAGTTATTGCGGGCGGAACGGAAGCTACAATTGTTCCGTTTGCGGTCGGCGGCTTTCAAATGCTCAAGGCGCTTTCCACCAAAAGATGCAACGAGCCTGAAAAAGCGTCCCGTCCCTTTGACGCGGATAGAGACGGCTTTGTAATGGGAGAAGGAGCGGGCGTACTTATTCTTGAAAGCGAAGAACACGCGAAAGCGCGCGGCGCGAAAATCCACGCCGAATTGGCAGGATACGGAGCGACAGCCGACGCGTACCATATAACATCACCCGACCCTGCAGGAAACGGCGGAGCGAGCGCGATAAGACAAGCTATTGCCGATGCGGAAATGAAGCCCGAAGAGATTCAATATTACAACGCGCACGGTACGTCAACGGAAATTAACGACCCGACAGAAACAAAAATGATAAAAATAGCTTTCGGCGATCACGCTTATAAAATGAAAGTTTCCAGTACCAAGAGTATGCACGGTCACTGTGTCGGGGGCGCAGGCGGCATAGAAGCAATTGTTTGTATTCTCGCTATGCGTGACGGTTTCTTCCCGCCGACAATAAATCTTGATAATCCTGCGCCAGAATGCGATTTGGATTATGTACCCCATAAAGCGCAGTTCGGCGAAATAAACGCTGCCGCTTCAGGTTCGCTCGGTTTCGGCGGACACAACGGCGTTATTGTGTTGAAAAAATACAAAGGTTAATAAGGAATAAAACATGACAGAAATAGAAAAACTTTTACCGCACCGTGATCCCTTTCTTTTTGTCGATGAGATTATCGAAGCGACAAAAGAAAAAATAATCGCCAAGCGTGTGTTTACAGAGAAAGAATATTTTTTTAAGGGACACTTTCCCGAGTACCCCGTAGTTCCCGGCGTAATCCTTGTTGAGACAATGGCTCAATGCGGCGGAGCGGGCTTGCGTAAATTAGGAGTAATGGGCGACGACGCTTTATTCTTCTTCGCTACCGTGGACAAAGTAAAATTCCGCCGTCAGGTTCGCCCGGGCGATGAAGTCCGCTGTGAGATTGAGAACCTTCGCGTCTCTCCTAAGATGATCAAACAGCAGGGTAAGGCTTATGTCGGCGATGAAGTCGCCGCGGAAGCGGAATGGATGTGTCTTGTCGGGAGCAAATAACAGCGCCTGTAATAAAGCGATAAATAGGAGTAATTGAAAATGCCGATAAAACCAATGGTAAGGAATAATATTTGCTTGAACGCTCATCCTGTTGGGTGCGCGGTCGATGTAAAAAATCAGATTGAATACGCGAAAAAACATTTGTCCAAAACCGAAGGAGCGCCGAAACTTGTTTTGGTTGTCGGCTGTTCTAATGGTTACGGTCTTGCAAGCAGGATATGCGCGGGCTTTGGTTACAAGGCCGCTACTGTCGGTCTGTCTCTTGAACATGAGCCGTCGGCAAAACGAACGGATACTCCGGGCTTTTTCCATAATCAGGCGTTTGACAAGGAAGCGGAAAAAGAAGGACTCGTTTCAATTTCCATAAACGCCAACGCTTATGCCAATGAGACAAAAACCGTAGCGGCGCAGGC
>Ga0268262_10006483_pt1 | contig 11200 bp, 9 predicted proteins | sample TergutNc150P3_FD_190354 | JGI IMG/M metagenome (GOLD analysis project Ga0268262, IMG submission 190354) | Nasutitermes corniger P3 segment gut microbial community from laboratory colony in Florida, USA - Nc150 P3 (SPAdes) (version 2) | ecosystem: Host-associated > Arthropoda: Insects > Digestive...
GCCGCCGATGATCGGCGTAACGCCTACATAGAAACCGATGTGTACCGGTATTTAAAAGACAACGAAAAACTGATTCAGGGCCAGACGCCCGTGTCCGACGTGGGGATTTATTTTTCATCCGCCTCAAGGGACAAGGCGCAGCTTGAAAAAGACAAAAGTTACGAAATGGGAATAAACGGCCTTGAGGCCGTGTTGGTGGACAGCCACATACCCTACGGTTTTATCACCGATAAGGATTTTACCCTGGAAAAAGCTTCCGCACACAGCGTCCTGTGTCTGCCCAACGCAATGTGCCTTTCCGACGCACATATTGAGATCATCAGGAAGTATGTTGAAAACGGCGGCAGCCTCTTGGCCAGCTATAAGACTTCGCTTTTTGACGAAAACGGCAAACCCCGAGGTGATTTTGGCCTTGCGAAAGTTTTCGGTCTGTCATATACGGGTATTCAGAAAGATACTTCTTTTGACTGCTACCAAATGGTACGGCTGCCATCCCATGAAATTACCAAGGGTATGGATGCGGACAAGACCATATACTTCATTAACGGCGGCAACACGCTTCTGACCACGCCCATAGACAAAAACGGCGAAACGGTCTGCTCGTATGTCCCTATTATTCCCAACCAGTACCCTGAGCAGGCGTGGATACCTATCACCGAGACCCAGTTCCCTACGGTATACACTTACAAGTACGGGAAGGGACAGGTGGTGTTTTTCCCAAACCAGATGGATGCCCTTGTGTATACCAATGGCCACGAGGATTATTATCACCTGGTGTCCAATTCGCTTAACTACCTGTGCAAGAAAGGGTGGAGCCTTGTAACCGACGCGCCGGACAGCGTACATGCGGGCCTCACAAAGCATCTTGACGGCGGTAGCTACATACTGTCCTTTGTAAATGTGAGCTCCTCGGGCAGAAGGGCGATACGGCAGCTCATCAGCATTCCTGGCTTTAACGCAACCCTGTGCATCCCTGCCAGGGAACAGATCTCTTTAAAGACCATATATTCATCACCCGGTGGCGGGATTGCACAGACGGGCCCCGCCGTTCTTGGTAGTAACGGGCTACTTGAGATCCCCTTGCGGATCCCGTCGTTTAAGGAGTTTTTCGCAGTAACCGTGGATGTTAAGTCTTAGGGCTTATCTGTCCATGAATCCCGAGGTAATCCCCAGGGTTTGTCGCCAACTCCGTTGGCGCGGCTAAAGAACCGAAGGTACACCATGTGCGCCAACTGGCTACAAGGACGTCTTCAAAGGCTTGTTTGACACATTCTTCCATAAGCACTTACCAGCCAAATAGCGGAAAATAATAGCTTGGCGGGGGCGTGTACATCGGTACATACGTGGGCGGCGGAACGTACATTGGCACATACACAGTCGGCGGCACATAATAATTGTATCCGGGGAAGTAATACCATGTACTGCCCAACATGAAACTGTAAGGGGAGCAATAATTGTTGGCTATGCTGCCGTACACGGTAACAAATGTGTTGACGTACAGACCGTTTACGCCGTAATAGGGCTGGAAATTGGGCACATAGTAAACCTGATTGGCGGCGTTCACTATGGCAAGTATGCCGTTGATTATCTGCAAGGTTCCCGATATGGTTTGCAGGGTTTGGGCTGTTTGGTTGTAACCGTTACCCCATTGGGCAAAGGCCGACCCTGCTATCAGTATGCCGAGTAAAAGAACGATAAAAAACTTCTTCATTGTTTAACTCCATTAATGTTATTTACTCAATGCTGCCGAAGCTGAAGACAATCGGGCTGCCATTTCCTTGCGAACCATTGCCCCGATTATCTGGGCGGGAGTCTTGCCAGCGGCTTCGGCAAGGACGTGGATGTAGTTTGCGGCTACTGTATCAAGGCTTTCCAGCAAAAGCCGTTGACGGGCAAACATACCGGGCCGTGAAAAATTTACCACAGGGGTTTCCCGTGTCCACTTTTCATCCAATGCGGCATATTCTTCATCGGTTAATCGTGGCATATTTATTCCTCCAAACCTAGTTTCACAAGCCATTTCTTACGGCACTCCATAGCATGAAACACCAAAGCGGTTTCGTCCTCAAGTTCATGATACATAACTTCCAGAAGTATATTGAAGGAACGATTAAATCCAACAGCAATACGGGTGGACTCATCGTCTTCTTCTACGATGCCATCAACCAGGTAGTTATTCAATACCCAGCGAATATCTTCTTCGGTGAACCCGTGCCTGAACGCTGAAGGAACGAATTCAATTTTTAGCTCCATAATTATTCCATACTATCTTATCCTGACTATACTATACTCACTTTTGTATGTCCACGGCCTACGGCACGACATCCCTCCGGTTATGCCGCCAACTCCGTTGGCGCGGCTAAGGAACCGAAGGTACACCATGTGCGCCAACTGGCTACAAGGACGTCTTCAAAGGCTTGTTTGACACATTCTTCCATAAGCACTTACCAGCCAAATAGCGGAAAATAATAGCTTGGCGGGGGCGTGTACATAGGTACATACGTTGACGGCGGAACGTACATTGGCACATACACAGTAGGCGGCACATAATAATTGTATCCGGGGAAGTTATACCATGTACCGCCCAGCATGAAACTGTAAGGGGAGCAATAATTGTTTGCTATGGTTCCGTACACGGTAACGAATGTGTTGACGTAAAGACCGTTTGCGCCGTAATAGGGCTGGAGGTTGGGCACATAGTACACCTGATTGGCGGCGTTCACTATGGCAAGTATGCCGTTGATTATCTGCAAGGTTCCCGATATGGTTTGCAGGGTTTGGGCGGTTTGGTTGTAACCGTTACCGCCCCATTGGGCAAACGCCGACCCGGCTATCAGCAAGATGAGTAAAAGGATGATACAAAGTTTTTTCATGGTTTAACTCCTCCTATAACATATGGTGATACTTGGCGTTTACCGCCTTATATATAATGGCCTTTGCAACTTAGAATGTGCAAATTATGCGCTTCATCACTGGAATAGATTAAACGGTTTGCGTTATCAATATGGCGGCTATAACCTTTTATGTGTTTAAGCGGTTCGGGTTTACCAATTCCTGCCGTAAGCCCGTTGCGTTGTATATCCTTTATCAGGTCGTTTATTTTTTTAAATGTTTTCTTGTCTTCGGTAAGCCATTCAAGGTATTCCTTAAAAGCCTCTGGGGTAAAAATCAGGTCATTCATTCTCCATGGCCTCTAGTTCAACCATGGTTTTCACAATGCCCCGTCCTTCTTCAATATCCCGTATGCCGTGCAGCAGTTTTTCGGTAAATGCCGTGTTGTGCCGTATTTTTTCAATTTCAGTGTAGGCATCTTTGGGCAGTATAACAATTTCCTCATTACCGTAGGTGTTCTTTAAAGTTTGAACAACTTCGTCGTTAATCTCATCGGCTCGTAAATGGTAAGTGGCATACATGATATTTCCCTCTTTCCTGACTATAATATACTCACTTTTGTATGTCCACGGCATACGGCACTACTTGCCTTAAATTTTACCACTAACCTCACGAACCAACAGTAAGAAATTTCAACCACGGAGTACTGCTATTCGGCATAGCCGAATAGCTGGGAGTTTCACGAAGAAAAATGTTTTTCGTATCAAAACTCCGTGGTACTCTGTGTTCCTCTGTGGTAAATATTAATTTCATATACCGTTTTTTCATTTTTATGTTATATTACTGCACATTAATACTCTATGACAGTGTGAATAAAATCGCACGATTTATTAATATGCTTCCTTAAAACCCGTCAAAAATCCCGTCTCTCAACGCCCGCTTAAAATCAGCCTTCTGCGCTGAAGAAGGTCTTGGGGCGGGAAGGCTTAAGTCTTTCTCCCATACCACAACGCCTCTCCCGTTATCATAAAGCTTGCATGATACAAGATCATCTTCCCCTGATGGGTCTAAGGTAAGGGTAAAGCGCGGCGATTCTGTGCGGGCTGTTTCGAACCCCGCTGACTTTGCCGCCTCTTTAAGGATTCCTTCGATGCCGTTAAGGCGATTCTCCAGTGAATTGACGCGCAGTTGAACCGGAAGGGTGATGCCGTTCTGAAGCAAAGCCCCGCGGTTTATGGCAAAGAGCCTTTCCGCTGCATCCTGCCTTTCGGCCTTTTTCCCCATCGTAGCCAATTCCGCGTAAACATTGGCAATCATATCACGCTCCCAAATGGGATCGAATTCGCCAAGGCTCTTTTCGAGGGTTTTTCTGTCTTTTAAAAGCCGGCCTTCCTCAAAGTCGTAAGAGGGAACCGAAAGCGGAATGAGAGGTTCCTCAAAACTCCTGGCCTGTCTTAGATAAGTCAGGGCGCGGCGCGGATAATTTTCAAAGGCGCTGTAATACTGCATCAACTGCTCCAGCCTGGAATCATCGTTTTGATCAGAAGGCCCTTCGGGCCAGTCAAAGGCATCCGCCGAAAGAAGGCAGTATTTGTGAAATAGATGCGTGTGTATGGCAAAACGGAATCGATATGAAATCTTACGGAACAGGCTCTGCACTTTCTCCTTTAAACTGCCTGGGCATGAAAAAGCCTCGGCTTTTAAAAGTCCTTTATAAGTATCTTTCAGAATTTCATGAATGTCACGCTTGTAACGGACAGGATCGATGCCGTAATACATCATCCAGGAATCGTCGCCCGCCTTTAGGCAGTCGTTGGCGTAAGCCGCCGCCTCGCTTAAACGCCCGCCGATCTGAAACAGCTGGGCAAGGTTCAGTTTTGAAAGGGGGGAGTTGTCCGTTTGGTACGCTTCCTGGTAATCGGCGAGGGCGCGGGATAACTCCAGCCGCGCAAGGTACAGCTCGCCCCTTGCGAGTCTGCCTGAAGCGCGATCCAACGTTTCAAGGGAGGCGTTGGTACAATCGAAGGCCAGGGCGAACTGATAAAATCTGGTCTCAAGAATGGAGAGGTTGTAATAAGATAAAGCCGCAAAAAGCCTGTCGCCAACGGCTTCCGCCCACTGGATAGCTTTTTGGTACGCGTCTTTGGATTCCGCATAACGGAACATTCCTGAGTAAATGGTTCCCAGAGTCATGGCGAGATCCATGTCTTCGCCTAAGTAATCCATTGCGTCCAATAAAAGCTTCTCCCCTTCCTGAAGACGGTGGAGCTTAAAGTACATCCACGCAAGGCTGTCAATGGCTTCCCTGTTGTCAGGATCAAAAGCCAGAAGGCGTTCATAATAAGAAGCGGATACTTCATTTCTGTTAAGGTAGCCGGCGGTATTCGCAAGCTTTAAAAGCAAATCCGTTTCCCAGGGGATGATTTTTTCGGCCCGGCGGTACTCGTCCCAAGCCAGATGGTAAAGACTGCGGTAATAATAGAGGTTCCCAAGCGACAATGGAAAACGGAAATCGTCAGGATAATATTTTGCCCCTTCATTAAAGAGCTCTATGGCCCGTTCCCAATTTTCCGCCCTTTGAGCGGTCATTGCGCTATCAAAAATAAAATCAGGACCTCTGCCCGATAACGAGGAATCAGTCTGAGCCATGGTATCCATACGGAACAGGAAAATAAAAACGACGATTAGGGTAGCGCTTAAAATTTTTGTGGCGGACGGGGACTGCCGTTTCGTTTGCGCAAGACCCAGCGCCAGGGGCGGCAAGAGGCAGGCCAAAAGCCGCCGCCAAAGCATAACGGCCTTTTTGTATTCTTCATTGAAAAGGCGGTAGTGCGCATCCATTTTTTTATTGTCCTCAAAGGTAAAACCGGGGGCGAAGCGGGCGGCAGCCGCATCCAAATAAAGCGGGTAAAAATTGCACATAATGCCAGAGGCGGCTTTTGCCCACTCGGCAACGCCTGAGGCATTGGGCTTTCTGAAGCCGGCGAGGGCCATGCGGCGTTTTACATGAGCCCAGAGGCAGAGCGCTTTTTTTCGTGGTTTCTTTCTGATCAAGTAGAGCCAAAAGAAACCAAAACGGGTGGACAGGAACAAAAACAAAAGCAGCGCCACGGCGAGGACGGGCCCTTTTCGGCTTATAAAATTTAAAGCAGACCTGCCAAGAGCAGCCAAATCTCCTTTTTCGCTTTCAGATTCCTCTCCTTCCTTTGCTTTAAGGCGCGAACGGTTGTCCAGTATCTCTTTCATAAGGCGTTCGAAAAGCTCAGGCGGCGTTCCGCTTGAAAAACGGAATTCCTCTCCTTCCGCCAGATTCTCCGAAGTTGGGTCGTATTCAATCCAGCCGTATCCGGGGAACCACACTTCCGCCCAGGCATGGGCCATGTCCGCCCTGACAGGATAATAGCCAAAGGCTTCGGTTGAGGGGTCGACAAAAAAACCTGCGGCGATCCGGCAGGGAATTCCCAAAGAACGAAGCATCAGCGTAAATGCAAATGCGTAATAAGAGCAGTAGCCCTTTTTGGAATTAAAAAGAAAATGTTTAAGCTGATCCCCGTCGGCGGCTATTCCGGGCTTTAGGCTGTAGCGGTATTCGCCGAACTTGAGCCTGTCGTAAATCATCTCAACCTGTTCCCAATAGGGAGGGGAATCTTCTCCCCTTCTTGAAAACCTCGACACAGAACTGCCAATAATTTCTCTGGCGAAAGCCGCTATCGTCTCATCGCCGCCATACTCGGTGTAGAGGGCGTACTCTTCCGGTTTCAAGCCGAGGTTTTCTGACCAGTCACTGCCGCGAACAGAATTTATAAGCTCGTAAGGAATAGCTTCGCTGGTATAACTGACAACGGCATAGGCTGAGTTGAAAGAAGAAGCGTCCCAGGTTTCAAAGGGGATTATTTCCACGGGCATATTCATCCCGATAAAAGCGGAAGAATCAAAATTGACGATGTAGTATTCCTGTTCACTTACGCTGAAATTATTGATTTGTTCGGTTTTCAATAAAGTGCGGCGGCTCGGCAGATTCTGGGGATGGGCAGCCTCGTCCACATCTCCAAGCCGGAAGAAGCCCTGTTTGGGATTGTAAGCGGACAGGATATAACGGCGCAGCAGGGTATGGGAATCATTGGGGTTCTTTTTGACAATCAGCACCAGATCATCGTTTACGCTGATCTCGCTTTCCAGCCTGATAATCTGAGAAAAATCAAAACGGAAAAGCTTAGGCTCCAGAAGGCCGCCGCCCCTGTCCACTGCCTTTTCCTGAAAAGGCCGGACAAAAAGCGCTCCGCCAATAAACACCAACAAGAAAAGCGCAAGAGCCGCAACGGCCCCCTCCTTCCTGCGCAGCTTGAATTCCGGCGGCGCGGAAAAAACAAAAGCAAGTATTTGTAGAAAGAACGCAAGGGCAAAAAGCCCGATCATTAAAACAGGCCAGCGATAAGCTTTAATTGAAAAGGGGGACACGATGCTGAAGAGAACCAGAAAAAAGGTGTCGGCGGCGATTATATCCGTCCTGAGAAAACTCCTGCTCCTGATTGAAAAATAAGTGGTAAAGGCAGTCCAATAAAATGGAAGAAGCGTTGAAAAATAATTACGATCCAAATTTAAGAGCAGAGAGTCAAGAATTACCGCCGGGCCTGAAACGCCGGGGACAAACCAGCGGGGCAGGGCAATGAAAAGCCTGATTGCCCAGGGGACGAGGGCAATGACAATGACGGCCTGGAAGGGACGTACTGAACAGCCGAAAACTTTTTTCTGGCTTAAAAAAAGCGCGACCGCCAAGGCTCCGGCCAGAGAAACGATAAAAAGAGGAGTATCCGCCAAATCTGTCGCAAGAAGCCGGATCTGGTAAAGAAAAATAAAAAGCGCCAGAGTCCGCAGAACTAAAGCAGCGGAATGGGTTCTGCTATTTTGAGAGACGCTATTCATCTCATTACTCCGGTAACGTGTACGCCGGGTTTGCCGGAGTAGAAACTGATACAGCGAGCGGCCTCTTGTTCTATTTCCGCCGCTTTTCTGCCATCCGCGTTGTAAATAAAAACAATGTCGGTTTCCTGTTGCCGCTTACTAAGAAATTGGTTCAAGGCAGATTGGGAAGCAAATGTGTCGCCAGCAACTTTCCGGGGGAGGGCAAGGACAAGGACGCCTGTTTCACCGGGCGCCTGGGGGAGCTCGCCGGAAGAAGCAGGGTACTTTATCGCGGCGGGCCAGGCCAACGCGGCGGCAAGCTGAGCAGAATCCAGGGGAGCGCTCTCTTTGCCGCCGCCTAAGATACCGCCGCCGGTATAGCCGATAAGCACATCCATGCCCCTGGAAGAAAATCCTAACGCCGACGCCAGGGCGCTTTCGCATAACAGGTCTACCGCATGGCGTCCTTCTTCAGGGGAATAGAGGGAGCTGTCGGCTTCGGTGTCAATCAGGATGAGAAGCCGGGAACAGGGCGGCGGCTCACTTTCACCCTCCCGCACAAAGAGCTCCCCGGATGCGACATGGCTGTAAAGCTTCCAGTTAATGCGCCGTGGGTCATCGCCCGGAACATAGGGCCGGTGGTTTATCAGTTCATTGTTCTTGCGGTAATGAGGTTCGTTGCGTTCTTCCGTCCCGCCGGATCTTAAATAAAGCGGGATGGGTTCTTCAGCCGGGTACGGAAGCGCCAGAAGGCGCGGATTCTCGTTTTGCTGGCTCTCGTTTTGCTGACTTTCGTTTTGATAGATCGAAAAACCAAGGGAGAAGAAACCAGGGGCATCAAAAATCATAAGCCTGTCGCGATTGCCTGAATAGGCGCCTCTCTCCCTTACAGGAAAGCTGCTGAATTTTTCGACAGCCGGATTTACAAAGTGGCGTATAACGCGGTCATCTTTGGTCTCAAGGCAAAGCTCAAATCGGACGAGTACAGCAGGGATGTTCCAAAAGCGTTTTCCGCTCGAAAGCGCGCCGGAGGCGATGGTGAGTTCTCCCTCCCCGCCAACCGGTACGGTTTTGGAAACTATTACTACTGAAAGGGACAGAGCTTTGCGGCGGTTAAGGATGCCCGAAAAAAGGACAGCAATGAAACAATAGGCCAGGACAACAAGAAAAATTGTTCCCAGTAAAATTAGCGCAGGCTCGCTTCTAATTCGGCCCGCCGTGAATGCCAGAAATGTCAATAAAATGGCAAAAGAACCCAGGCTCCTGGGCCGTGGCAAGAAAGCGGCCAATACGGCAAAGCCTGCTTTTTTAGGATTTGATTCCATTGATCTCAGCAAGGCAAATTTCCCTGATGAGCCTGTCCCCCTGGGCTCTTGCGTCCCGAAGCCTTATGCGGTGGCTCAAAACAGGGGCGGCCAAAACCAGGAGATCTTCATCAATAACGTACTCCCTGCCCCGCACCAGAGCCAGGGCTTTGACAGCTCCAAGAAAGTGCAAGGCTGCCCTGGGAGAGGCGCCAAGCGCAAAGCTCCGGTGGCTGCGGGTTTCCCTGACAATGTCCGCCGCCGCCTCTTTCAGGCTTTGATGGCAATACACATCCACGGCGGCGGAGCGGGCAGAAAGAAACTCCGCCTCTGTCAAAACCGGCTTTAGCTCGGCAAGGGCCTTCACCGCCGGGTTTTCATCCAAAATGGAAAGCTCCGATTCCCTGTCAGGATAACCCAGAGAAAGGCGCATCATGAATCTGTCGAGCTGCGCCGCCGGCAGCGGGAATGTCCCTTCGCTTTCAATTGGGTTCTCGGTGGCTATAACAAAGAAAGGCTCTGGCGGCTTGTGAACCGCGGAGCCGACGGTAACCTGCCGCTCGGCCATTACTTCCAAAAGCGCGGACTGTACCTTGGGAGTGGTGCGGTTTATTTCATCAGCCAAAACGATATTCGCAAGTACAGGGCCTGGTACAAAACGAAAGGAACGGGTTTCTGGATCGAACACATCTACTCCGGTAATATCGTACGGAAGCAGATCCGGAGTGAACTGAATCCGCTTGAAGCACAGGGGGTTGCCGTCCTGGCCGGCGATAAGAGCGGCAATAGTTTTCGCCACCGTGGTTTTACCGAGCCCCGGATTGTCCTCCAAAAGCACATGCCCGCCCGCCAGAATTCCGGCTGTAAGCAGCTCAAGAAATTCGCGTTTTCCTTTTATTACCTGTTCCGCCCCGCGGATTAAAGCCATTGCAGCTTCGTTTTGCACACTCATTTAAAACAGAATATTAAAAAAACAAACTCTCGCCAAGACGCATCGGACTAAAGTCCGCAGGCGCAAAGTAGATTTATTAAGAATTTAACCACCCTGCAATACGAGTGTTTATTTGTTTCCGGAAAACTGGTATACTTTTTAAATCAGGAGGTGCGACATGTCCATTCATATTGCGGCGAAGGCCGGAGAAATAGCCGAAGTCATTCTGCTTCCGGGGGATCCCCTGCGGGCCAAATTTATCGCGGAGAATTTTTTGGAGAATGCCAGGCAGTACACGGATGTCCGGGGCATACTGGGATTCACCGGATCTTACAAAGGCAACCAGGTTTCTGTGCAGGGTACCGGGATGGGTATTCCTTCCATCTCGATTTATGTAAACGAGCTTTTCAGGGACTACGGCGTCAAGCGTGCCATAAGGATCGGCACCGCGGGATCTATTCAGGAAAACCTGAAAATACGCGATCTGGTAATCGCTATGACCGCCTGTACCGATTCGGGAGCCAACCGTATCCGTTTCGGCGGGCGGGATTTCGCGCCTGCGGCAACCTTTTCGCTGGTAAGAAAGGCCTATGATACAGCCCTTGAAAAAGGCTGGCAGGCGGCGGTTGGCACGGTGGTTTCAACTGATATGTTCTACACCGAAGACCCGGATGAGTGGAAACTCTGGGCGAAGTTCGGCGCTCTGGCCCTGGAAATGGAAACCTCGGAGTTGTACACTCTGGCGGCCAAATACAAGCGGGAGTGTCTTTCCCTCCTTACAATTTCGGACCACCTTATAAGCCACGAAGTTACCAGCGCGGAAGAGCGCCAGACCACTTTTACCAAAATGATGGAAGTGGCTTTGGAAACGGCGGTGTCATAAACTATAATTTATCGCTGAGTTTATCACGACATTAACCAGAACAAAACTCGTTGAAGGTGTGGGCGAGGCCGCAGCCAAAACACGTGTTGAATCCGGCTATGAAGCCGCTGACTGCTTAGGATTTTTGCAATGAATTAAGCAAACAGAAACGAGACTAAGCAGTCAGGTTTTTATCCCACTTTATAGGCAAGCCTTTATTCACACGTCTTCTCCGCCGGAGAATTCCACATTGTTTTGTCTGCGTCACTCGCCCACACCTTCCTGTGTTTATTTCGTTAAAAATATGATAAAAACAAGTAAATTAAGGTTTCTTCAAGTAAAATGGTCTGCATTTCACCCTGCTAAAGC
>Ga0268262_10006484_pt1 | contig 11198 bp, 8 predicted proteins | sample TergutNc150P3_FD_190354 | JGI IMG/M metagenome (GOLD analysis project Ga0268262, IMG submission 190354) | Nasutitermes corniger P3 segment gut microbial community from laboratory colony in Florida, USA - Nc150 P3 (SPAdes) (version 2) | ecosystem: Host-associated > Arthropoda: Insects > Digestive...
GGGCGAGCCACTGCCCCGCTTGCGCCAAACCGCCCGTTACCTGCTGGGCTTCCACATATATTATTTCTGACAATGTGATTATTACTTATATTCATGCTGATTATTTTTTCATTTATTTTCCTGTTTTAAAATCCAAATAATAAGTTTCCTTAAGGTATAAACCATCCTCTGTCAAAAAGAATGTTCTTGGAAAAGATACGGAATATTCTTTGTCGGGTTCAAGTTCTATTTCCAAAATCCATTCATCTTTTGTTTCTTCATTCCAGTACGATTTAGTAACCTTAAAAATGTATTCCCAATCCCGACTTTTCTTTAACCCATCGCTAATTCCACTCGGACCGATAGTCATTGGAGAGTCGAATTTTACTATTATTTTATTTAACATAGGGTCAACATCTTGAGAGTTATTTTTTATTCCAATTACCTGAATAGTGGTATTGGAACTTTCTTTTTCCTGCTCTTTAAGCATTTTTTTAGGATTTAGTGAATTTTGCAGTTTCACTATTTCAGGCATAAAACTATCTAAAGTAGGGTATTTATCTCTGTTATTGTCATATTTTTTAAGTTCTAAAAATAGATTTTCTATCCACATAAAACCAGCATTTCGTTCACGACGAATTTGTTGTATTATTTTTTTTTCATCTTTTCCGTGCATCTCTTCATATTTTATTACACACACTCGTACTAATGTTTCATACAACATTGTTTTAGCAGAGCCATAAGCCATAAATTCCATTTGTGCCCGCTGAAGTTTAAAAAAAATCTCAGATTTTCTTTTCAGTTTATTATAATTTTTGTCAATTAACTTGTTGCAAAAAGAATGACAGAATTCGTGTATTATTGTTTCCACTGTCCAATCATCAAAAATTGGCATACCAAGAGTGTCGACTTCTTCTATTGATATAATTGAAAAAACTTCTCTTTTTTTGTTCGGAAATTCAACGCTCGCACCATAATGTCCGCTATTCGTCAAGCTAATGATTAAACTAAAATTTTCATTTGGCTGTTCGCCAAAAAACTTTTCAAACCATTCAATATCAACGTTATCAATTAGGTGTCGAAAATTTTGTTCTGTTATTTCTCTGATTTCTTTTTGCTGTTCAAAAAAATTATGAAAATTTGTTTCTTTATAAAAGTCGTTCAATAGCTCCAAAAATCGTGGAATACTATCTTTTTGCCATCTGGCATCTATCTTTTTGGGGCCAATATTTTCAATTAAAGAAATTTTTTCATTTTCAATTTTTAAATGAACTGCCATACTCATAACGGCATCGTAAGCCACCTCATATTTTTTTCTCATTTCTTGTGAAAAACTCACAACTTTATGGTTTTTGAAATTTGTGAAATATTCATTTACTTTGTCAATATAAAGAGGAAAATCATTGCCTGAATATTCTTCTGCCTCCGATAATCTAAAAACAATACTCAACAGCTCTGTTCTTTCGTCTACTTTTGCGGAAATTTTTAAATCTTGTGCATAAACACAAAACACATATAACATTGAAAACGCAAAAAATAATATTTTCTTGTTGATTAAACCTATACTTTTCTTATCGTAATTATTTACTCTTTCTGTTTTTGTAATATTTTGATTCATAATGTAATATTTAGTTGTGTTGTCAAAATTTCTTTTCAATCGTAAATTGCAATTTTCGGTGATACTGTCCTTGCCTTGCAGGTAACGTCCCAGCGGCTTGGCGCAGTGGCGGCTTCCACTGAACTTGCTGCGGGATAATAACGTGCAATTTCCCACAAAATTGCCTGCGGGCTACTGCCGCCATTGCGCCAAACCGCCCGTTGGCTGCTGGTGTTTTCAATTCACTTTTCTCTCCAAATTGTCTATTTTTCTTTTCTGTTCATCTAATTTTTTTTCCATTTCATCCAAGCGCTTTTGTTGCATTGTTACAATTCTTTTCAATTCATCTATTTCTTTTTTCTGTTCGTTTAATAGTCTTTCTTGTTCTGTAATTTTTTTCTTTTCATCTCTCCATTCTCTAAGCAAATGCTTCAAATCACTAACTTCAATATCTGATTTTTTGATATATGTGCCAGGGTCAATAAATAATAAATAATTACCCGAAGACCAAGAAGAACCACCACTACTTTCAAGTCTTGGATTTTTCAAATCTTGAGCATATGTGATAACAGAGCAAAGAGAAAATAATAATAATAATATATTTTTTTTCATTCAAATATCAGTTTTAGATTTTTGGCTTTCTATTATAACGTTTCTGATACTACATTTATTTAAAAATATCGTTTTTTTCAGTCAAAAACAAGCTATTCTATGTTTCCCAAGAAAATCCTTTGGTTCTTTTTCGCTCTACCAGGTTGCCAATATGCAGGTCCTTTGATTTCTGTTGGTATTTTATAAACAAGATTCGTTGTTTTTGTTACCAGAGGATTTATTTGATCTAAAAACAATCCCCACCCTTCAAGCATTACAGTCTCTGATTTATCAAAGTTATAATCTTTTCCGTTATAGTTAATCCATACGGAACCATCAAAAAGCATACGACTTTCTTTGTCTGTATTTTTAAAAGAAACATTAAGAATTAAATACCTAATTCCTTTTTCAGGGGAAAGGTCAGCAAATTCGTTACCTGTTTTTACACTATTTTGCAAACTTACCTTATTAACTACTATATCAAAGTATTTTGTTTGAAGTACTTGCCCTACCATTGATTTTTCTTCTAATGGTTTTTCTTTATCTTTTTTAGTTTTCTCCTCTTTTTCTAAATATTTGATTTTTTGCAAACTATCAGCTTTTGCAATAAGAATTTGTTCTTTTTCCTGTTTGGCGTTCTCCTCTTCTAATTTTCTTTTAATTTTTTCTTCTTTATTTTTTTCTTTTTCTAAATCTTTCGCGTTCTTTTCTTCTAATTTCTTTTTGTTTTTTTCCTCTTTAATTTGTTCCTTTTCTAAATCTTTGATTTTTTGTAAACTGTCTGCCTTTGCAATAAGAGATAACGCTTCATTATAAAAATAATCGCTTTGTTGAATTTTTTTTAAATCATTAATAGCAGACTTATAGTCTCCATTCTCAATGTCTTTTTTTGAAGATATGAGAATTTCTTCTGGAGTTTTGTCTGGTATTAATACTGAAAATAAAATACATACGATAAATGTTACTAAAAACCAAAAAACAAAAACTTTTATTCTTGTAGGCTTTTTGCTCCAACGTAAAATCAAAGAAGGATTTACTAATCCTATAATTAAGGCTATAAACAACCCTATAATTAATAAAAACAATAATACTTGCATATGTTTTTTGTTTAATGTCCGCTCCTTATTTCGGACTTTTATTTTAAAATTTCCGCTTTAACGGCTGTATTAATATTTTATTTCATTGTGTCAAATTATAGTTAAACAATATTTTACGCACTGTCTCCCTACACTTGCAGCCAACGTCAAAGCGGCTTGGCGCAGTGGCGGCTTCCACTGAATTTGCTGCGAGAGAATAACGTTGAATTTCCCACAAAATTGTCTGCGGAATAACTGCCGCCATTGCGCCAAACCGCCCGTTGTACGTCGGTCATCTTCCCATTTTTCGTTTTTATATTTTTTTCATTATTTCGACAAAACTACCTGCAACCAACTTTTCATCGGGAATTTCCGAAAATGCCAATGGTGTCAATTCACTTTGATACGTCAAACTCAAATTTTTCCACAAAGTAGGGAAGTTTTTTAATAATGGCGAATCGTTGACCGTTTTTGTTTGCCAACCTTTTGGACGGTCAAATTCTTGTTGGTCGTGGATTAGTAATTCGGATAAATCTTTCTGAAATTCAGAAGATTGTAAATATTTTGTACATTCTTTATCATTTGCTAAATAGTACAAATCATAGAAATGTCGAATTTTAGACGCAATTGATTTTATAACATCATCTTCAAATGAAAAACGAACAAGTGAAACCAACTTTTCAACGATTGTACGGCGTTTATCTAAAACATTGATTTCAAAATGTTTTAATTCGTATTGTTCTATCAAATCTTGACGATTGATTGCCGTAAGATAATCGGCAAGAAATGAGGAAATTTTTTGTTTTATGTATGGATACGGATTTGCATAAGTATTTATCTCTATCAAAAGTTGTCCTGTTTTTACTGCTGAAGAAGTTAATCCAACTATATTTTGGTACTGATAAATTGCCTTGTAAAAACGTGAACCTTTGCTCGTTACATTTTGAATTACAGTTTCTTCCAACTCGGAAGCCATATCTTTGGCAAGTCGTTTTATCAACATTTTCAGTTGATTGCCCGAAAACGAATCTGCATCAATAACCGCAATATCAATGTCTTCCGAAAATCGGTTTGTCAAACGGTAGGCTTTCGAGAGCGAAGTTCCGCCTTTGAAAACAACTTTTTCAACATTCGGATTTTGTGCCATTCGTTGCAACGCACGAGTAAGCCAATAATCCTTTTCGATAAATTCAGGTCTGATATTCAAAGCGTTTGCCGAAAAATTTAACAACTGTGTAAATAATGTTTTGTTCTCGTGTAATTTCATCGTATGTTCCATTTTTTTTGCGTTGGTAAAATGTCTTGTGGAATTGACAAATCGTAAAATGTCTGAAAATTCAGTGATTTTTTTAATATTTCGACATCTTCATTCGGATTAAGCGTTTCGAGCATTGCGCCAAGTAAGGCAATCGCTTGCGGTGTATATTTTATTGCAAGTTTTTTGATTTTATTTCTTTGACAATCATTTAATTCCGACAACAAATAGAGTAACCTTTGACAACTTTCTTTTGGCATTGTATCGGGAATATTTTTGAAAAAACGCAAGCAATCAAGCAGTTGCAATAACGGAATATTTTCTTTTGTAATGGTATTCCATTGCTTTACAAATTTTATTCTGTAATAACTTCGTTTCGTGCTTTTTTTATCTTTTATTGTTCCTATTTGTAAAATGGCGGAAACCTGTGTAGTTAATCCTAATTCGTTAAAAATCTGATAGCCTGTGACATATCCTATTTGTTTGTTATTTTCAATAAGCAAATCTTTTACAATTTGGTAACTGTCGGGCAAAAGTTCGCCAAATTCGGTTCTTTTGGTTTTGTAATAACGACCTTTGGAAAGTCGGCGGATTTTACCTGCTTTCGTTAAATTTTCCAACACTTTATTGACCGATTTTTGTTTGGTTACATCAACAGGAAAATCGCTTGCGGTAAATACATAACCGTAAGCAATACTATCAATTTTTTCTATTACTATATCTGTAATTTTATCTGTCATATTTTTCGTTTTTATTCCTGTAAAAACACGTATTTTTATCAATAATATTCTTTAATGTACCCGTATGCTTTATTAAACAAATCCTCATCTTTAATTGCATATTTTACCCAAAGTATTTTGCGTAGTTCGCGTTTTACTTCTTTTTCGCCGATAGTAGAAAATTGCCAACCGTCAAAACGAACGATACGTACGATTTCATCTATGTCATTAACTATTCTTTCTACAATGACAGGTGTTTGGTCTGTTTTCATTTCAAGGAATAATTCGGTGAGGGCGGCTTTGGCATTTTTTTGTTCCGCTTCAGCATTGGTTTCTTTTTCAGCCTGTAAAGTTTCTTTGGCTAATTGACATAATTGTTTTATAAATTCAATAGAATTGATTAATCCTTTTTCAGCCCTGTTTCTCAATTCTTCTAATCGTTCACTTAATTCTTTGAATTTCAAAATCCCCTTATGATTTGCGAAGCGTTTAAATAGAATGTTTACCAGTTTCTGCGCTTGTTTGGTATCTTTTTTATTCATTAAATTATCAATCACATCGGCATCCAGTACTATTTCTTCCATATCGGTTACTATACCGGAAACAATGATATTATCGTGAATAAGTTTTGTAGTTTGAGCGCCTAAAGCATGCCATAATAATCGTCCGGTATCACTTGAAACAGGCTTTACTGAAATGTAAACCTGCGAGAGCCATTTGTAATCTTGTTGATAAGGATTTAGTACCTCATTCGGCGACAGGGCTTCCCAAAGTTTGGATAACAGACTGAAATCTTTAGCAAAAGCATCTCTTTTCTCGTTTGTGTTAATACAATCCTGCGCTGCCTGCAAACCTTCAAAACCGGTTATTGTACGGTCGATACCTGAGAAATGCCGCAAACAGCATTGAATCTGTTCCGGTAATTTATCCCGCAACTCTTGTAAATTAGTAATTACGGTTTGTATGGTTTCTTCATCAAAAGTTAACGCTTTGGCGGTATTGTCAAATACTCCGAGATAATCTACAATCCTACCGAATGTTTTGTTTGGAAATAATCGGTTAGTACGGCATATTGCCTGAATTAAAGTATGGTCTTTCAATGCTTTATCCAAATACATGGTTTGCAATATTGGCGCATCAAATCCGGTAAGTAGTTTTGCTGTAACGATAAGAAATTTCAATGGTGAATATGGGTCATTAAACATTTCAATCGTTTTTTCCTGTTTATCCTTATCCATTTCCCAACGCCGCTTAAATTCATAGTCGTCATTAGCGGAAGCGCTGATAACCACAACGCTTGCATCTGCAGGAAACAGTTTGTCCAACTCTTCTTTATATTGTACGCAAGCCATGCGGTCGGGCGTTACAATCATGGCTTTTAACCCCTCCGGTTCTACATGTTTAGCAAAATCGTCAGCAATATCCATTACAATAGCCCTTACGCGGTCGGGTGATTTAAGAAATAATTTCATATTGCTTGCCATTTGACTTACTGTATTCCTGTCTTCTTCGTTTAAATCAGTGGTAAGTTCCCTAAACGCAATATCCAATTCTTCTTTTTGTATGTGATATTCAGGTAATCGAGGCTCGAAGTGAAGCGGCAATGTGGCATTATCGCGGATACTTTCTTGAAAAGTATAGCGGCTCATATATCCTGCTGTATCCTGTTCGGCTCCAAATGCCCAAAATGTATTTCTGTCGGCGCGATTAATCGGCGTTCCGGTCAAACCGAAAAGGAAAGCTTGAGGTAATGCTGCTCGCATTTTCCTGCCCAAATTCCCTTCTTGCGTCCGGTGCGCTTCATCTACCATCACAATGATATTGCTGCGGGTATTCATATTGGGATATGCCTCTTTAAACTTGTGTATCATTGTAATAATGATTTTTCGAGAATCTTTTTCCAATAAATCATGCAATTCCTTAATGCTATCGGTTGTTTGCATATTAGGAACTTCTGCAGTATTGAAAGTCGCTGTTATTTGTGTGTCCAAATCAATTCTATCAACAACAATCAATACGGTAGGATTACCAAGAATTTCCATTTTACGCAATTTTTGAGCGGCAAAAAGCATCAATAGTGATTTTCCCGACCCTTGAAAATGCCAAATTAATCCTTTTTTAATTTTTCCCTCTGATACACGCTCTACAATGGCATTTGCCCCCTCGTATTGTTGATAGCGGCAGACAACTTTGATTTTACGCTTTTGGTTGCTGGTAGCATAAATAGTGTAATTTTGAAGAATATCAAGCAATGTGTGTGGACTTAACAAGTGAGTTAATTGTTTGCCAACGCCTTTTAATCCTGCTTGCGAAAAATCATCATTTTCATTTTCCAAACGCCATGGCGTCCAGTATTCTAATGGTGTTTTGACAGCGCCGATAAACAGTTCTTTTCCTTCTGTAGAAAAAGAAAATACGTTAGGTACAAATAATTGGGGAACTGCCGTTTCGTAAATAGTATGAATATCATCTGCACCATCCATCCAACTGACAGCGGGTCTGACCGGTGTTTTTGTCTCTCCAATCACTAATGGAATTCCGTTTATAAAACAAACAATATCGGGTATTTTCATATCTTTACCTCTCACTGATACCTGATTGGCAATAATATATGAATTGTTTTGTTTTTTTTCAAAGTCTATTAAGCGTACAGGCACATGTGCGTCATTTTTACCGAAAGGCAATGTATGTTCACCTCTGAGCCAACGTGAAAATTCTTCATTGGCACGAACTAATCCCACACTGTTGACTGTTACAAGTATTGCCCGTAATTTGTGAATTACTTCTTCTGTGCGTTCAGGCTGTGCAGCAATTTCAGGATTCAGACGACAAAGCGCTGCCGATAGTTCCTTTTCTAACAAAACATCTGCGCTATCGCGTTCCAACATTTCGCCGGATACATATTTCCACCTTGTAGTCTCATATTCGACCTGTGGTTCAGCCAACATTTTAGATACATTCTTATTCAGATTCACTCCTGTCAGACAGTGAATGATAAAATGTTCTACACTGTTTTGTTCGTTAAAGTCTTTCATAATATATCATTTAATAATCTGTATTTCAATTGCTTTAATAGTGATTGTTGAGATTTGAGTTGTTCAATTGTTTTATATATTGAATCCAATACATCAACAATCTTTTTCTGTACTGCCAAATTGGGAATTTGAAGAAAAAAATTGTCAAGGTCTTTCCAATTGATATATGGATTTGTAGACCCTTTTGACACGCCAATGGAAAATTTAGTAAATCGTTCCGAAAGCATAATATATTTCAGCAAATCCTGTAGTAGTAGTTTTTCATTCGCACGAATAACATAAGTTGTATTAGCGCAAACTCCTTCAAAATCTGCTAATGCTACTTTCTTCAAATAAGTTCTTCGTGAACCATATAAAATATCGCCGGGCTTAAATAAAACATGAAAAGCAGGTCCTAATGCATCTTTGCCAACAATACCCCATGTTCTGATTTTAAAATCTTCAGATTCTAAATTTTCGCCTGCAACAATTTTTTCAACGCCGTATTGTACGGGATTTATTTTACGCATTATTTTTTGTGCAACGTCAGCATATCGTACTTTTTTGAGTTGCTGCGTTTGAATCAAATTGCCGAAAACTGGTTCGTTAGAAACAAAATCATCTACTAATTTCTTCAACAATGCTTTTAAATTTTTCTCTTGTTGCTCGGCTTGTTCAATACAATTTTCGAGGTTTTGAAAAAGGCTGACTATTTGGCGTTGTTCGGAAAGTGGAGGAAGGGGAAATGTAAAATCTTTAATGCGATTGAATGTAATATTCCAAATACTGGTTGTTCCTTGATTTTTACCTGCGATATATTGCTTAAAGTTATTTGTAGAAAGTGTTAAAAACAAAAAATATGGAGTAATATTTAGCGGGCGTAAAACAGCCATAAAACCACCTATATAATAATTGGTATCGTTAAATGCGAATCCTATTTTTCCCGTTTGTTCCTTGCTATTTGCTATTGAAATTAAAATATCATTTTTTATTAATCGTTGTTCTTTTTTTATTTTGGCGTTGATATTGATAAATTTAAGGTTATCAAAATTAATTCTGTAATTATCAAAATCTACATTGTTTGAACGCAAAATACCAATCCCGTTGGAATTATTACATTCTTCATTTTTCGAATAAGTAACCCCTCTGATAAAATGAACACATTTATCAAGTTTTATATTTTCCCATTTGTTTTTATCCAGTTTCATTACACCACCTCCATTTTACGAAGTTTTAAAAACAAATCATCTAAAGAGTTATTGATTTGAGTGCGGTTGGCTTCAATTTCGCACATAAGGTTTTCAATCGGCATTCCCGTATCTTCTCTTTTTTGTTGCACATAAAGTTGGACACTGAGATTTCCTTCGTTACTTAACACATCTTTCTTTGTCATCACTTTGGCAAAACCTTCCACATCAACAAAACTCCTGTAAGCATTAGCAATTTTTTTGATATGTTGTGGTTCAAGCCACGCCATTGAGCGTTCTATTTTCACCTCATTTACCGCATTAATAAATATCATTTTGCCTTTACGCTCTTTGGGTTTGCGTTTCCGGCAAACCAGCAGACAACTTTCCATACTACTATTGTAAAACAGGTTCTTACCCAATCCAATAACAGCATCTACCAAATCATTTTCAATCATTTTACAACGCAAGTCCCTTTCTGCATCTCGAAACAAAACACCGTGAGGCCACAATATTACACATCGTCCCGTATCGGGTTTCAGGCTGCTGATTATATGTTGTTGGAAAGCGTAATCAGCACATCCCTGTGGCGGAGTTCCCCAAATATTTCTGCCAAAAGGGTCGTTCGTCCATTTGGTTTGATTCCATCGTTTCATGCTATACGGTGGATTCGCCATGATAACATCGAACTTTCGCAGTTCGTCGTTTTCGAGCAACGAAGGATTATCAAGCGTATCGCCCTGTACAATCTGAAACTCATCTACATTGTGCATAAACATATTCATTCGAGCAATAGCTGAAGTTATAAGGTTTAACTCCTGACCGTACAATTTAAGCGTTCGATATTCTTTATCTTGCTCTTTCAGGTACAAGGCGCTGTTAAGCAAAATGCCACCACTGCCGCAAGTAGGGTCGTAAACACTTTCACCCGGTTGCGGGTCGGTAATCAAAGTCATCAGTTTAACAACAGTACGATTGGTGTAAAATTCTGCGGCAGTATGTCCACTGTCATCGGCAAACTTTTTAATTAGATATTCATATCCTTCGCCCATAATATCATGCGGAACACTGCTCAACGATAAGTCCATTTTAGAAAAATGCTCTATCAGGTCAAGCATTTTTTCATCACTCATTCGCCGTTTGTTAGTCCACTGTGCATCACCAAAAACGTCCATCAACTGTTCGGAATTGGCTCTTTCAATTCTCCGAAGCGCATTTTGCAACCCCCTGCCTACATCTACAGTTTTTTTTCGGACATCTTCCCAATGACATCCTTCCGGAATGTCAAACCAATGCATTTCACGAAATTTTGCATAATCCACGTCACCCGATTCTTGTAATGCAGCCCTGTATTCTTCATCCCAAACGTCGCTGATACGTTTAAAAAACAATAACGGAAATATATATTGTTTAAAATCGGCAGCATCAATCATTCCTCGTAGAATGTTGGCAGCGCCCCATAAATAATCTTCTAACTGTTTTTGAGTCATTATTAAACCTTAAAATTTATCTTTATTTTGAACATCGCTGCAAAGATACAACTTTTTTTCGAGTTTTTACAAGATGAAAAACGAAATATTTCAACAAATATTATTATGTCATTATTTTTTCCGTATTTCATTTTCGTACTGCACTATCCGCAGACTGACGTACAACGTCCCAGCATATTGCCGAAGTTGCGGCTCTCACACACTTTCAACGCGAGCAACACGCGGCAAAATTAGCAATTATTTTCAAACGACGGTAATGCCGCAATTTTGGCAATATGCCCGTTATACGC
>Ga0268262_10006485_pt1 | contig 11198 bp, 8 predicted proteins | sample TergutNc150P3_FD_190354 | JGI IMG/M metagenome (GOLD analysis project Ga0268262, IMG submission 190354) | Nasutitermes corniger P3 segment gut microbial community from laboratory colony in Florida, USA - Nc150 P3 (SPAdes) (version 2) | ecosystem: Host-associated > Arthropoda: Insects > Digestive...
AATAACACCGACGCAAAATCTTATGAAATTAAAAGAGAAGATGCATAAAGGCGTGGATACTTTAATTGACGCCCAATTTAACGACTTCATTAAGGCTGGGTTGTGAAAAGAGACTATCCGGTATATGCTTATAACCGCAGCAAACAAGAAACGGTACCTCCTAATACGGTTTTTCGTTATATTTATGGGCTCTCCAGTTTCTAATCCTGATTAACACTGTCCACATTCATCGCTTTTGCCTTTTCAACTTTTTCAAAGATCTCTTTAACGCTTACCGGATAAAAATCGTTCACGTCCACGCCGACGTTAACGGCCCGCGGGCCGAGCATCCGCAATTTTTCCCCGTATTCCGGGTCCCTTATCCCGCTGTTATGCACATGGCCGTACAGATGTATGCTCCCGCGATATGAGCCGTCCCACGACAGCATGGGGTAATGAAACAGGACGATTTTAACTCCCTCGTGTTTTAAGACGTAATAGTAGTTTATCCACTCAAAGGCTTCCGGTTTGAATTCGGGATCGGCCAGGTATTTTTCATGGTTCCCTACGATAAGGTATTTGCGGCCTTTGAGTTTTGAAAGGATACTATTGGCGTCCTTGCCTTTTCCCTTGTACAGAAAATCGCCGAGTATGTAGATTTCGTCCCGGTCCGTTACAAGGGAATTCCAGTTGTTAATTAACGCGCGGTTCATTTCGTCCGCGTTTTTATAAGGCCGTTCGCAGCTGCCGATGATGTTGCTATGGCAAAAATGGGTATCAGCCGTAAAATATATCATTGAAATACCCCAAAACAAGGTTTAACACTTTAATATGACTTGTTCCCCGCATGCACCATGTGTATGGGACAATTTGACCGCTCTAAAAAACGGTTATCGTTTTTGGGGAAATTAAAGTGTCCTCTCAAATTAATGAGAGCTATCCTTTAAAAGATAGTGCCTCGGGCAACGCATAGGCTTACCAAGCCCGGCCTTAATTTTTGGGGTTTGAGGTCACACTGAAAATATATCCCACTCTTTTCGTTCTGTCAACCTTTTTCGGTATTTTTTTTTGCGCCCGGCCCGGTTCGAACGGGCTACCTACGGATTCGAAGTCCGTTACTCTATCCAGATGAGCTACGGGCGCTCAACGGATTATCATATAGAAAAGACAGATATTTGTATAGATTGCGATTCATCATTGGCAATGCTGAAAAAGGTTAAAGTCGCCATATCAACTACCAGTAGATTTTACGTCTTTTCTTTCAGTGGGAGTTTTTATTTAGCCGATTTTAAGGTAATAGGTTTTGGAGATTGATCAGGAAGTTGTACTTTTTCAACAGGTTCTCGTACAATTTTATATCCTTCTCCATTTGGTTTTGCAGTAATCTTAAATTTCTTTTGAATACTGTGGGTTACAATAACTTCAGAAATTTTAGGATGAGGAAATCCGGCTGCAAAACTTAATACTTCTCCTATTTCATTGGTTGAAAGTTCATGATCAGACCAGTAATCAAAACTAAAAATAGGTATATCATTTCTTGTACATTTGAATTTGTATTTATGACCATGAAGATCTTTTTGGAATTCTCTTGTATTAAATTCAATAGCTTTAAATACCCCTTCAAGATCAAGATTTCCATCTGTTTTCGGAAGACACTCAAGTGCTTTTTTTCCCTTGATAACTTGTTTCTCAATATTAGTGATATTCTTCATAAACCCTCCTATTTAAAACCTTAGGGTGGATGACGGGATTTGAACCCGAACATACCCATTTTTAGCTTCCGTAAGTCCTTATAGGATAAGGAGTTACGAATCAACTAATTTCAAGGTCTAAATAAGGTCTAAACTTTAATTCATTCCATGGTATTTTTCCGGCTTATTTGCCAATACCAATAAAACTTCACCCTAACGGGCATTATTAAATTAACTTATGGAACTTAAATTGTCAAGGAAGGGAAAACTAAACGCATGATTTTTTGGTTTTGCTCATAGCTCCTGTTCATAGTAACCGGTAACAGTAGATAGGCAATGTGATTTTCGTGAGTAAACGCACGATGCAACGCCTAAATGCTTCAAATAAAGATGTCATTATATAGAAAAATTACGCTTGACAGCCAACTGACCGCTGTAGTAAATTATCTGTAGGTCGTTGTATTGTATGTCCGCAACGCAAATCAAGGAGACAATAATGATAAATCTAAAATCAAGTTTCACCCTTAAAAATTTATTTATCCTGTGCCTTGCGGCGCTGGCTCTTGCCGGTTGTCAGGATCCTATGAGCGGCGGCTCGCATGACGGCAGAGAGGGCAGTTTTTCCATTTCCATTGGCGCTGGGGCAAGGCAGGTCTTGTCATGGGACGCTTCAACCGATATTTCCAGCCTTGTCCATACAATAACGCTTACAGACGGCCCCGACGCGGACATAAAGCAAGAAAACGTAAAGTTCGGACAAACGACCAACTTTACCGTCGCTTCGGGCCGCTGGAATATTTCTGTATATGCATTTCACGACGGCGTCTTAAAAGCCGAGGGCTTTGCCGCCGTAGACATAAAACCGGGCCCCAATGGCGCTATTCCCATCAAAATGCGCGCTATTTCGGTTACCGGCGTAACGATTACCCCGCCAGCCTTAAGCCTGAACGTGGGCGGAACCGCAATTCTTACTGCCAAAATAACGCCGGCAAACGCCGCCGTAAACAGGAACGTAACATGGGCCTCAAGCAATGACGCGGTGGCGACAGTGAACAACGGTACGGTCAGCGCCATAAGCGAGGGAACTGCCACCATTACCGTTACCACTGAAGACGGAGCAAAAAAAGCGTATTGCGTCGTTACAGTGTACCCGTTCGCAACCGACATCCCTGTTACATTCATCGGCGTAACCGCCGATGGCACCGAGTCTCAGACCACCACGCAGTTAACGCTGACCTTTGACAAGGCGATAATCGGCCTTTCCGCAGCTGACATAAGCGTAAGCGGAGTTCAAGGCGTAACTACAGGAACCCTCAGCGGCTCAGGGCCGACATACACCCTGCCAATCAGCGGCTTTACTAACGGCGGGGATTTGAGCGTGTCGGTCTTGAAAACAGGGTATACCATAAGCGGTTCGCCCAGGAATGTAGTTATCTATTATGTCGATACCGCTGTTACTTTTGACAAATTAACCGCCGATGGCACCGAGTCTCAGACCACTACGCAGTTAACGCTGACCTTTGATAAGGCGATAATCGGCCTTTCCGCAGCTGACATAAGCGTAAGCGGAGTTCAAGGCGTAACCAAAGGAACCCTCAGCGGCTTAGGGCCGACGTACACCCTGCCAATCAGCGGCTTTACCGCCGGCGGGAATTTGAGCGTGTCGGTCGAGAAATCAGAGTATACCATAAGCGGTTCGCCAAAGAATGTAGTTATCTATTATTATGTCGATACTGCTGTTACTTTTGACAGTGTAACCGCCGATGGCAGCGCGTCGCAGACCACTACACAGTTGACGCTGACCTTTAGCCAGGCAATCACCGGCCTTACCGCAGCTGACATAAGCGTAAGCGGAGTTCAAGGCGTAACTACAGGAACCCTCATCGGCTCAGGGCCGACCTACACCCTGCCAATCAGCGGCTTTCCCGTCGGCGGGACTTTGAGCGTGGCTGTATCCAGTCCGTCGGGATATAACGTAAGCGGTTCGCCCAAAACGGCGACCATCTATTATTATACAGCTCCCACCAGTGTCACATTCAGCGGCGTTACAGCCAACGGCTCACCAAACCAAACCACTACACAGTTATCGCTGACCTTTAGCCAGACAATCACCGGCCTTACCGCCAGCAACATAACCTTAAGCGGAGTATCAGGCGTAATCAAAGGAACCCTCAGCGGCTCAGGGTCGTCCTACACCCTGCCAATCAGCGGCTTTACAAGCGGCGGGAATTTAACCGTGGCTGTATCCAGTCCGTCGGGATATAACGTAAGCGGTTCGACAAAGAATGTAGTTATCTATTATGTCGATATTGATGTTTCTTTTGTCAGTGTAACCGCCGATGGCGACGCGTCGCAGAAGACCACTACACAGTTGACGCTGACCTTTAGCCAGGCAATCACCGGCCTTACCGCCAGTGACATAACCTTAGACGGATTTTCAGGCGTAAGCAAAGGCAGTCTCAGTGGCTCAGGGCCGACATACACCCTGCCAATCAGCGGCTTTACCAGCGGCGGGACTTTGAGCGTGGCTGTATCCAGTCCGTCGGGATATAACGTAAGCGGTTCGAAACAGAATGTACTTATCTATTATTATACGCCCACTAGCGGTGGGAGTACAATTTCAGGAAGTACAATCGTCTCGGAGCTGGATGTATCTTATTCCTCTGGGGTGGACCATGATAAAGCAAACAACTTTGGTTATTATTTGGATAGTAGTAATGTTATAACTAAACTCAGTAATGATCTAGACAGCGCAGGTGTTAGCATAAAAGACAGCAAGGTGTCTATTACGCTGGGTACACCCAATAAAGCCTCTAATTCTAATCCCTTATCAATAACCGCTGGTGTCGTATCTTATTATATTGGCGATTTTAGGACGGAATCCGGAACATATAGGTTGATGTGTCAAAAAAATTCGGGTGAGGATGTTGGATTAATGTATGTAAGTGGGGACACAGAAGTAAAAGCTGCTAATCCAGCTGATCCTAATATTATCTTAAAGAAAGGCTGGAATTTTATTATTTGGGGTACATCTACTTATGCAACTTATGCAACCCAAACATTGCCTGACGGCTACGAATGGAAAGTAACATCTATACAATAACGGCGGGAAAACGCTGACGATAAGTCTGGTACGTGTAAAAGCCTGGCTCCCGGCTATTTTTCCGTCAGGTTGTAAACGCCGTCCCAATTATCCGGCGGAGGCTGCCGCATAAATATTTCACTTCTGTCAAAATAAATTTTAGACGCCGCGTCTTCCGCTTTGATTGAAAGCGCTTCTCTGAAGCCGTCCGCCGCCTGTTTCCAGTTTCTCTTTTCAAAATTTTCCAATCCCCCGTGGAAAACCTCAACAAGCCGTTTTTCCTCAGGCGCGGCGTTATCAGCCATATCAACAAGTTCATAAAGGCGTATGGGCTCATTAATGCCCACAACGCGGACGCGGTCCAACATTCTGGTCAGCAGGCTGTTTCCGGCTTCACGCACCGTATTTTCAGAAGCAAGTATCCATGTTCCGTACTGTTTGTTGACTCCTTCAAGGCGCGCCGCGAGGTTTACCGCGTTTCCCATTATGGTATAATTCATCTTGTTTTGAGTGCCCATGTTGCCGGCGACCATGTTTCCGGTATTTATTCCGATACGGGTTATGAGCGGAGAAGGAGAAATTTTATTCTCCATAATTGTTTTGTTAAGCTCAACTTCTATCTTCTTCATGGTAATCGCGGAAACGCAGGCGCGAAGGGCGTGATCCGCCAAATCCAGAGGCGCGCCGAAAAACGCGATAATCGCGTCTCCTTCGTATTTATCAATAGTTCCTTTCTCGGCAAGGATAACATCGCTCATTGCCGAAAGATAACGGTTTAAAAGACTGACAAGATCTTCAGGATCAAGCTTTTCCGAAATGGTTGAAAACCCTTTAACATCGGTAAATACGGCGGTCATGTTGCGTTTGGTTCCGCCAAGCTGCAAACGCGAAGGGTCGTTAATAATTTCCTTTACTACGTCTCCTGAAACATAAGTGGAGAAAGCGTTACGGATAAAGCTCTTTTCCTTTTCCGAGCCGGCGTAAGCGTATATTTCACGCGTTATAACGGCGATGAGCGTCGCGAAAACGGCCCCAAGAGGTCCAAGGAAGACGCCGGTAAGACGGAACAGCAGAACCGAACCTGTAACAACAAGCGCCGTTACGCCAAAACCCACTGTGGCCCTGAATACCGGGGAGAGGCGGGCGCTTGCCAGCATAAAAAGCGGCACAAACGCCATTACGAATAACACATGCAGCCAATTGCTTAAATAAACGATAAATGATTCGGAAAGTATCGTGTCCAGTACAACTCCGTGCGTGCCTACATTGACGTACTTGCCGTAAAAAGGGTTTGCGCCGTAGTCGGTAGTTCCGGTATCAACCCTGCCTATAATGCAAAATTTATCCCGCAGGGCTTCGTTAATTTCCGCGCTTATTCTCCCCCTGCTTTCCATGTCCACCATGAGGGAATTGACGACATACGCAATATATTCGGCTTCGTCCAGTATCCCCCCGGCATTTTCAGGATATTCTGCGCTTAACCGCGAAGCAAGCGTATTAACCCTTTCATCCACGCCCATAGCGGAGATTTCAGCAAGTTTATTGTAACTTTGAGCGCGGTACTCAAGAAAAGCGTTAAACGCGTCATCAGAACAGTTTTCAATGGCGTGGGCTTTTCTTTCGCGGGCTGATTCGAAAAGCTCAACCGCGTTTCCAAGCAAAACGGGAACGCGGCTTAAAGAAGAATCAAATTGGGCGAAGTAAGGTATTCCCGTATTTAAAAGAGCGGCCGCGTACTGTTCAATTTCAGCTTCAATATTGTCCAACATGGAAATCTGCGCAAAAGAAATATGGGTCAGCGTGTCCTTATAATCTGTTTTGGGCCAGTCAAGCAGCATCCTGCCTTTGGCGTCCAGCGGAATAACAATGTTTTTTTTCCTTCCGTCCGGCATTCGAGCCCGCTTTACCGTGAGCTTTCGCTTTTCCAGAAAAATATCCGGCTTCCCAAGCCAGTTAATCAAAGGCGCGAAGGCAAGTTGAAGATACCAGTGGTCATGGACGTTTTGCGCGAGATAAATGCGCCGCCTGACGCCGTCATGATCAATTTCAACATTGGTATACCCGGCTCCCTGCGCGGCTTTTCCAAAAATCGGGAGAGCCGGCAGTATATCGACATTCATACTGCCGCGGCTCGCGTCAGCGGCGGCGGTCAGCGGATAGGAAAAAAGCTTCTGCGCCAAAAGACGGCGAGACGCCTGTTCCTCGTCCTCCAGGAGAGATTCACGCAGATTAAGAGTAGACCAGCTTCTGCCGAACAGCGCAAGCGCCTGCGCAAGATAGCGGTCGTTGTCGCGGGCAACGCCCTGCGCCTTATTAAGGAGGCTGTCCTGTTCAGACAGGATATATTTTGACAATTCGCCGGAATAAAAGTCCAAATCCGTGCGGGAGACGCGTCCCTCTTTCAAGGAAGAAAAGACAGCCCTGGTGGCCGATTCTATTCCCGAAAACGAATTTTTAAAATCATAAGGAAGCCCCTGCCCAAGGTAAAGGCTGTCCACGCCCTGCGGCCCGCGGTCAATGTATTCAATATCAAAAATCGCCGCCCGCGCCCCGTATTCTTTAAGGCGCAAAAGGCCGTCCGCGGGAACCGAGCGCGGCCAGGGATACATCCCGTTATACGCGATGGCGTTATCGTCAACATCAAGAAAGACTACCGAGGCCGTATGCGGACGATCTTTCCTGAATTTAAGAAAATAATCGTAGAGTCTGTCCTCAAGAGCGCTAAAAACACCCAAAAGAAACAATACGCAAACCAATGTGGACGCGGCAAGTCCGAACAGTATGTTTTTAACAATCTTCATTTTGCATATTAATATTCAATCTGTATGTCTATCGATCCCTTCGACTCAACAGCCATGGCCCCCGCAGACCCGGTGGTTCCTATCGGCGGCAAAGGCTCAAGTTCCTGCTTTTTAGCCTCATAAGGGTTTACCGCGCCGATAGTGTTCCCCGCATAACTTGAGAAGCCGCCGGTTACCGGAACCGAAATCCCGTTCGCTCCGGTAAAAGACACCGTCCCCTCAAAAACCTTCACGTTCTTAAGGTCAAAGTCAAAACTTGTCCCGCGCACAGAAGCGGTCGCGCTCGGGCTTTGTACGGTAAAGTTCGTTCTTGTTCCCTCAGGCGGCTTTACGTCAACCCTTACACGCCCGGCCTGAAGATTCAAATTAAGGTTTTCCGCGCTTGAATTTTGCTGTATCTCGGCCAAAGACAGGCGTGTCAGCGGTTTAACCGTTATCGTCGAGCTTCCAACCGCGATTACCGCCATCCCCTTAAAGCCGGTGGAGACAATGGTATTTTTCTCCACTACGCTGCCAACCCTGGCCGTGGTAAAAGAGGAAGCCCCGGCCGGCTTCAGCTCAACCTCGCCGGTTAATTCACGGATAATTCCCGTCATCGTGTTCTGCGCGAAAGCGGCAAGACCTGCGCAGGTCACAAAAACAACGAACAAAACCTTCTTCATACAACCTCCTATAAAATAGACAATGTCATTAAAACATTTATTTTCCACTTGGGATCGGAGGAAATGTCATATCCCCCGCCAAGATTTACCATAATGTCGGAAAGAGGAGCCCATGTCATTTGCGCGTAAATTTCGCAGCCTTTTCTGCCGGATTGTTCCGGCAAGTCGTTTTGTATGTAGCCTAATATGCCGGCCATGGCGGAAAAGACTGCGCTTATTCTGACCGAATAATCAAGGGTGAACGCGGAAATCCCCGAAGGTGAGATATCCGTGATCCGTCCGAAGGATTTACTGTTGATAGGGATAAGGTTGGGAACAGCGCTTTTTCCATTGTCAAGGGAAAAGTGCCCGGTAAGGGAAAGGAGGCTTGTTACCCCTACGGGCAGGTAGCAGCTTAGCCCCATATCACAGGTAAAACCGGCGCTTGTCTCTCCTTCCGTCTCCGCTGTCTGCAGGATGCCTCCCAACTGAAAGGACAGGTTCCTGTAAGGCAGGCTGAACCTCGCCATGATATACTGGCTGTTCAGAGGAGCGCCGCTGTTTTCGTCCGCGCCGTTTAAGTCAATCTGGAAGATAAAGGCCGTCTTCGCGCTGAATATGCCCGCGACAGAGGGATGCTCCCACCCTAAAGCGCCGACCAGACGCCGCGAGGCAAAGTACGTCTCATCAAAACGTCCGTAGTCCACGGGCTCCAGATAGGCGTGTTTGTCATCATCGGTAATGACGATGTTCGCCTCATTCTTGTAAAGCAGGCCGGTGTACCAGAGCCCGCAGTAAAGAGTCCCAAACGGGTAGTAAAATGACGCCTTAACCCCGTCAAAAAGCCCGTTCACGACATATTCAAAGGGGGCGGTGTACGGCATCCTCCCAAGCGAAATCATTAATTTGTTATGGCGCAATGAATACTCCGAGCGCATAAGTTCGGGGATGAAGAGCGGCTCCCGCGAGGTATTGATTGTCATTCTTGCCGATATATACAAATCCGCGGAGTCGCCAAATATCATTGAAAAGCGCGGCTCGACGCCCACCGTGTAGGAATTTACATCATCGGACAACGAGGGCGTACTGACGCGCGCGTCAGTTGCCTCAAGCTGCTGGGTTAACAGCATACCGTAGTCCAGAGCGCCCAGTGAAGCCGTTATGAAAAGAGACAGCGCGGGTAAAACAATTCTTTTCATTTCTGGTTCCCTTTCTCAATAAGGCTAAGCGCCCTGCCGAGGATAAACAGGAATTCGCCGCCGGACACTCTCATTGAAGGGTCTGTACTTCCCTGAATGACGTTCTTATAGACAAGCTCGCGGTAGGCGTAGTGAGGAGCTTTGGTTATTCTGAAAAGCGCCCCGCCGTCAATGTTGAACGAGCGCATAAGAAGCAGAGCCACCCTGTCCAGCCGCGCCGTATCATCAGCCGCTACGTTTTCCCCGATCCATTTTTGTTCCTTCGCGCTGGCGAAGGCTTGCGCCGCGTCCTGTACGGGAATATCAGCGGCCCTTAACAGGAACCAGGCCGCCTGCCCGTAAGTAATCGCGTCAAGCGAAAGTATAAACTCCACCTCGTCTCCGGTCTGCGCGAAAGCCGCGGCCGCAAGTAAAAACGCCGTGCAGAAAATAATCATCCTTTTCATATCTGTATCCTTAAAAGCTGCCTTGTTAAACACCGGAAACAGCGCGCATTGTAATACGTCCGACAGGCTGTTAGACCGGATATTCTTCAGGCGGCTTTTCTGTTTGCTTCTTTTTTATTCTGTCTATCTTGCGGAAGTATTCAGACTGTTTAAGTATTTCCGCCGTAGACGCAGCATGAATCTTGTTGTCTATTATCTGAATATCCTTGTTTCCCAGCATCTGCGTGAAAAATATATTGCCCTCCTTCTCGTTAAGCCCGACCATGTTAAGCAGCTCGGACTGCCCAAAGGCAAATGTATAAGGTTTTTTGCCGTCCAGAGAAACACGGTTTTTTTCAAGCTGGATAAGCAGCGCGTCATACATCCGGCCCACTTGATTTTCAATCTGGGCATTGGCCAATTGCTTGTAGATGAGCCAGATCCGATCCGCAAGGAGGGTGGTAATCCTGGCCATTAGCTGCGGCTGGGTTTTAATCATTAATTCAAAGTTTGCTTTGTTTACGGCCATAACGTCGCTGTCCTCATAAGCCACCGCGCTGGCGGCCCGCGGTTTGCCTTCCAAAAGCGCCATTTCCCCAAGTATATCACCCGGTTTCAGCATTGCCAGAAGCACCTCTTTATTATCAACGATTTTTGTAATTTTTATCGAGCCTTTCTGGATGATAAAAAGCTCGTCTCCCGGCTCGCCTTCCGCAAAGAGCATTGTATTCTTGATGTAAGTCCGGTTTATTTCATTCTTGTTAAATTCCGGCTGCTGGATACTGCTTTCCAGCTCTGCATACTTATCTTTGGCGGCGGCAATGTTCTTCCCGTCAGGGCAGTGCTTGATATATTGGCCGTATGCATACATGGCATGGTTATTCTGCTTTTGGTTGAGGTAATATTCCGCCACATTATAAAGGTGGGAAGGCCCCTCATCGGTTGTGTTTTTAAGGGTAAGCTTTGCCAGAGTCTCATTCAGAAACCTGAGGCGTTTGGAAAATTGCAGGATTATTTTTATAGCTATCTGCGGATTCTTCCGGATTAGCTCCACGAATTGATTCTGGCGGACGGCAATCAGAACGATGTCGGTCAGGGCCTGAGCGGATTCGATATGGCTGTGAAACGACAATGTCGAAATAACGCCAAAGAAGTCTCCGGGACCGCACAGATCGCTTTTCTCGCCTTCCACCGCCGCCTCTTTGGATATTCTCACATTTCCTTTTTGGACGATATAGAAACAGTCGGCGTTCTGTCTGCCTTCTACAATAACATATGTATCTTTTTTATAATTTAAGACATCTAACTGTAATTGGTTTTCCATAAATAAAAGTACATTGCTCCTGTTAACATCAGGTTATTTTATTATACAATTGAAAT